>Ga0210076_1000015_pt1 | contig 39060 bp, 34 predicted proteins | sample MayberryNW_Catta_3_FD_184876 | JGI IMG/M metagenome (GOLD analysis project Ga0210076, IMG submission 184876) | Wetland microbial communities from San Francisco Bay, California, USA, that impact long-term carbon sequestration -... | ecosystem: Environmental > Aquatic > Marine > Wetlands ... | reverse complement strand
GGGCCTGAAAATAACCTTCTCCGTCCTATGCCCGCAATCTCCAGGGCTCGGCCCTCGGTCGCTTTGTTAGTTACTTAATTATGGACTCCTTAATAACTTGACACCGCCGGCGGTTTGCCGATAGACACTCACACAGATATTGCTCGCGATCGTTCCATTCTAAGCGAAGCGAGGGAATCAGGTATGGCGGAAATCGTCATCGGTATCGCTACCTCCCACAGTCCCCAGTTGAGCATCAGAGCCAAGGATTGGGATTATCTCCTTAAAAAAGACGAGACTGACCCGCGTCTGGACTATCCGAGTTTGCTCCAGCGGGCGAAGCCCGGCCTGGCAGCGGAGCTGACCCCGGAGAAATTTCGCGAGCGCGATGAAGCCTGTCTGAAGGCGGTAAAAAATCTCGGTGATGCTCTGCATAACGCCAACCCCGATGTGGTGGTTGTGTTCGGCGATGATCAGCAGGAGCAGTTTCACGATGACAACATGCCGATGTTCGCCATCTATCACGGCAAAGCGTTACCGGTGGTGCGCCATAACAATCTACGGCCGGCCGCTTGGAAAGACGCTGAGGAACGGGGCTGGGCGGAAACGGCTCCGGAATACGAAACCGATCATGAGCTGGCAGCGTATCTCGTGCGCGCGCTGACCGAGGCGGAGTTCGACATCGCGCGCTGCAACAAGTTGCGGGCGGAAATTGGCGTCGGTCATGCTTTCAGTTTTCTCTACAGGCGTGTCTTGCCGGGCGGAAAACTACCCATGGTGCCGATCATGGTGAATACCTATTATCCGCCGAACCAACCTACGCCAAAGCGTTGCTACGCTTTCGGACAAGCGGTCCGTAGGGCGATTGAATCCTGGAATAGCAATAAGCGTGTCGCGATCATGGCGTCGGGCGGCCTCAGCCATGTGGTCATCGATGAGGAAGTCGACGCCATGGTAATCGACGCTTTAAAAAACAAAAAGCCGGAGGTGCTGTTTCAATTGCCGCGGCAGCGCTTGCGCGGCGGCACTTCGGAGATTCTCAATTGGGTGGTGCTGGCCGGCGCCATGGAAAATCGCGAGCTGAAATATTTCGAATACGTCACCACCTATCGCTCGCCAGCGGCGACCGGCTGCGGGATGGGGTTTGCGTACTGGATGTGAAGCAAAGCAAAACCAACCACGAAGCGCACGAAGGACACGAAGGATTCGGAAATCAATACTTTGCTTCCGAACTTCGTGCTCTTCGCGACCTTCGTGGTGAAAATCCAGGTTCGACTTTGGCTGAGGCTCTGCCAAGCGCCGCGAGGTGAAAAAGGGATTTTGATGGCGCGTGAAGCGATTATCGAAAGGCTGGCCAAGCTCGATACCTGCGCGGTTTCGGATGCGTTGGATAGTCTGGGGCTGAAGGGCGCCACTTGGGGCGTGCGGCCGCAGTGGCCATGCGGCCGTATCGTCGGGCGCGCGGTGACGATGAAGATCAAGCCGGCGGGACTGCAAGCGCCGACACAGCATCTTGGCACAGCGCCGATCGAAGCGGCCAAGTCCGGCGACATCATTGTCATCGATAATGGCGGCAAGCTGGAATTTTCCTGCTGGGGTGGTCTGTTGGCTCTTTCCGCCAAGCTGAAAGGCCTCAGCGGCGTCGTCATCGACGGCGCGTGCCGCGATATCGACGAAGCGCGCGAACTCGGCTTCCCGGTTTATGCACGCGGCGCCGTGCCCATGACCGCGCGGGGGCGAGTGATCCAGGATACCTTCAATGCGGAAATTCAGTTTGCCGGCGTGCAGTGCCATCCCGGCGATCTCGTCATTGCCGACGGCAGCGGCGTAGTGATCATCGCCAAAGAAAGGGAAGAGGATGTCGTCGCCGCGGCGGAAGCAATCTATCAACAAGAACAAGAAATGGCGGATGGAATTCGCAAAGGATATTCCGGTCTCGAGATGCTCGAGAAGCTCGGCTACGAGCAGATGTTGAAAAGAAAATAACAAAGGTCACCATCACTCGCAGGCCAGCTTGGCAATGAAAAGATAGAATTTGTCAGATAGAGCGCAAAGGTCACAAAGTAGAGCGCGATTGCTGCGCCTCTGGGAAGAGGAAATCAGAAAAATTTTCGCCCTAGAGAACGCCAGAGACGCAAAGGTCTTGTAGATGCTGACCGCCGAAGAGAACCAGCTGTTGACACAGGTGAACCGCGGCACGCCCTGCGGTGAACTATTGCGCCGTTATTGGCACCCTGTTGCCGCGGCAGCGGAGCTCACCGAAGAAAAGCCGATTCTACCGGTCAAGATGCTCGGCGAAGAGTTGGTCGTCTTTCGTGACCGAAAAGGGAATTATGGATTGATGGGCGAGCACTGCCCGCACCGCCTCGCTTCGCTCGCGTACGGCCGGGTCGAGGAGGAAGGCATCCGCTGTCCGTACCATGGCTGGAAATTTGATCGCCGCGGCTCATGCCTAGAACAACCGGCGGAGCCTCCCGGCAGTACGTTCAAAGATCGCATCAAACACATCGCGTATCCCGTGCAATATCTCGGCGGGCTGATCTACGCCTATCTAGGTCCGGCGCCGGCGCCGCTTTTACCGCGCTGGGATGTGCTGGTTTGGGAGCATGGCAAACGCTGGATCGTCAAGGAATCGATTATCGAATGCAACTGGTTGCAGCCGATGGAGAACTCGGTTGATCCGTCGCATCTCTTTTGGCTGCATGGCGATACGGCGCATTTAGCGCCACGCGTGAAAAAGTATGCGGAAAAACATGAATTCATCCTGTTTGAGTTTGGCATCAAAAAACGCCGGACGACATTAACGCTGGCGACCGCGGCAAAACCGGAGATCGACGAGCATCCCCTGCTGTTTCCAACCGTGCTGCGTCACGTGGCATCGTATGAACAAGGCAATGGGCAACGGCACAACCTGCAGATCCGCGTGCCGGTCGACGACCATCATACTCAGGTTTTCCGCGTAAACTTCGTCCCTTCTGATAGAGAAAGATCTCCGGCGGATGCGCCGGTTCCGTGTCACCTCAATGCGCTGAAGACCGGCCCGCGTCAGTACAAAATGAACATGGTCTCGGCGCAGGATTCGATGGCCTGGGAAACTCAAGGGAGGCTGACCGATCGTTCGCAAGAGCATTTGGGTATCGGCGATGAAGGCATTATCGCGCTACGTAAGCTTCTGCGTGAACAGATTGATCGGGTGCGTCAGGGTCTCGATCCGCTCGGCGTGATCCGGAATCCAGCGCAGAACGAGGTGATCGATCTTGGCGTCATCAACGAACGGATCGGCCTTTTCGCTGCCACTCCCTCGCCCACACGTTTCAACACAGCCGCCTATTGACGCCGTTCCCAATACTCTCGGACGAGCGGCGCGTCCTCTTCGCTCGCGTTAAGGGTGAGCGTTGATCTGCTCAGTTGCTTATTCCCCGAACTTCAATTCATGAAAATTTCATACGTATCGTAAGTGCTCGTTTTTCTTCGCTTTTTGCCTCGTTGATCCCTTGCGCACGGAGACTCCGATCGTCTAAAATCTGTCAGGCTGAATGACCGCAGTGCATCGTCGGCGCAACACCATGAGGATATTTCATCATGTTGACTAGAGAAGAAAATGAAATGTTGACTTACGTCGGAACCGGAACGCCGGCGGGTGAACTACTGCGGCGCTATTGGTTTCCGGTCGGCGTGGCCGCTGAGTTGACCGCCGAGAATCCCACGCAACTCGTGCGAATTCTCGGCGAGACGTTGGTGCTATTTCGCGATAAAGCCGGCCGCATCGGAATAATCGACGACCGCTGCGCACACCGCGGCGCTTCGCTTTGTTATGGGCGCGTCGAGGAACGCGGCATCGCCTGCCCGTATCATGGTTGGCTGTACAACACTCAAGGCAATTGTCTGGAAACGCCGGCTGAGCCCGCGGACAGCAAACTTCATTTGACGGTGAAACTAAAATCCTACCCGGTGCAAAAGCTCGTCGGGCTTTACTGGGCCTACCTAGGGCCGCTGCCAGCGCCGCTAATCACCAACTTCGATATCTGGTTTCGCAACGACGGCAGGCGCAAAATTTTTATTCAGCCGACCCTCGACTGCAATTGGTTCCAGGCGATGGAAAATTCCGTCGATCCGGCTCACCTGCAAATTCTCCATCAAGATACCGCCGGCCGCGGTCGACCGGTCCAGGACAGCACGCGCGGCTTGACCGATGACGTCGCCCATTTTGATTTTTATGAAGTGCCTTACGGCATTATGAAGCGGCGCAGCTACCGAAACGGAATGATTGACGAGCACCCGCTGATTTTCCCAAACGTTTTGCGCCAAGGCAACGTCGGTCAAATTCGCGTGCCGATGGATGATACGCACACCAAGGTTTATTTTGTGCGCTTTTTTCCGAGCGAACAGGGCGAAATCATCGAGAACGATCAGCCGCCCGTCGAATACATCAAGCCTTACAAAGATCCGCCTGATGCGGTGCATCCCTATACAAAATTCCGCATGGACGCCGTGCAGGCGCAAGATCACATGGCGTGGGAGACTCAGGGACCGGTGGCGGACCGCACCCGTGAACGCCTCACGACGAGCGATCGTGGCATTATCATGTTGCGCGAAATGATGTTTCGCGAAATGAAACAAGTACAGCACGGGAAAGACCCGCTCGGCGTGATCAGAGATGCCACAAAGAATCCGCTGATAGATACTCACCTGATGGAATCGATCGCGCAGATCGGCGAAGATCGCGCCCCGCGCGTCGTCAATCAATAACGTTAATGGAGCGCCATCCCCTCCGTCTGCCTCCGGAGGGGCTCGTTTTTTTTCTAAAGAGGGTTTCATGTCTCGGGTTAGAGTCTCGGGTTGATTCGAACTCGAACTGGCGGTTCTAGATAATCCGGCGCCGACATCAACTTTAGACTGCCGATTCTTGCCTTGCCTTGGCATAGCGTCACGCATATGATCTTTCGCGCGGCGCGAGTTAGCATTGCGCTGCTTACTTCTTTGAGGGACGGAAATTTATGAGTGACAATTCCAAATTGCGCGAATTGCTGGCGCAGTCGTGCCGGGTCCTCGGTAAACTCAATTTGACTAAGGAACCGAGCGGCCATGTGAGCGCGCGCGTGCCGGGCGAGGAAAGAATTCTTATCAAAGCGCGCGGTCCGGATGAGTCGGGCCTGCGTTTCGTCAGCGCGCGCGACATCATCACGGTCAACTTTCACGGCAAGAAAGTCGCCGGTGACGACGGTTTGGAAACGCCACAGGAAGTTTTCATCCATACCTGGCTGTACAAGTCGCGCGCGGACGTGCAGTGCGTCGTGCACGTTCATCCGCTGACCGTGGTGCTGTTTACAATCTGTGATAAGCCTTTGCTGCCGCTTTACGGCGCGTACGATCCATCCGGGCTGCGGCTGCTCGTCGACGGCTTGGCGAGTTATCCGCGTAGTATCACCGTGTCGAACGAAAAGCTCGGGGAAGAGTTTGCCCGAGCGATGGGCGAGAAATCGGCATGCCTCATGCGCGGTCACGGCATCACCAGCGCCGGGCCGACCGTCGAGGAGGCTACGCTTACCGCGATCAAGCTTAACGACGCGGCGGAGATCAATTATCGTGCCGCGCTGCTCGGCACACCTCAGCCGATTGCGCCGGAGGATATCGATATCCTCGTTGGCAAGGCGCGTCCACAAACGCGCTCGGTTCATACCGTCTCCAACTGGCGATATTACTGCAAGCTACTCGACGAAGAGCCCATTTAGCTGATCAAAGATTAATGGTTCCGGCGGTTCTCGAATTTCGCGGTGTCGTAGAACCCTGGCAAGATTTTACGATGAGCTTGGCGAAGAATTCCGTGCGCAAACTGTATCTCGACCAGAAGGCGTGCGCACTTGCGATCGCCGCCAGATGTCGGTCTGGCTGGCGCGCGGAACGCATCCGATTTGCTTGAATTGCGGGAGGACGACGTGTGGCCGCTGGTCAACGAGGGCTTTAAGATTCTTGAGATCTTTGAATTGGCCGATATCCCGGGCTCGGGCAACGGCTCGCCGTGGATGCTGACCGTCGCCAAGCGTTTAGCTTGCAACCTATCTTTCAGCCTATTCCATAACGCACTTTCTGTGACCTGCCCCGCGGAGATGCCGGCAGCAGATAGTTTCGTCTAAGATATAAGCAGTCGAGCCAGTCTATAGCTCGCGTGTCGGGCTGAAAGAGCGGGACTCTTTGCGGCAAAGCACGACCGTGTAGAGGGATGCTTTATTCAATTTGTAAATCGTCTCAACTTTGAGTCCGGTGGTTTTGATGAATGGTTTTAGCTTGAGGTCGGTGCGCCACCCCAGCCATCTCGTCATCGGATCGAGTGCCTGGGTGAGAGAACCAAGAACGCGCCGGTCGCTAGTGAAATGATTGACTATGACAATTCGCCCGCCCGGTTTACAGACTCGTTTCGCTTCCGCTATCATGCGCACGGGATCGGGTACCACGGTGACGACGTGAAACGCCATGACGTAGTCGAAGGTGTTGTCGGGAAACTTGAGGTCAAGGGCGTTCATCTCCAGGACTTTAATGAAATGCGACCAGCCGTTCTCTTCAATTTTTTGGCGCGCGCGCGCCAGCATATCGGGCGCGAGATCGACGCCGGTGATTTCGCAGTGCGAAGGGTAGGCCGGGAATGAGGTGCCGGTGCCGGCGCCGACTTCTAGGACCCGAGCCCCGGGTGGAATGTCGAGATTTTCGATGACCTGTTCTAGGCGATTATAAAATATTTTGCCAAAGATCTTATCGTAGAGCGGCGCAAATTCCGAGTAAATCTTGCTTTCATGTGCCTCGATGTCTGCCATTTGTCCCCAACCCCAACCTGCGCGCCGTTAGGCGTCGCGAATATCTCTAGGCTGTTTTTTGTAAAATATGGAGATATCCCGTTTGCGAAATCTCCACTGTTTTCCTTTCTTAAAAGCGGGCAGAATGTTCTTGCGGGCGAACTCGTTGACGGTATCCGGGCTGATATCCAGGATTACGGCAACCTGCTTGCTGTTGAGCAGTTCCTCGTCTCTCTCTAGCATAAGATTTCCCCCAAGCGATTTCCAGATGCGTGGCTCAAAAGTTTGTTTTATCTAACAAGTTCATTATGGGCTGTCAAGGTGATTAGCGCCGAGGCATTCCGCAGCTCAGCGAAATGCGTCGGCCGACGCTGCCATAACAGTAGGCTTCCAGCTTTCTGACCTCCGATGAGTCGCCGGAACATATGAGTCAATCGACCTTCCGAGAGCTTTCCGACACGCGCGCAGCCACGTCGACAGCCATCCAAGATCACGGCGCACGTGGAAAATCCAGGCTCGACTTATCTTCCCTTGCGCCGCCGAAGGACTTCCTCTAGATTGTGCCGCAGACAAAGTAACCCAGCGGCGATCTGCCGATGCAGCCTCCGCGACACTTCGTTCCACTGTGACCGGTCCGCGCATGAGAAGACTTCTCAAGATCGTCGGTTTTGTCACTGCGACTCTAATCCTTCTCGTAGTTGTTTCCAGCTTGGCTTTTTATCACCTGATGCGTGTCGGCGAGGTCCGTCGATTTCTGATCGACGAGATCGAAGCTCGAACCCAGTTGCGGGCTGAGCTTGGCGCCGCCGATTTAGAAATCGGCTGGATCACCGGAATCGGTTTCCGTGATCTCGCTTTGAGCGAACCGGAAGCGGCGCGCCCGGCCATTACGGCCGAGCGTGTGACTGCTCGCCTGGCTCTTTTGCCGCTTTTGCGCCGGCAAATCGTCTTCTACGAAATCCGCGCCCAACGGCCGGCGGCGCAATTTGTGCGCGATCCCAATGGGCGGTTTCCGCTGCTCGACAAGCTCCTCAACCTGCCGCTTCTAAAGCAGCAGAACAGCGAATTCGCCCTCGATCTCCGCTCCCTCAAAATCGAGGACGCCGACATCGGGTTACAGGATCAAGGAGCCAAAGAGCGCTTTGGACAGTGGCGACTGGTGAATGCCGATCTCGATCTCGAGCGCCTGCGGGGCCAACGCCTGCGCGCGCTCATTGCAGATTTGCTGCAGCGCCCGCCAACAACCGCCGAGGCGGCGGCACTCGCCTTCGAACTCAGAGGTACGCTGTTGCGGGACGGCGCCAAGATCAATTTAAAAGCACGAGGCCGTCTGGCGTTTCCCAAGGAGATTTTGGCGCTGGACGAGGCTCGCTGGGATGGTGACGTTGAAGTGGTGAATGTTCCCGCCGAGTTGGTCAAGGACTATTTTATTGCCGGTTTGCCGATCCAATCCATGACCGGCTATTTCGCCCAGCGCGTTCACGTGGAAGGAAATTTCGCAACCTCTTTGCATTTGAAGGGGGCTGTGGAGTTTCGCCAGCTCGGGCTCGATGCGCCGGAACTGTTCTTGTCGCCGCTCACCGGGGCCGGCGGTCGAACGACTTTCGAGATTGACTTAAGCCCCCGAGGCGTGCAGGCGGCGCGCGCCGACTTTCGCTCCAATGACATCAAATTTTCTTTGCAAGCCGAGGTCGCCGCTCTCGACAGCAATGATCCTTATCTGCGCCTAAGCCTTTCGAATTTGTCGGCTCCGGCCGCGGGCTTGATTAAATACCTGCCGCTTAAAATCGCCGGCTCGCAAGTGTTGGAAGATAGCGCCCAATCGATCCAGGCCGGTCAGGTGGAGGTGAAGAAGGCAAGCTTCAATGGGGCGCTCAGCGAATTGCGCCAGATCAGGGCAGCCGGCGCCAAACAGATTTCACTCGAAGCCCGGTTGCGCGATTTCTCCGGCAAGCCCAGCTTCGAAGGCGCGTTGCCGCTGCGTAGCGTGCAGGGGAATCTCACAATCGCCGAAGGAGTGCTGACGTTTGAAAATTTTCGCGGCGCCTACGGTGACTCGCGCTTCAGCGACGTGGCTGGCCATTTCAACCTCACACCCGAGCAATTCGGCAGGCTCGATGTCCAAGCTCGTGGCGACGTCAATTTGACCGAACTGAAGGAGCAAATAGCGCCTCAGCTTTCGCCTCGGACAGCAAAGCACTTAGCGACGGTCCAGGATCTCAGCGGTCGCGGCATGGTGGATTTCGCGCTCAAACGCGCGCCGAATGCGCCGCTTCATTTCGAAGGTAAGATTGCACTCGAGCAGGTGCGTCTTCGTTATGACGACATTGCGCTCGATGGCTTGCACGGTGAGATAGCGGCTACACCGAAAGAGATCAAAGGCGAAAAGATTCAGGCGCAACTCGGCGGCTCGCCGATTCAGATTCAATTGGCGCTCAAGGACTATGACGGGGAAGACGGCGCGTTCGATTTGGGAATTGCCTCGCCCGGCGTGAAAAGCGCTGTAATGTCGCGCCTGCTCCTTGACGGGGGCAGTGTGCAGGATTCCGGCATGGTGCGCGGCAGCGTGCGCTACTTCGGCTCGGTCAGGGATAGGAGCAGGCGCAAATTGACGGGTCATCTGGAACTGTCCAACGTGCAGCTGACGGTCCGTCCGTTGCTTCAGCCACTGCGCGAACTCAACGGCACGATCAACATCGATGAAAGCGGCATCGATTTCGTGAATCTCGCAGCGTTATTGGCCGGGGTTCCGGCCACCGCAAGCGGGCGGTGGGGTTATGCCGGGAAACCCCAGTTGGTTTTTGATTTCGCCGCGCCAAACCTGGATATTACCTATCTCATCTCGCAGATCGATCCCGAGTCGAGTGAGCTTTACGCCAGCTTGGTCGCCGAAGGAAAAATCGCACTGAGCAAAGGCCGCATCAAAAATTTTGATTTTAGCGACTTGCGAACGGAAGCCGCCGTTGATCGCCGGGTCTGGCGGCTGACGAATTTGACCGCGCGCTCGGCCGGCGGAGCGATCCAAGGCGTGACGACGATCTTCGACCGCCCGGATACCCTCGGCCTTCGTACCGAATCCAAGATCCGAGACATCCCGATCGAGGCGTTTCTAAACTGGTTCGGCGTCACCACCACCGAGATGACCGGCAAAGTCCATCTCACTGGCCAGCTCGAAACCGAGGGTAAAAATGATGCCGAGCGCAAGCAGAACTTAAACGGCGACTTCAATCTCCGAATCGAGGACGGCACGATCAATCGCATGCGCATTCTGGTGCAGATCCTCAATCTACTCGATCTCTCGCGCTGGTTTACTTTTCAACTGCCGGATCTCACCAAACAGGGCATTCGTTTTCGCGCCATTACCGGCGACTTCAAGGTCACTCAGGGCGTGTACGCCACCGAAAACCTCATCGTTGACAGCAGTGATTTGCGCATGACCGGCGCGGGTCGAATCGATTTGCCCAAAGACGAAGTCGATTTTCTTGTCGCGGTGCGGCCGTTTGCCGGGATCGATTCGGCGATCAACCAGATCCCGGTTCTCGGCCGCGGCATCGCTGCGATCAAGAACTCCTTCCTGGTGGCGAGCTTCACGATCCAGGGCCGCATCGACGATCCTACGATCACGCCGGCGCCGCTCGGCACGCTTTCCGAAATGTTTTGGAGCGTGCTGGGAATTCCAAAAAATATTGTCGGTTTAGGCGAGGGAGAGACAAAGGGAGAGCCAGCGAAAGCGCCCGCGCCATGAACCCCAAATTGACCTTGTATTCGCGCGCGGATTGTTGTCTGTGCGACGAAATGAAGGACGCGGTACGGCAAGTGGCGGCGAAAATCACCTTGAACTTTGAGGTCATTGACGTCGATAGCTCGGCACAACTGAAAAGAGAGTACGGCGCCCAAGTGCCGCTGCTATTCATCAACGGCAAGAAAGCGTTTAAGTACCGCGTTAGCGCCAAGCAGTTGGAGCAACGGCTGAGGCGTCGCTCGCTTTGGGCGCGGTGGGGTCTGGCCAACAAAGGAAGGTAAGCTGTGTCGAAAATCTTGACGCTGTCGGGTCTCCTGATCTGGACGCTCGGCGCGCAGCCGGTTTGGCCGGCGACCGCCTGCTCGGAGTGCAGTCGGCGCGCGTGCATGGCCGAGGCCGCTAAGACTTTGCACATCGACAAAGAGATCGTCGCCCAAGTTTTGAGCAAGTATCTGCGCATCGAAGACAGGAAAGTTCTCGACCTGGCCTATAACGCCGAGATCAAGGCGTTGGAGCCGCGCATGGAGCTCAAGCTGGAGGCGGTTCAAGCGATACTGGACGACGTGGCACAAATCGACCCGCGCGCAAAAAAATTCAAGCCGCAGGAGCTTTATGACCGGCGCTACTTGGACGAACTGGAGAAGAGCGGATTTCTCGCCAAGCTCTGGGTGGGGACGACTCCGAGATGAACAAGTTCAACGGTGACAGAGAGGAGAGACGTTTTATGGCTAATCAAATCGTCTGGTGTGACATTCCAGTTTTAGACCTCGACCGGGCTGTGACATTTTACTCGGCGGTGCTGGGCCAGCCGTTAAAGAAGCAAGACTTTCCTGGCATGAAGCTTGGAATTTTGCCGCACAATGACGGGGAGGTCGGTGGGTGTTTGTTCACGAGCGCCGAGGAAAATCCCTCGAATAAAGGAATCATGATTTATTTAAACGCGAACGGACGACTAGACGAAGCGATCGCCGCAGTGGCAGCGAACGGCGGGAAGGTCGTCCAGGCCAAACATCCGATCGGTCCGTTCGGATTTCGCGCCGTCGTTCTTGATAGCGAAGGCAATCGAATTGCGCTGCATTCCGATTAGCTGGAGACGTCATTGGAGTACTGAAGTGGTGGAGTGTTGGAGTAATGGACTGAAACCCACTACTCCCCATACCCCGATTTCGCCTCAAAGGGCGTTATTCCTCATCTTCGTGGCGGCGCCGCGGGCGGTCGGCTTGCTTTAAGATTTTTTTCCTGAGCCGGACCGATTGCGGCGTCACTTCCACTAATTCATCGTCGGCGATCCACTCAATGCCCTCTTCCAGACCCATCTCGCGATGCGGCGTAATGATAATATTCTCGTCGCGGCCGGCGGCACGGATATTGGTGAGCTTCTTCTCACGGCAGATATTGACGTTCAGATCGACGTCGCGCGAATACTCACCCACGACCATGCCCTCGTAAACCGGCGCGCCGGGCGGGATAAAAATAATGCCGCGTTCTTGCAGATGGAAGATGGCGTAGGGCGTCGACGGTCCTTCGCGATCGGCGACCATGGCTCCGTTGCTGCGCGATTGAATAGCGCCGTGCCAGGGCGACCAGCCGTCGAACAACGCGTTCATGATACCGGTGCCCCGCGTGTCGGTGAGAAAGCGCGAGCGAAAGCCAATCAGGCCGCGCGACGGGACGCTGAATTCCAAGCGCACCCGGCTCGATCCGGCGTGAGTCATCTTGGTCATCTTGCCTTTGCGCACAGCCAGGAGCTGTGCGACCACCCCGATAAAATCTTCCGGAACGTCGATGACGAGCAGCTCCACCGGCTCATGCAGTTTGCCGCCGATCTCGCGCGTCACCACGGTCGGCTTGGACACCATGAGCTCGTAACCTTCGCGGCGCATGGTCTCAATGATAATTGCTAGCTGAAATTCGCCCCGGCCGGTCACCTGGAAAGCGTCGGCTTGATCCGTGTCGGTGATGCGCAAGCTGACGTTTTTCTTTTGCTCCAAGAAAAGCCGCTCGCGCAGCTTGCGCGACGTGACGAAGTCCCCTTCGCGGCCGGCCCACGGCGAGTTGTTGGCGCTAAAGATCATGGCGATGGTCGGCTCATCAATACGTAGCGCCGGCAGCGGCTTGGGATTGTCCCGGCTAGCCACAGTGTCGCCAATGCCGATGGCCTCAATGCCGGCGAGAGCGACGATATCGCCGGCCGTAGCCCTGTCGACTTCGATGCGTTTGAGGCCCTGCCAGCCGAAGACCTGCGTGACCTTCACTGCGTGCTGCGTGCCGTCAACCCGGCAAAGCGTGTAATCGCCGACGGAAAGCTGGCCGTTTTTCAAGCGGCCGATGGCGACCCGGCCGACGTAGTCATTGTAATCGAGGTTGTTCGCCTGAAATTGTGTCGGCGCAGCAGGATCGAAGGCCGGACCTGGCAGTGTTTCGACAATCAGATCGAATAACGGTTTTAAGTTTTCACCCGCCTCTTTGAGATTACGGGTCGCCGTACCAGCGCGCGCGTTGGTGTAGACGATCGGAAAATCCAACTGCTCTTCGCTGGCGTCGAGGTCGATGAAGAGATCGTAGATCTCATCGAGCACCGCGGCGACCCGGGCGTCGGGGCGGTCGATTTTATTGATGCAGACAATCGGCGGTAGCCGCGCTTCCAGCGCCTTTTTCAAAACGAAGCGGGTTTGCGGCAGCGGCCCTTCGGAGGCATCAACGAGCAACATGACGCCGTCAACCATCGCCAGTGTGCGCTCGACCTCACCGCCGAAGTCGGCGTGGCCCGGCGTATCGACAATATTGATTTTCACCTCGCCGTAACGAATCGTCGTATTCTTCGCCATGATCGTGATGCCGCGCTCGCGCTCCAGATCCATGGAATCCATCACGCGGTCCGCGACCTGTTCGTTGGCTCGAAATATGCCGCTTTGGCGGAGCATGCCATCGACCAAGGTCGTTTTGCCGTGATCGACGTGGGCAATAATCGCGATATTACGAAGGTCTTGGCGGCGGCTCTGCGGCGTTTGCATCATGCTTGTTTATTAGTGAGCGTGTTCGCGATGTCAAGCGCGCGTCTTTTAGAAACGGCCGTTTAACGCGTTCACTGCCGGTGGTTTGCGGGTCGAAACACCGTAGAGTATTCTAGACAGATACTATGGGCCGAATGTTGGGATACGCGCGCCGCTACCGGCGCCAGTATTTATTCGGCGGGCTATGCCTGCTCGCCACGGCGACACTCGTGATGTGGATTCCTTGGTGGATCCGCGAGGCCGTGCGCATCATCGAGCATGGCGGCTCGATGGCCGACGTGAGTTACTACGCCGCGTTGATTATCGCCGCCGCGCTTTTGCAGGGCATTGCGCGCACCTATTCACGCGCTCTGATTTTCAACGCCGGGCGCAATGTGGAGTACGATTTACGCAATGATTTATTCGCGCACCTGCAGAAGCTGCCGCCGGCGTTTTATCACAAGCAACGCACCGGCGATTTGATGTCGCGATTGATCAACGACATTTCCGCCGTACGCGTCATGTTGGGTCCGGGCATCCTCAATTTCGTCAACGCGCCGCTCTATTACGTCTATGCGGTCGCGTTGATGCTGTCGATGGATGTGCGCATGACCCTGGCGGCGCTGGCGCCGTTTCCCCTGCTGATGTACGTCGCGCGAAAATTTCGCGGCCGCATCCTCAAAACCTCGCTCGAAGTCCAGCAACAGATGTCTGGACTGAGCAGTCACGTGCAGGAAAACTTGAGCGGCATGCATGTAGTCAAAGCGTATGCCCAGGAAGACTTTCAAACCCAACAATTCACCGGTCTCAACAAGGACTACGAAGTCAAAAGCATGGAGATGGCGAAGATGCGCGGCATTGTCAACCCGGTCATGCAGGGTATCAACGGCCTGACGGTGCTGATCGTCATCTGGTACGGCGGCGTGCGCGTGCTGCGTGGCGATCTGCTGGTGGCCGATATCGTCGCATTCATCGCGTATCTGAACGTCTTGGCATGGCCGACGGCGGCCTTCGGCTGGATGCTGTCTTTAGTCGAACGCGGCCGCGCGGCGATGCGCCGCCTCGAGGAAATTCTCGACAGCAAACCGGAGATCGTCGATGACGCGGCGCGCGCCGGTACGGGTGCGCTTCGGCAGGGCATCGAATTCCGTGACGTGTCATTTGCCTACGATCGCGAGCGAAACGGTCATGGCGCGCTCGCAGGCGTCGACTTCAAACTTGGGGTGGGCCGCTCGGTCGGATTGGTGGGGCGGGTCGGCTCGGGCAAAAGCACACTCGCCCAACTGCTGCCGCGACTCTTCGATGTTTCGAGCGGCGCCATTCTCATGGACGGTCGGGATATCCGCGAACTGTCGCTTGGCGATCTGCGTAAAAGGATCGGCTACGTGCCGCAGGAACCTTTTCTTTTTTCCACGTCCCTCAAGGGCAACCTGACTTTCGGCCGCGACGACTGCAGCGCGGAAGAGCTTACGCGCGCCGTCCAGATCGCCAAACTCGACCGCGACCTGCAAATCTTTCCTCAGGGTCTCGACACGGTGGTCGGCGAACGCGGTGTGACGCTTTCCGGCGGGCAAAAACAACGCGCTACCCTGGCGCGCGCGCTCATCACCGATCCGCCGGTGTTGATCCTCGACGACTGTCTGTCTAGCGTCGACGCACAAACCGAAGCCGAAATCCTTCACGAGCTGCGCGCCATTCTAAAAGAGAAAACCTGCTTGATCATCTCGCACCGAATCTCCGCGGTAAAAGACGCGGACGAAATTCTCGTGCTCGATGAGGGCAAGATCATCGAGCGCGGCAGTCATGACGAGCTGGCCCGCCGCGGCGGCGTTTATGCCGAGCTTTACCAGCAGCAGCAGCTGAGTGAGGAGCTAGAACAGATCTAGATGGCGCAAGCACCGCAGCAAGAAGAAATTCTCGGCAAGGCTTACGATTTCAGGCTAATCAAACGCCTTTGGCGATTCATCCGGCCTTACAAACGGCTGTTTCTACTGAGCCTGCTGCTGCTTCCGCTGCAGCAGGGCTTCGGCCTGGCGCAGCCGTATTTAATGAAAGTCGGCATCGATCAGTACATCGCGGGCAAGGACCTCTGGGGCTTGCAAAACGTCATGCTGTTGTTTTTCGGCGCGTTGATCGGCGAGACGGTTACGGCCTTTGCGCACTATTATCTCGCCATGCTCGTGGCGCAGCGCTGCCTCGCCGATCTCCGTGTGGCGATATTTTCGCACGTGCAGAAGCTGCCGATGAGTTACTTCGACCGCAATCCGGTGGGGCGTCTGGTGACGCGCATGACCACCGACGTGGACGTGCTCCAGGAAATGTTTTCTTCCGGCGTGGTGACCCTCATTGCCGACTTCATCATGGTGATTTGGATCGTCGGCATCATGTTCTATTTGCACTTCGAGCTGGCGCTGGTGTCGCTGGCGTTGATCCCGCCAATGGCGCTCGCTATCAACTTTTTTCGCGTCAAGGCGCGTCAGACTTACCGTAAGATTCGCGAGCGCATTGCGCGCATCAACGCCTATTTGGGCGAGGCGATCTCGGGCATGTCGGTGATCCAGCTGTTCGCCCGGGAGGAGAAAACTTTTCGCCACTTCGACCGTCTCAACGCCGACCACCGTGACGCTTATCAGTTGTCCAATCTCTATGAAGCGTCGCTTTACTCCATGGTCGAAGCGGCCGGCGCGGTGAGCGTCGGCCTGCTGCTTTGGTACGGCGGCGGCGAAGTACTGCACGGCGCCATCGGCATCGGCACTCTGGTTGCGTTCAAAGAATATCTGCACCGCTTCTTCGTGCCGCTGCGCGACTTTAGCCAGAAGTACGCCGTCATGCAGTCGGCCATGGCATCGGCCGAACGGATTTTTCAGTTGCTCGACTCTTCCATCGATATTCGCACTCCGGCGATTGGGCGCGTCCCGAAACCGTTCCGCGGCGAAGTCGTTTTCGATAACGTCTGGTTTCAGTATAAAACCGACGCGCCGGTGTTGAAGGGCGTGTCATTCCGCATCGAGCCGGGCGAAAAAGTCGCCGTGGTCGGCGCCACCGGCTCGGGAAAGACCACGACGATCAAATTGCTCAATCGTTTTTACGATGTCGACGGCGGCGCGATTAAAGTCGGCGGAGTCGACGTGCGCCAATGGGATCTGCGCGCGCTTCGGCGCCACATCGGCGTGGTATTGCAGGACGTGTTTTTGTTTTCCGGTGACGTCAAGGCCAATCTCGCGCTCGGCAATCCGTCGATTCCGCTCGAGCGCATCCAAGAAGCCGCGCGGGCTGCCAACGTGGACGCATTCATTCGCCGGCTGCCCGATGGTTACGCCGCGCATGTGCGCGAGCGTGGCAGCAATTTTTCCGGCGGCCAGCGCCAGCTGCTGGCGCTGGCCCGCGTTTTGGTTTACCAACCGGAAATTCTCGTCATGGATGAGGCGACTTCCAGCATCGATTCGGAAACCGAAGCGTTGATCCAAGATGCCTTGGAAAAAGTAATGAACAACCGGACTTGTCTGTTGATCGCGCACCGGCTCTCGACCATACGCAACGCCGACCGCATCATCGTGCTGCATCGCGGCGAAGTTCGTGAAGTGGGCTCGCACGCCGAGTTGATGGAAAGACGCGGGATTTACCACCGCCTGTACCAATTACAGTACGACCGCGAAGAGTTAAAACTGACAGTTCATGACAATTCGGCGAAAGTTCTTCTCTAATTCGATCGGCAGCGGATTTGGCCAGCTTGCCTTGCGAAGCGGCGTTCCAAGCTACCGAATCAAACAAGTCACCGCCCTCACGCTTATCATGTCTTTTATTGGCGCGATGTTGTCCGGGTGCTCGCCGCTTTATGTGATGCGGGCGGCTTACGAGGAAGGAAAGATTCTCTGGCGTCGCGAGCCGATCGCGGACTTGATTCAAAGCTCCAAAGTCCCGCCCGACACCGAGGAGAAGTTGCGCCTGGTGCTGGCCGCGCGCGACTACGCGCGCGAGGCGCTTGAATTCAACGTTGGCGGAAGCTATGCGAGCTACTCCTATGTCGATCGTCCCGACCTGACGTATATCGTCGTCGCGGCGCCCAAAACCGAGCTGAAGCCGTACACTTGGTGGTTCTTGATTGTCGGCAGCGTGCCGTACAAGGGATTTTTCTCCAAAGATGAAGCTTTGGCGGAAATTGAGCGGCTTAAAGCCGACGGCTACGACACTTATCTCCGCACTGCAGCCGCGTTCAGCACGCTCGGCTGGTTCGATGACCCGCTGCTTTCCCACCTGCTCAAATACGACAAGGTGCTGCTCAGCGAGATTGTCTTTCACGAGTTGTTTCACAACACGCTCTACGTCAACGGCGCCGGCGCGTTTAACGAAAGCTCGGCAAACTTCGTCGGTCATCGCGCCGCCATCGATTTTGTCCGGGAGCGGTTTGGCGCCGACAGCGCCGAACACCAGCGCGCGCTGCTGTTGTGGCAGGAAGAACGGGAGTTCGCCGGCTTTATCGCCGAAGTCGCGCGCGAATTGGGCGGGCTTTACGCCAGCGACGTTGGGCGTGAGCACAAGCTCCGCCTGCGCGAAGAAGTATTTGCCCGCAGCCAGGCCGAGTGGTCGCGCCGCATCGCCGAGCGGCCGGCGCATCGTTTTCACGGCTTCACCCGGCAACCGCTCAACAACGCGATTCTGATGCACTACATCGTCTATCTCAAAGATCTCGATCTGTTCGAGTCGCTCTACCAGGCCTGCGGTCGCAATTTGCGGCGGACCGTCCAAGTATTGCGCGAAGCGGTCAAAACCGGCGACGAGCCGTTCCAAGCGATGCGCGCCTGGCTCGACAGACATAGGTCTGATGCCGCTACGGCGATGCGTTAGGTCGTTTGCAATACTGGAGTGATGGAGTGTTGTACTGGATTCGATACTCCAATACCCCTTCAGTTTACCAGGAGCCTGCGGTGGACGCTTGGAAGCGGCGGATGGCTTCGATATGCGCCGCCGGCGAAGCGAGGCCCGCCTTCATGGTGTTGAAGCTCACGTACCCGGCGCCGAGATCTTTCCATGCTTGCAAGTCCTTCAACCACGCTTCCGGCGATCCCTGACCGTAACTGATTCTGCCTTCGATCGCGATTGCATCGGGATTGCGGCCGAGCCGGCTCGCATAGTTGCGGATCTTTTCGATCATAACGCGGCACTTTTCGTCCGGAGCGAGCAGCGGAAACCAACCATCGCCGAGTTTTGCTAGGCGGCGTAGAACGCGATCGTCGCTGCCGCCGAACCAAACCGGAATCGGCCGCTGCACCGGCGGTGGCTTGATGCCCGCATCGGTGATCTTGTGCCAGCGGCCGTCGAATGTGACCAGCTCCTCGGTCCACAGTTTACGCAGCACCTCGACCTGTTCTTCAGAGCGCCTCCCGCGATTTTTGAAGTCGGCGCCGAGGCCTTCGTATTCGACCGGGTTCCAGCCGATCCCGATCCCCAGGCGAAGGCGCCCACCGCTTAGAACGTCCAGCGCCGCGGCCTGTTTCGCCACCAGAACCGTTTGGCGCTGCGGCAAGATCAGAATGCCGGTGACGAGCTCAAGCTGTTTGGTCAGGCCGGCCATAAATCCGAACAGAACGAAAGGTTCATGGAAGGGGTCTAAGTAGGTGTACGGTGGACGCCAGCCCGGCCGGTTGGCGAGATTAGCGCCGATGACATGATCATAAGCAAGGATGTGACGAAAGCCCAATTGTTCGGCCGCCTGAGCGTACTCTTTGATCACCTCGGGATCGCTACCGATTTCGGTTTGCGGAAAGACCACGCCGACGCGCATGTTCAGATCCTCCTCTCCGGCTGGAAAATGAAGCTATTCTCGTGTCTTACGCAAGCTGACCTAGCCCTTGATTTTTGCCCGAGCCGTACGCACATTAGGATTGATCACCTGATAAGATTGACATAAGCTTTTGTATCCTTAGGATATCTCGAAAAGGGAGGGATTACATGAACGGTTTTCGTACCACGATTCTTCTGGCGCTGCTAACCGCGCTGGTGGTGTGGATCGGCCATATGTTCGGCGGTCCCAATGGTGCCGTTATTGCCCTGGTGATGGCCGGCGTCATGAATTTTTTCAGTTACTGGTATAGCGATAAAATCGTGCTCAAGATGTACGGCGGCCAAGAGGTTACCGCCAACGACGATCCGGAGCTTTACGGCATGGTGCAGGATCTGGCCGGTAGGGCGGGTTTGCCGATGCCCAAGGTGTACGTGATTCCCGAAGAGACGCCGAACGCGTTCGCCACCGGTCGCAATCCGGCACACGCGGCGGTCGCGGTAACGTATGGTATCCGGCGCATTCTTAACAAACGGGAGCTTGCCGGCGTTTTGGGTCATGAGCTGAGCCACGTCAAAAATCGTGATATTCTGGTGAGCACCATCGCGGCCACGCTCGCCGGCGCGATCAGCTATCTTGCTTACATGGCCCAGTGGGCTGCGATTTTCGGCGGTAGCCGCGATCGAGAAGAAGGCGGCAACAGTATCTTCGGTCTGCTTTTCATGATGATCGTCGCGCCGTTGGCGGCGATGTTGATTCAGATGGCGGTGTCGCGATCGCGCGAATACATGGCCGACGCAAGCGGCGCGAAAGTGACCGGTGATCCGCTCGCGCTGGCCAGCGCGCTGCGCAAGCTCCACATGGGCGCGCAAAACATCCCGCTTCAGGTGAGCGACGCGACAGCGAACTCCACAGCCCACATGTTTATCGTCAATCCGTTGACGGGCGGCGGCTTGGCCTCTCTGTTCAGCACCCACCCGGCCATGGAAGAGCGCATCGCCCGGCTCGAGGCGATGGCCAAAGACATGAGCTACATGCGTGCTTGAGCGAGCCACGCAGCTGGTTATTCATTGTAGGGGCGACCCGCCGGTCGCCCCTATTTTTTTCTCCAACCACGTTGATAATTCCGCAAGACTTCTGGGGCTGATTTCATGGCCCATTTCATACTCCCGATAAGTTAGCGGCACGCGTAGCTGGCGCAGCATCTCGACCGATTTTCGCGCGCGATCGATTTCAATCATCGGATCTTGCGTGCCATGGTGAACCAGCGCCGGCAATGACTGGATCGCGTCGGGGACATTGAGGTGGGGCAGTAATTCTTGGGGCAACCAACTGCTCAACACCGCGAGCGCGGAGAAGCGCCCGGGATCGGCAAGAGCTAAGCTATAGGCCATCACACCCCCTTGGCTAAAACCGAGCACGACCAGCTTCTTGACATCGATCAAATACGATTTTAAACACTCGTCGAAGAAGACCTGTACTTTTTGCCGTGCGCTTAAAATCGCTTCGACGTCCGGCGCGCCGCCCATGCTCATGGGATACCACGCGTGGCCGACGGCGCCCGGGCCGATCGGCGTTTCGAGCGGGCCCTGCGGGCAGATTATCATGAACTTGCCGTCGCAAAGGTAAGGAGCAAGGCCGAGCAAGTCGAAGGCATTGGCGCCGCGGCCGTGAAGCGTCAAGACCGTGGGAAAGGGACCGACGCCGGCAGGTTGGTAGAGCGTATGAATCAAGTTCACAGGGACCTCCGTGAGATCGCTTAGTCTCTTAGCTGCTCGAGCCGGCGCAGCCCGGCTCGTAGCGAAAGCGCGACCACGGCGGCGGTTAACGCCACGACGATGGCCATCGAAGGCGCAATCAGCCACAGCGTCGGTGCAATGACCCGGCCAGGCCGCAATGAGGCGATGGCGAGCTGGTAAATCGGCCACGCTTCGACCATGACCACGACTGCGATGAACACGATGCTGACGATCATCGAAACCGCGCCGCCGAAACTGGTCGGGATTTCCGCGGCATTGTCAAAATTGAAGTTGGGATAAAGCGCGCCGAAACCGACGCCGATCGCGGCGATGCCGAAGGTCATCAGACAGACCGTGATCAGCGAAAGCGCCATCATCCAAGGCGGGACTTGCAACATTAAGTTGCTCAAAAACACCAGCAGTGCGCCGAGCGCGAGCAGCGGCGCCGAAATCAACCCGAATTTACTCCACAGGAGCGCGCGCAGGGAAACCGGCGAGCTTTGCAAAATCCAGAAAGCTTTGCCTTCCAGACTGATCGCTGGGAACGCGAAGCGCACCGCGACGGCGCTCAGCACAAAGCCGGCAAGCGCCAGGTTGGCGAACGAAACCACCGTACGGATGGTGCCCGCCGGCATTGGCGAGCGGTCGAGCGGCAGGACTTTGAAATTGTAAAGGTAAACCACGATCAGCGCGAGCAGGAGAAAAAGCTGCGACCACTGGGTCGTGTCACGTAAAAACGTTTTAATGTCTTTGACGATGATGGCCCGAGTCGGCGCCGGAAAAAACCAGGTGATCCGACCGAGAACGCGGTCGAGCCAGAGTAGCTTGCGCCGGCCCTGGCGTGATTCCTGCGCTTTAGACCAGCCGTCGAAGTAGACAGCCCCGCAGGCCCACGAGGTTGCCAGCGGGAGAAACAGCGCGTAGCTCGCGAGCAGCGCGAAGAAAAAACCCTGCTCGGTATCGCGGTCAAACAGAGTCCCCGCCAAAATTTCCGCCGACCAGCTGCTCGGCAGGAACGGCGACGACGGCGTCTCCATGGCGCGCAAAAATTGCATGAAGTTGCCGAACGATTCGGGTTGGACCAGGCGTTCCGGTTGCGACATGCGGAATAAAAAATACATGACGATGAAGGCAAATAGGCCGATGAAAAACAGGATGTCGCGGATCCTTTTGGCCGGAAGACAATAAACCAGTAGATGAGTCAGCAAGATACTGACGGCCGCCGGAATCACCAAAAACAATGGCAGGATCAGCGCGATCCACAGATAGAGCGCGAAGCCGCCGCCGAAAACGGTTCCGTAGGCGGCGAAGATCGGCAGGCTAAAAAACAACACCATCCAGGAGGAATTGATCGTGGTGGTGATCAGGCGGGCGTAAAAAAACCCGTCCGGCGAGAGCGGCGCGGCATGAAGCAGCTCCAAATCGCGGGCGAGAAAAAACGTCGATAGCGAAGCAACCAGATTGCTGAACAAAAGCATGGCTAAGAAGGTCAGCAGGATGATCAGCAGCAACTGATAGGCCAACCCCGGTCCGAGATCGTAGACAGTCTCGAAGTAGCGCAGCACACGACGGATTACCAGATAGGTGCCGAGCCAAAAACCGACCGCCAGCGCGATCAGCACAAGCCTTCGCGACCATGATCCGCCACCGCGAACGAAATCATTTTTCCACGACAGCCACAGGGGCGTGAGCAGCAGCGCAACGGAGCTCATCCGGCGCGCTCCGCCGGATGAGGGCCGCGTTCCTGCTCCCGGGTGAGTTCGAGAAAGACGCTCTCGAGGTTGCCATGACGCCCCGCGGCACGCTGGTGAAGCTCGCTCATGGTGCCGCAGGCGATCAGCCGGCCCTTTTGAATGATGCCGATGCGATGGCAGATTTCTTCGGCGACGCTAATGCTATGGGTCGAAAGGAACACGGTGGTGCCGTTCGCGGCGAGCGCGCGGAACAGATCTTTGATCGTGCGCGCGCCTTTGGGATCCATGCCCACCATCGGCTCATCGACGATCAAAATGCGCGGTTTGTGAATCAGCGCGGCGCACACCACCAGCCGTTGTTTCATACCGTGAGAATAGCTCTCCACCAGCTCGTCCTTCCAATAGGTCAGCTCCAGATACTCCAGAAGCTCGGCGATTCGCCGGCCAAGGCGCTCGCCATCAACGCGGTGCAGCTTGCCGACGAATTCGAGAAACTCGCTGCCGCTGAGCTTCTCGTAGATAAACGGCCGATCGGGAATGAACCCGGCGATCGCTTTGGCTTGTTGCGCGGCGGCGACGACGTCTTGGCCGTCGAGCAAGACCTGCCCGGCGGTCGCTTTTAAGATCCCCATCATGACGCGGATCGTGGTGGTTTTGCCCGCTCCGTTGGGACCGAGAAAGCCGAAAATTTGTCCCTTGGGCACGTCGAGATCGAGCCCGTCGACGGCGGCAACTTTGCCGTAGTGTTTGGTCAGGTTGATGAGTTGAATCATGCGCTTCGCAAATTTGTGTCTAGAATCTCGGGTTTCAAGTTGAGACGAAGAATAATGAAACTAGGATGTTCACATCACTGATATTTTCAGATTGCCGATGAGTTGCAGCAGATCGATCTGCCGGTCGATTTCACCCTCGAGAAATTTGATATGAGTCACGTCGGCGGGAAATTGATTCAATACCGAATCGAGCGAGATCCACTGGCCGAGCCAGATCTCGGACCAGGCGTGATAATAAAAAGCACCGCGCAGGTAAACCACGCCGACCACGGTTTTGGCCGGGATGCCGGCCGCCCGGGCTAGAGCATTGAACAGCACCGTGTGTTCGTTGCAGTCGCCTTTTTTTGTCCGGAGAACTTCGAGGGCGTTGGGAATGCTGACGGTCGGCTCTTTGGCGATCTCGCGGTAAACCCAATCTTTGATTTTAACCGCCGCTCGGTAACCATGGGTCTCGCCACCGACGACCTTTGCCGCCAGCGCTTGAATGTTCGGATGATCGGTCTGGAGAAACGGCGTCGGTTGTAAGTACGATGCCAGGCGCGCTTCCTGCATGGGAATATTGGGCGCGTCTAGCTGGCTTAGGTCTTCAAGTCGAACATCGAGCCGGTCATCGACTAGCTTCTGGCGCCCGCCGTGCAAAGGGAAATTCGCCAAATTGACCCCCGCCAATTTGAACTGGATCCTATCCTTTGCTTGCGCGTCATCAAGCGGTGCGCCAAGCGGAATAGCGGTTTGCGCCACGATGTCAAGCGAGACTGCGCGCCCGGGAAGGTTCCGCGCCTCATGGGCGTCTTGGCGCACGAGCGACAAACCGGCGGGCGTTTCTTCTTTTAACGTCCGACCATGGCCGTCAACCCAAGAGATAATCGAGATGCCCCGAAAACTTTGACGCAGCCGGATCGCGGGCTCCATGCGCTCGCCGACGCGGATGCGCTCCCGGCCTTCAATCATCACTGTGGTGACTTGCTGCGACAGTGTCGAGGGATCGAAAGTCGAAAAAAGAAATTGCCTACCGCTCTCCAATTGTTGCGTCACAACGTAGGGTTTAAGAGCCGCGAGTAAATACGGCGCTTGAGCCAATTTCAGCGCGCGCTCCGACTTGTGCCCCCCCGAATCGATCTCCAATCGGAGATTGCCGTTCTCGACCGCGCCGCGAGCGTGAAAGCGAATTTCGTCCGAACGAAGCTCAAAATCGAATTTGTTGAGGATCCATTCTTCATTGGCCTCCATATCCAGACGAGTCGCGGCCGGTTGGACGGTGCCGAGCAAGTTCAGGTTCAACACCGACCGGTCGGAGAGCCGGTACCCGTTCGGGGTGGGAGTGATCGTTTGGGTGGCGTAACCGATCTTTTCACCGCGGTAAAACACACCCCACCACTCTACGATGTTCTCGGTGATTTTTTCGGTTCCACTGAGCGTAATGATGGGAGGGGGAGCGTCGATCTGGCGCTGGATGAACAAAAAATTCATCACGCACCAGAAGAGCACGATGGTCAAACCGATGGATCGCTTCACAAGCATGCCGTAGGCCATATATGGTAAAGGCTTAGCCGGACCGGATCAATCAAATTGAGGATTTATTGACAACAAGCGAGCGGAAATTCGCCGCCGACCGCATGCTCGGAAGGTTGGTCAAGTGGCTGCGCATCATCGGTGAGGACGTGATTTATGGACAGCACTTGAGCGGCTATGGCCTGATTCGCGCGGCGCGCGCAGAAGAACGCCTGATACTCACGCGCGACCGTGGACTGAAGCACAAGCAACCCCCGGTGTGCTTGTTCATCGAAAGCGATCATTATCGCGACCAGCTGCGTCAGGTCGTCGGCGAATGCGGCTTGAAAGTTGTTGAGGGGAATCTGTTGAGTCGCTGCCTTGCCTGCAACACGCTGCTCCGGCCCAGGCCGAAAGAGACATTAGCGACGGTTGTTCCGCCGTACGTCTTTCAAACCCAGGAAAAATTCTTCTCATGCCCGACCTGCAGGCGTCTTTACTGGCCGGCCACCCACCACGCCAAAATGCTTGAGGAGCTGAGGAACTTAGGTCTTCGCTAAACTAGAATTCGTTGGTCACGTATGTTAGAAAAAAAGGCTACTTAAGAATTTTTTTCGGTTTAGCCAAAGCCTGATCGGCGGGCCACAGCAGTTCAGTCGGAGGTGGATCCATCTATAAGCTGTGAAAGAACATCAAATTTCCCCGGTAGCTCAGTCGGTAGAGCAGTTGGCTGTTAACCAATTGGTCGGGGGTTCGAGTCCCTCCCGGGGAGCCAGTTCGTCACTTCGCTTCGGCGCGGCTCAGCCGCCGCGCTTCGAAGCGGAGGACCCAACTCACAAAAAACATCATTGGCAGCAGGAGGTCTTCTGATGGCATCGGCGAAACAGGTGGTGGGCAATCCGACTCCGAGGGTTGAAGGAGAACTGAAAGTCAGCGGGGAGGCAAAATACGCCGTTGATATTACTGCGCCGGCAATGGTGTGGGGCAAGTTACTGCGCAGCCCGATCGCATCGGGGAAAATTAAGCGGATCGACACGAGCAAGGCCGAGGCGTTGCCGGGCGTGTGCGCGGTCATCACCGGAGCAGACTGCACCGGTTTGAAAATCGGCCGGCGGCTCTATGACATGCCGATCCTTGCCGATGGCGAAGTGCGATTCATCGGTGAAAAAGTGGCGGCCGTGGCGGCGGACAACGAGCTTATCGCCGAGGAGGCGCTGAATCTGATTGAAGTCGAATATGAAGAAACCAAGCCGTTGCTTGATCCGGTCGCAGCGCTCAAGCCGGGTGCGAAGCTCATCCATCCTGAAGTGGCGAGTTACAAAGGTTTACCTAAACCGCTTACGGGAGCGACCAACGATTTCGTCTACATGACTTGGGGCAAAGGCGATCTTGAGACCGGCTTTCGCCAGGCGGACATTATCGTCGAAAACACGTTTACCACGCCGGTCGTTCATCAGAGCTACATCGAACCTCATTCATGCGTGGTGAGCACGGGGCCGGACGGCTCGGCGGAGTTTTGGTCGTGTAGCAAAGTGCCCTACGGCGTGCGCGAACAAGTCGCCAACGCGCTCAAGCTGCCGCAGGAAAAGCTCAACTTCAATCCTGTCTATATCGGCGGCGACTTTGGCGGCAAGGGCGATTTCATGGATCTTGCGGTGGTGTATCTGCTTTCCAAAAAAGCCGGGCGGCCGGTCAAGCTGGTGATGGACTATGAGGAAGAATTCATCGCCGGCAATCCGCGCCACGCCTCGATCATCCAAGTCAAAACCGGCGTGAAGAGCGACGGCACGTTAGTGGCGCACCACATGAATTTTATTTTCGACAGCGGCGCCTACGGTGCGTTCAAGCCCAACGCTTTTCTCAACGGCCCGCACCTCTCCGCCGGTCCTTATAATATTCCCCATGTGTTTATCGAAGAGCACATGGTCTATACGAACAAGATCCCCTGCGGCCATATGCGCTCGCCGGGCGATCCTCAGGGGTTCTTCGCCAATGAAAGTCAAATGGACCTGGTCGCGAAACGCTTAGGCATGGACCCGATCAAACTACGGCAAAAAAACTTCATGCACGACGGTGATATCGATCCGACCGGCGAGGAGTACAGCTACATCAAAACCGACGAGACGCTTAAGAGAGCGCTGGAAGACTCCGGCTATCAAAAACCGAAGCCAAAGAATGTCGGCCGTGGCGTCGCTTTGGTGCAATGGACACCTGCCGGCGGCATAGGAACGGTTGCGATCTCGCTCGATGGCAACGGCATGGCTACGATTTCTTCCGCGATGGCCGATCAAGGTGCGGGCACGTACACCATCTTGAGCGAAATCGTCGCTGAAGAGCTAAAGATTCCTCTCAGCCAAATCCGGATTCAACAGTTGGACACGCAGCAGGGCAAGAAGGACACCGGTGTCGGCGGCAGCCGCGCGACGCGCGTCTACGGCAACGCCGGTTATGAGGCTGCGCTCAAGGCTGTCGATGCGATCAAACAGGCGGCGGCGAGCCAAATGGGCGTGCCGGCGGATCAGATCACGCTGGCGAAAGGGGCCGCGTTGCACCCGCGCATGGAGCGGCGCTTGACCTACGGCGAGCTGGTCAAAGCCCAAGGCTCGCCGATCACGGTGGAGGGGACTTTCAATGACACGAGCAAGATCCACGCCGCCTCGATGTGCGTGCAGGTAGCGGAGGTTGAAGTCGATCCGGAAACCGGGCAGGTCGAGCTCAAGAAATTCACTTCAACCCATAACACGGGTACAGTGCTCAATCCGCTGATGCATCAGGGGCAGATCGAAGGCGCAAGTATGACCGGCATAGGGTACACGCTGATGGAAGAAGTGATCATCAACGACGGTAAAGTCGCGACGACTCATTTCGGCGAGTACAAGATCCCGACGATCAAGGATGCCCCGGTTTTTAAAGGCTCGGTGACGGAAGAGCCGCATGGAGCCGGTCCATATGACAGCATGCCGATCGGTGAAACCGGCAATATTCCGACGGCGGCGGCGATCGCCAATGCGGTTGAAGATGCCTGCGGCGTTAGAATCAAAAGTTTGCCGATCACGGCGGAAAAGATATACCAGGCACTGCACGGCGCAAAGTAAACTATGCCGGCGGTTCCCGGAACCATCGATCTCGGAAAGTTTCGGGTCGTCTACGAAGAAGAACGGCAGCATAGGTCCGACGGAATGGTCGGCTATGTGCTGCAGCAACGCGCGATCATTCGTCTGAACGAAGCGCTGGTCAAACTCGAGCGGCCTGAAGACTACACGGTTTATTGCAACGACGAGAAATTCAAACGACAGCACGGTAAAGGCCCGTCTCCGCTTCAGTACTTCATTGCATCGATCGGCTTTTGCATGTTCAGCCAGTTCAAACGTCTGGCCGCGAAAGCGGACGTCGGCTTGAACGATCTGCAAATGGAGTTGCGCATGACCTATGACTTGAGCGGCAGGTTTCCGATCAAGGATTTTTGCGCCGCTGCCCAGGGTGTTAATTACTTGTTCAAGATCGACAGTGCGACACCGGCAGATAAAATTATCAAAGTCGCGCAGTTCGCGGATAAGGGATGCCACACGGTTAATTCCATGCGCAAGCGCATGCCGGTGGCCGGAACAATTATCTTCAATGATCGCGAGCACGCGATCATTGATTGATCGTCAGGGAACAGCATAGTTTTGCCATTTTGTTCTAGAGGTTGCTAGCGATCGCTTCGGTAAAGAGCCGCGCGAAAATTCCCCGGCAAAGTTTTAGCCTTTTCCGGGTCTAGCTCGCGCATCGTCGTTAGACGCCGAACCAATCTAAAGATCGTAACAGGTAAGCTGCGATAGGCCTCACAATCGGATTGCCGCCCAACATCAATCGGGTTTGCGCAAATTTATAGAGTGTGGTTCAAGTCATGCAGCTCAGGTAACGCCCACTAGAATATTTTCTATGGACGCCGCGTTAAAAGAGTTGCAGGAAGTCGACGTCATCGTTGCAAACCTCAAGCGCAGGCACACGGGCGTCACCTCGACGATCGCGGCTCTGTTACCGGAACAGACGAAACGACTGAAGATCGCCGCTCTCGGCCCCAAGCTGCCGCCGCACTGGCCACGAATTACATGGAGAGATCTGTTAAGGCACGGTTTTAATCCGCCCCGTGAAAAAAATTTTCGTATCTGGCATGCGCGCCGCAACCTCGACGCGCTGACAGGGATCATTCTGCGTTCGTTGGCTGACATGCCGATAAAGCTAGTACTCACATCGGCGGCGCAACGCCGTCATAGCCGTTGGACGCGCTGGCTGATGCGGCAAATGGACGCTGTGGTGGCGACCTCTCCTGAAACGGCAAGCTATCTTCCCGTACCTGCCAAGATCATCTTTCATGGTGTGGACACGTCGCGCTATTTCCCGGCCGAAGATCGCCGCGGGGAATGGCGTACAACCGGATTTCCCGGCAGCTTTGGTATTGGTGTCTTCGGACGAGTGCGGCCACAAAAAGGAACAGACCTTTTCATCGAGGCGATGTGCCGACTGCTGCCCAAGTTTCCGGAGTTTGCGGCGGTCGTAATCGGCGCCGTGACGGCGGACCAACACAGGTTCGACACGCGACTCAAAAGCATCGTTGCGGCCGCGGGTCTTGAAGACCGGATCCGTTTTCTTGGAGAAAGGCCGGCGGACGAGATCCCTACTTGGTTTCGGCGCGTTAGCATCGTTGTTTCACCGCAGCGTTGGGAGGGTTTCGGTCTGGTCCCGTTGGAAGCCATGGCGAGTGGTTGTGCCGTTGTGGCGACTCGCGTCGGTGCCGCTCACCACCTTATTGTCGATGAGCATACCGGTTATCTCGTGCCTCCCGGAAACGTCGATTCATTAGTGAGTCCCCTCGCAGTCCTGATGGGTGACCCTCAGCTCACGCTCTCGATGGGGCAACACGGTCGCGCTCACGTGCTTGATCGCTTTTCAATAGAACGGGAAGCTAGGGAGCTGGAAGGTGTTTATCAAAGCTGTTGGAACGGCTCGCAGGTGGAGCGAACGTGAGTGCCAGCATCAATTACCTACTTCCGGCTGTTAGTCGAGGTTCAGAACTGAATGCTCTGAAATTCATGCCGTCGTCTCGCACCTGGCACTTCATTACTATGGTATGAACCTAGGCTAAAACGTTGATGGAAAACTGAAAATCCACCACGAGAGGGCCGTGCTCGATGGAAGCTCTATCGCCATGGAAGCTCTCAGAGAACACGGAGCGTCAGCATCATCTGTGATATTTTTGCGTCATTTAAGAGAAGCCCTTCAGGAGTTTTGAATTCCAACCTACGCACGCCTGTTCAATAATGCCCTCACATCGTGCGGAGCAGCATAGATTGCCTCTGCTCTGATCTGCAAATAATGCAACCGGTCTGAGTAGAGCTTTGTGTGAATCTCTGACACTGTGTGGAGTGCATCGTAGCAGACTGTGAGATCCGGAGTGCTTCCCCGAGGTAAAGCAACTTCGGGATTTAGTCGCCAATGCAGGAGTGACGAAAAAACATGGAGCAATCAGAATCACCGGCGCCGTGCGTCAGCCGGCTCGCCCTGTTCCTTACTTTTTCCCGGATTACCCTGTCGGGCTTCGGCGGTGTGATGTTCTGGGCGCGACGTGGTCTCGTCGAGCGCCAGCGCTGGCTCACCGATAAGGAGTTTGTCGACTTGTTGACTCTCGGACAGCTCCTGCCCGGGCCGAACGTCCTCAATCTGACTGTGATGGTCGGCTATCGTTTCGCCGGCTGGACGGGTGCCGCAGTGTCGGTTGCAGGATTCTTGGGCTGGCCGTGCTTAGTGGTCATCGGAATGGGCGTCCTATACCAGCACTACGGCGCCTTGCCGCAGGTGCAGCAGGCGCTCGCCGGAATGTCGACTGTCGCGGCTGGGCTGCTGCTCGCCACCGTTGTTAAGCTAGTGCTGGTATTGCCGCGGGGCTGGCGACCGTGGCTGTTCGGACTGCTCGCCTTCGGCGGCGTTGGAGTGATGCGATGGCCTCTGCTGTGGGTTATGGGCGCCCTGGCGCCTTTTGCAGTCGCCGCGGCCTGGAAAGAGCAGGAATGATGGAACGCCTCGATCTCGGCGCGCTGTTTGTGCATTTTCTTGCTCTCTGGTTTGTAGCTGTCGGCGGCCCCTCGACGATTCTCCCGGACATTCACCGCTATGTTGTGGAGGTAAACCAGTTGATGACGAGCACGCAGTTTGCCGAGATTTATACGTTGGCGCAGGTGGCGCCCGGCCCCAATGTCATGTACGTCACTCTGATCGGCTGGCAGCTGGCGGGGTGGGCAGGCGCAGCCGCGACCACGATCCCACTTCTCGTGCCGGCGACCACCCTCACTTTGCTGGTCGGGCACCTCAACGAGCGCTATCCGAATGCCTCGATCGGCCGCGCCATCCGCCGCGGGCTGACGCCGATTACGATTGGCCTGATGTTCGCGAGCGCGACTATTCTGATGCGCGCGGTGAATCACGACTGGCGCGGATACCTGATCACACTACTCACGGTAGCATTAGTTCTGCGCAAGCCATGGAACCCATTATGGCTACTCGCCGGCGGCGCGCTGGCCGGCATCCTCGGTCTCGTCTGAACACCCGCCGGCTCTCAAGCCATTCCGAAAATGAGAATCAAACATGTTCTAGCCAGGTCCATTTTATTGTCACGCAGCGATACCGCGAGCCGCAATCCACATTTAAAGAGGACACCGCATGGAGAGCAGTTGGAAGTCTATCTAGCTCTGGCTCTTTGTGATCAAGCTAGGGTTGACAGTTTTCGCAGCTTGCGCAAATTGTCCGACACACCAACATCTCGGATTCGGATATTCTTCCCGCCAAGGCGGCAAGCACGCCAAGTTTGGAAAAATATTTTGGCTTCTTCTTTGCGTCTCTTGCGGGAAATATTCCGAGATTTTGGTGGGCACAGCCGCGTCGGGGCCGTCGTGGTGAAAGATGAAGTCTTCTTTAGAATTCGGTATGGAATTTTATTTCAGCTCTGTAAAGCGTAAGATCGAAGCAACTTCTTGATGGTCATCGCCTTCGTGGCCTTTCTCTGGAGGAACGACGCATGCGCTTCGGAACTTTCAGCTACAACCAATCGCGCCCGTGGGTGGCGGAAAAACAAGCCTTTGAGGAACTGCTCGAGCAGATCCTGCTCACCGAGCGGCTCGGTTTCGACGACGCTTGGTTTGCCGAGCACCATCACTCCGACTATGGCATGCTGGCCTCGCCCAACTTGATCATCGCCACCCTCGCGCCGCGCACCCAGCACTTGCGGTTCGGTAACCTGGTCAATGTTCTTCCGCTTTACGACCCGATGCGTCTGGCCGAGGAATGCGGCATGCTCGATATTCTCACAGCCGGCCGGCTCAACGTCGGTCTCGGTCGCGGCGTCCCGCGCGACGATCTCAAGCACGGCCTCGATCGCGACACTGCACAAGCGCGCTTCGAAGAGGGCATCGAAATCCTCATGCGCGCCTGGACCGGAGAAACGTTTACGTACAGCGGAAAAGCTTGGAGTTACGTCGACATTATCTGCCGGCCCCAGCCGCTACAGAAACCCCATCCGCCGATCTACTACGGCGCGACTTCCCCCGACAGTCCGGCGATGGTGGCGCAACGCGGCTGGAATCTGGCGCTGTCTCGCCAGCCTCTGGCGAATTGCGCGCGGGCGATCAGCTCCTATCGGGAAGAGCGCGTCAAACACGCTCAGCTTTTTGGCAAAGGTGATGCAATCATGGTGCGCGACGTTTACGTCGCCGATACCGACGAGCAAGCATGGAATGAGGCCGTGCCGGAGATCACACGCTTTTGGCAACTGGCGACGGACAATGTCTGGCGCGGCGATTCGGTCTCGCCGGATGATCTGCCGAAATTCACCGAGCGCTTTGCTTATTTTCCCGGAGGTCTCACGGTCAAGCGGCTCGACGAATGGGGCACGTCGCTCATCGGCAGCCCGCAGACGGTGATCAAGCAAGCGCGCGCGATGATCGCAACGGCGCGGCCCGACAGTTTGGTGGGTATGTTCAGCTTCGGCGGTTTGCGGCATGAACAGGTCATGCGTTCGATCGAATTGTTCGCGACTCAAGTCATGCCCGCGCTCGGCGCGTGATGGAAAAGAAACGGTTAACGGTTTGGAGTGAACTTAGCGGTGCGACAAATCTGGCAGCCGTTGCTTGCCGCTATGGAGCGGTCGCAGGCGACATTTCGACGCGTACGGAAAAAATTCGCTTTTCCGTCGCATGGAAAGCGCCGATGCCGATCATTTGACGGGATAGCAGCTTACCGGTGTCATCGCGGACCTCCATGAGGACCTGATATTCCAACGGATCGCCGGCGCCGGGATGCGCGAGAGTTCCCTCAACCAGAAGAGGGCATATAGTCGGCTTAACTCGCGGTTCGAATCTGACGGAACTGGCCCGCAACATGTGCCGGCAAATCGGACAAGATGTGGCGCTTTTAAGGATTGTCGCCTGACAATGCGGACAGCTGCGGGCCTCGCCTGCGGTCTGGGCGCGAGCGAGCCTCATCCGTCGGTCCGCTTCTTTTCATTCTCGCGGGCGCTGCCGTTGACGAACTTTGCGACCTCGGCGCCGCTCCAACCAAACTCGACGTGGCCGCGCATACGTGAGCCCGCGGCAACCGTCAGCGTGCTCGCCTTCAGGTCACCGGTGAGCTGCCCGGTTTCGAGCAACTTGACCTGCCCGCTCGAAACTATGTTGCCATTCACTTCACCGCTCACAGTGACGTTGGAAGCGTTGATCTTCGCGGTCAGGTTAGCGCCTTTTTCCACGCTCAAATCACCCTTGATTTGAATGTCACCCTTAAACTTGCCGCCAATGCGAACATCGGCGTCACCCTCGATCTTGCCTTCGATAGTCACTCCGGAGCCGAATACCGACTCCCGGCGGGACCTCGAAACGCTCTCTCTTAAAATGCCTTCTCTTGGTGTCAGGACCGGCGGCGGCGGAGTCGGAGTCGGAGCCGGAGCCGCTACCGGGGTTGGAATTACCTGCGGATTCGCGACCGGAGCCATACTCGGCTTGTCGTTACTCTGATCGGGTGTCATCGTCTGATTCCAAAGCGCCATGAATTCCTCCTTGGGAAATTACTGATCATCCATACAGTGAGTCGGCAATCCTGAAGTGAAAACCAGACGAGACAAAAGCAAAGCAAATGCCAGAAACAAAAGAAAAAGTGCGGCCGGGACCCGAGCTCGGCGCTGTCGCAGCAAGGCAATGAGGCAGCGGTGATTTTTTGCGAACTCTAGGGCGCTTCTTGGAAAAGCCGCCAAGCGCAATTCCGCTGGCCTGACGGATCGTAACCGTCATTCAAGCAAAAGAGTGCCCAACAAAGACTACCCAGACCTACGAAATCACCCCAAGGCAACATGCGATCAGTGTCAATAGCGAGCAACAAATCTCACCCGCGAGATCCATCGCGTTCGAAAATGAACAACAGCTAAATGCTTTCCGCGCTCTAGTAGCCACCTCTAGAAGCCGAGCCCAAAGCCGATTCCGAGTGAGCGACCGCGCCTATCGTGAAAGTCATTCTCCCATTGCCGCCGCTCGTCGCGGCGAGCGCGATCGACTTCCTCTTCCATTTGCTTCCCCAGCCACTCGCCGTCGGCAATCAGTTCCTCGCGTGCGATATCTCGAGCCTTGATTCTTTCGAGTTCTTTTTCAATGGCGCCGCGAATTTCCCGCCCGGGATCCCAATAGGCCTGTAACGGCCGGGTTCGTTCCATGTATTCGAGCCAGTCGTGAAGGTCGCGCATTGCGTTCGCCAGCTCTTTTGATCCGAGCTCATGGTCGTCGCTGCGCATCAGCGTCAGGCCGAGATAAAGCCGCGCCATGTGGTCGTTCGGGTCTTGAGCCAGCGCCCGCTCCAGCGACGCGCGAGCTTCCTTAAGCTGTCCGCTCGCGTATTGAGTGCGGCCGACATAGGTCCAGATGCCCTCACGAAAGTACATCGACTGAAAGACGTAATCTGGATCCTTGTTCGCGACTTCCAGAAAATAGGCCAACGCCTGTTCCGGTTCGTTCCTGAGGAGCGCTTGCCGCCCGCTCTGGAACTGCCCTCCCACTCGCAAGGCGGTACACCCCACAAGCGGCCAAACCAACAAAAATGCGATCAGCCGAATTTTCATGGCCCAGCCCCCTCCTGGTACATGAAGGCTAGGTCCGGGCAATAATGATGTCAATCGGCGAGAATAAAAGTAACAAGTTTGATCAGGAGCGCGCCGGCTGTTCTTGATGTTGGATTCACCGCGAGCTCAGCTAACCTGCTCCAGTCGGAGACGAGTTTGACTTGATCCAGCGACCTAAGTTAACAGTCACCCGCAGCAACATGGAGGTGCGCGCGCTGAAAATCACCGACGTGAAAGCGACCTTGCATCGTGTTCCGGTTACGGTGCCGCTACTGAAAGAGAACATCTTCAGCTCGATTGTGTTTACCACCGTCGAGACCGACCAGGGTGTGACCGGTTACGGTCTCACTCGCGGTTCGCAACGCTTCGGCATCAGCGAATTTATCAATCGCGAAGCGGCGCCCTTCCTGCGCGGCAAGAACCCCCTGGAGACCGAGCGACTGTGGACCCAACTTTTTAAGCAATTCAATCCGCGCGCCCAGACCGGCATGTGGAGCTCAGCGGTAAGCGCCATCGACATCGCGCTCTGGGACATCAAAGGCAAACATTACAAAGAACCGGTCTGGCGCCTGCTCGGCGGCGCGCAGAATCCCGTGCCGGCCTACGTCACCTTCGGACTTAAACTGTACAGCCAAGAGCAACTGGTCGATGTCGCTGTGCAGCTCGTCTCTCAAGGCGAGAAGCGCCTCAAGATGGTCGTCGCAGTCGATCCTGAAAACCCAAAAGTCGACGCCGAACGGGTGCGCGTGGTACGCGAGGCGGTGGGCGACGATGTCGAGTTAATGATCGACGCCAACTATCTTTTCTCGTTCAACCGCGCGCTCGAGCTCTGCAAGCTGGTCGAGCCGTGCCGAATCATCTGGTTCGAAGAGCCGGTCTATCAAAACGACGCGGCGTTGCTCGCCGACCTACGCCGCCACACATCGATTCCTATCGCTGCGGGACAAAATGAAGGACACCGCTTCCGCCATCGCGAACTGATCGTCAATCATGCCGTCGACATCGCCCAACCCAACGTCTGCTCGGTCGGCGGCTACACCGAAGCGGTGAAAGTCGCCGCGCTGGCCCAGGCGTTTAATTTGCCGATCGCCAACGGCGGCGGCTGGCCTCATCACAACATGCACCTGCAGGCCGGCATGGCCAACGGCTGGCGCGTCGAATTTCATTTCGAGATGTGGGGTGTCGGCGACCAGATCTACAAAGAACCACCCGCACCGGACCACGGCTGGGTGACGTTGCCGGAGACGCCCGGCCTCGGCTTGGAGCCGCGCTCGGACGCCTTAAAGGAATATGAAGAAAAATAGTCGCGGCAAACTAATGCGCGATGATCGTGATCGTCTCAGGGGGCCTTGTGGTAAAAACTTCTGCCGCGGGGCCGCCATCGAGGTGATGGTCCAGCGCTTGAAAGTCGATGCGGCGATTGCGTTGCAAACTTACCGCTTGATGATTCCGGAGAATCAATCTTTTCGCTATGAAGGGGTTATTGACGGTCCCGGCCTGGCGGAGATGATCCGTCTGCTTGAAGCCGACAAGCTGATTCCCAAGCGTGAGCCTTGGGAGACGTTCGTCGACTCCGGCTTTATGCCGGCGTCGAAGTAAACCGGCGCGTTTTTGATTTGCAAGAGGTTGTAGGGGCGATCGTCAGGGATCGCCGATCGAGCGGCCAGGCACCGGGCTGTGTCCCGACCTTATTGCCAAATTGCAAATCAGATGAAAAATAGATCCTATGGTTTCCAGCCGCTTGCGTTGAGCTCTCCGGCCGCTTTTTTAACGAAGCTCAATTCGAAGATGTCGCTCACTTTGATGTCGCGGGTCACTTTTGTGGTCTTCTTCATCGCGTCAATCATGCCGCGAAGAACTTTGTCATCGCTATAACCGTTGCGCAGCAACAGCTTGGCCTCGATATCGTATATTTGATTGGCGAGCGAGCGATCCGTCATTCTCAACGCATCCATCATGTACTTGATCGCCGGCTCTCTTTTGTCGAGAAAAAATTGCAACCCTTTCAGGCTCGCGCGAATGAACCGGGAGATTTTTTGCGGATTTTCTTTGACCTTGACATCGGCTGCGGCAATACCGCCTTGGATGAGCGTGGCGTAATCAGAGGCATTTCCCAGCTTGGTAAAACCTGCCTTTTGTGCCTCGATGCTCGTCGACGTATTGAATAGCGTTGCCTCAATAGCTTTGCTCTGCAATGCGGGAAAACGAACCGAATCCCCTCCCATGACCACGAGATTGACATCTTTCCCCGGGTCCAGTCCGTTCTTCCTCAACATTTCCCTTGCAACAACGGCCAGGGAACCTTCCGGAGACATAATACCGATGTTGGTCCCGCGCAGTTGTGCGATGGATTTGATGTTCGGTTGAGCGATGAGATCCCAGGCCGGCCGGTCCTGAAAGACAGTCAATATTTTAACTGGCACGTTTCTAACCCCCGCTGCTAACGCGCTGCCGGCATTAGTGAAGTAGTCGATTTCGCCGGCAAGCGCCGTCCGTATCGCGATCTCGCCACGGATGCTCAGAAGTTGAACATCGAATCCTTCTTCTTTTAAGTAGCCTTCTTTATCAGCAATGATAATGCAGAACACCGAAGTGTTCATCGATGGATACGCGACGCGGATGGTTTCTGCGGCGGCAATCGATTGTGCGGTGCAGAGCGATAGACATAGGCCAGTCAAAAAAAGTGTTAAGGTCCTTTTGCAGTTCATATGAAAGCTCCTTTCCTTCCTCGGCCGATCATATAACGACGTTCAACAAGTTACGACACTAGCCTAGTGGCAGCTGGTCATGAATCCTGATTATTTAGATCTCCCCGAGCGTGTGACGTATCTTATGTCGCGAAATTTTTCGGTCAAGCGGAAAAGATCATCGCTCAGTTCCCGGGTATTGTAACTCAGTAGCCCGATTTACGAGATTACACCGGAGGAGCAAGCCTCCCGGGCACGGTATCGACCGGTGCTCATGGAAGTTCCGTGCATTCAATTCCAAAATCGATCTGACCCATCTACTCGATCGTCAGCGCCACGCGAAAGCCATAGTCGGCGTATTGGAAACTCGGCGGTAGCGAGCTGCGCGCGGCGCAGCGGCTGAATTTGATTCGGTGGCGCCAGGAGCCGCCGCGCGAGCAGCGGCGTCGGCCCGTTTGCGGACCGTGCGGGTTTCGCTCCGGTGAAGTTTGGTAGTAATTATAGTCATACCAGTCGCTGCACCATTCGTGCACGCCTTCGCTCATATCGAACAATCCGAAATCGTTCGGTTGGTTAATGCCGACTCGCGCCGGCCCCCCGGTTTCAGAATTCACACCGGAAAAAAACCTATCCGAGGGTGGTTCATCACCCCACGGATATTGCCCGCCCTCGTGACCACCGCGCGCGGCGCGCTCCCATTCGGCTTCGCTCGGTAAACGATAACGCCGGCCAAATTCTTCGCTCAACCAGAGGCAATAAGCGACCGCCTCGTCCCAACAGATACCGACAACCGGCTGCTCCGGATCCGAAAACACCGGATCCGACCAGAATGGCGGCGGCTGCGGTCTGACGGTAAGAAATTTCGCGTACTCGCAATTCGTCACCGGATATTTGCCGATGCCGAAACTATCCAGCCAAACGCGATGGCACGGCCGCTCGTTCTCTTGGCCTTGCTCGCTGCCCATCAGAAACGATCCGGCGGGGATCACGACGATCTTCGGTGCCGCAGCCAAACTCATACTCACAAATTACTAAGCAGTTCGTTAGTTAGTAGACCTACTGGGACGAAGGGGCGAGTCGTGGAAAGCGCAGGCACCAGGACTCAAAGGACGTTTTCGCACCCACGCCCAAAATTAAGCACTCGGGGCGTGGCTCGGCGGGTGGCCGATGACGCCCAGACGCTTTGCCTGGGCTTGGAACGAGTCGTCCCTTCGTGTCCAACCAACCCTGTTGTCTAGATACTTATGAACTCCTTAATAA
>Ga0210076_1000014_pt1 | contig 40518 bp, 38 predicted proteins | sample MayberryNW_Catta_3_FD_184876 | JGI IMG/M metagenome (GOLD analysis project Ga0210076, IMG submission 184876) | Wetland microbial communities from San Francisco Bay, California, USA, that impact long-term carbon sequestration -... | ecosystem: Environmental > Aquatic > Marine > Wetlands ... | reverse complement strand
TTGCGCGTTTGCTCCTGCAAATGCGGTGAGTGGAGGTAGCGCACGGCGATCTCTTCGGCGAGGCTGCTGTGATCCTCATCGGCTTCTGAATGGACAGTAAAGAAGCGCACGTCGTCGGGTCTCATGTTGTAATTTTTCAGCAAGCCGTTGCCGATCGCCGCCGCCGCCGGACCGAATGTCCCTTCCGCGCCGATTTGAATCGACATAACGACGAACCAGGGCAAGGTGTGTATGATCAACTCGACATAGTAAAGATGAGCTGCGGTGGATGGGCGTAGCTCGGCATTCTCCAACTGCTTTTTCGACAAGCCGATGGATTCAGCGAAGCGGATCGCCAATTCGTTGTGACCGGCGCTGCCGGTGTCCAGACCGCGGGTCTCTTCTTCGACGACGCCCCACAATCGCTGGGCGATCTCAGGATCGGTGCAGGCTAAATAGCGCAACATGGCGATGCGCGGAACGGCGGCGCGGAACTGATAGTCTTGAATCGCCCAGGCGCGAATCTGGTCCATGGTCGCACTGCCGTTGCACACGGCCCTCAAGAAGGGGTGCTTAATGCGGATCTTGGGGAATGCCTGAATGTCCTTCTTCAGCTGATCAACAAATTCTTTAGACGTGGCCATCGTGTTTCCTCCCGAACTTTGGTGGCTCCAACTCGTTGGAGTGATGGAATGTTGGAGGACTGGAGTGTTGTCAATTCCATCACTCCATCACTCCGCCACTCCAGTTATCTTCGTCCCGCCAGCCGGCTGACGAAATACTCCCAGCCGCGCATCGGAAATCTTTGATCGGCGTTATAGACTTCGAGCTCCGCGGCGGTCAAGTATCGGGGCTCTCCGTGCAGCATGGCCAGATGGTTCCATTCTCCGAGCATGGCTAGCCGCGTCGTTCTTTCGATCACCTGCTCGATGCTCTCGCCGACCACTGCATCCCCATGGGCGCGCATCAAAACCACCGGGCCACTGCCCAGGGCAGCCGCCAACTCGTTGCCGCGCTCGACCGTGCGTACCAGCCCGACGCCTTCATACACCGGCGGACCGTCGGCGGAAAGGAACTTGCCGTAATGATGCATGGGTTTGAGCTTGATCGGCAAGACGCTGAAGATCGTGCTCCATTTCGAGTGTGTGTGGGCGACGCTCTCGATTTCGGGGCGAGCGCGTAAAATGCACGAATGGATCGGCCACTCATTGGGCGGCGTCTTGGCGCCGTCGAGGTAGTGCCCATCCAGATCCTGCATGATCAAGCGATCGCGCGTGACACAGCCCGGGCTTACATTGGCGATCGTGATAAACGCGTCGGCTCCGGGAACGCGCACGCTGATATGGCCATAACCGTCGGTCACGCCTTCGTGATCGAGGATGTGGCAGGCGGTCATCAACTTTTCCGTCAGCTCTTTCATTTCGGACGAGTCGATGGTGGGCACATTTTTTTCACGCGCGCTCATGAGTGCTCCGTTGCTAATGGGATTGCTAAATTATGTATCTTTTTTTGCGAATCTATTCGCGACCCGTGAGGCTGTCAAGCAGTGCGGCGCGCGCCAATCCCGGCTCAGGTCATATTGCTTGTTTCATGAGTCGGCTGAGAGCGGAAGCGGGGAAATCGTATTACTGAAGCCATAGCTGCTGCTAGCCCAAATCGGATTTGAGATCGGTTCTACGGGCGGGCACTACCGGGGTCAGATAGTTTTCGGCTTGACAACTGGCGTGCGGATGCTAATTCCATGGTGATTTCTACCAGTGAAGAGGAAAGCGTTATGAAAAAAACGGCGTGCGTGGTGCTTCTAATCCTGTTTTGGTGGATCGAGCCCCTTAGCGCGCAGGAAAAGTATATCGCCAGCTATGCCGGCTTTGCGGGATTCCAGGCGCCTTTTGTGGTCGGCCAAGGATTTCGGCTTCCTGTCAAAGTATGGCGTCAACACCGATCTCGTAATGATTCCCGGCTCCGCGCGTGGAGCGCAGGCGCTGCTTGGCGGCAGCATCCATTTCGGCCAAATCGATGGGACAGCGCTGATTGCCGCGATCAATCAAGGTGCGGATCTATGAAACAGAAAAACCCCGCCGTGGTCGAAGAGACGTATCAGTTCTTCGCGAAAACGTTCTCGTCACCACCGCGCATGTCGCACGAAGGCATCGCGCTGCCATCGACATGCTCCAGCAGCGCTCGCCGGAAACCAAATTCGATACCCATATCGGCAGGTACGTCGACGAACGCTTGATGGACGAGCTGGAACGAGAAGGGTTTTTTAAAAAGATCGGCGGGAAAAGCTGATCCGGTTTCGCCAACGGCATTTCCTATGTCATTTCGCGCGCAAGCTTCGGCGGTACTCCAGTGTCACCCGGACACGCCCTGTCCGGCTGTCGAGAGCATCAAATCAGCCATAAGTTGGGATCGCGGCAAAGCTCTCATGGTCAGCTACGTGCTCAGCGGAGCTGTCGATCAATTGCGGATTCCGCCGGTTCAATCCACTCGCAGATTGAACGATTTGTGGCAACACACTTGTTTCGAATTATTCATCGGCGCGAAAAACGACGCGGAATACTACGAATTCAATTTCTCTCCGTCGGGTGAATGGGCGGCCTACGAGTTTCGCGATTACCGGGACGGCGGGACGTTCAACGGCGATCAATTCGAACCGAAGATCACCGTGCAGCGAAGCGCCGGGACCTTGGAGCTACAAGCCGTCCTTCGCCTGGATGGCTTACCTGGACTGCAGCCCGATGTCTGTTTATGGCTGGGGCTCTCTGCCGTGATCGAAGATCTCAGTGGTTCGCTGTTCTACTGGTCACTGAAGCACCCTCCGGGGAATCCTGATTTTCACCATTCCGACAATTTCATTCTGCAGATCGAACCTGCGGTGGTCGATGGTGCCGCTATCGATTATAATGACAAGCGATGAAGTTCGGCATCGATCGCCTGATCGCGGACGCCAAACTCCGAAAACCATTGGCGCGGAAGCGGGTTGCATTGCTCGCCCATCCCGCTTCCGTGACCGCTGATTTGCTCCATTCCCTCGACGCGCTGGCGGCGCTCAAAGATCTAAAGCTCACCGCTGCCTTCGGCCCGCAACACGGGCTGCGCGGCGACAAGCAGGACAATATGGTCGAATCGCCGGATTTTCACGACCCAGTGCACGGCATTCCAGTTTACAGCCTTTATGGCGAGGTGCGCCGTCCGACGGCGGCGATGATGGATAGCTGCGACGTACTGCTGGTCGATCTGCAAGACGTGGGGTGCCGCGTTTACACGTTTATCACTACGTTGCGCTACGTTCTGGAGGCGGCAGCGCAACACAAAAAAGTAGTCTGGATAATGGATCGGCCCAACCCCGCCGGACGGCCAGTGGAAGGACTGCGCCTTCGTTCGGGTTGGGAAAGTTTCGTCGGCGCAGGGCCGCTGCCGATGCGTCATGGTCTGACCGTGGGCGAGTTGGCGATCTGGTTCGTGCGCACCCTCCGGCTCGACGTGCAGTGCGACGTCGTAAAAATGGAAGGGTGGAATCCGGGGCGCGCGCCTGGTTATGGCTGGCCGCTCGGCGAGCGCACGTGGGTCAATCCGAGTCCGAACGCGGCGAATCTTTCGATGGCGCGCTGCTACGCCGGGACGGTGATGCTGGAAGGCACGACGCTGTCTGAAGGCCGCGGCACGACGCGGCCGCTGGAACTCTTCGGCGCGCCGGATCTGGAGCCGCGCGCGCTAATTGCAAAAATGCAATCGCTCGCGCCTGAATGGATGCGCGGTTGCCGGCTGCGCGAGTGTTGGTTCGAGCCGACGTTTCACAAGCATTGGGGCAAGCTGTGCGCCGGTATTCAAATCCACGTCGATGATCCAAGTTACGATCCTGACGGCTTTCGCCCATGGCGGTTGATCGCGCTGGCCTTCAAATCCTTGCGCCGGCTGTGGCCGGATTACGATCTCTGGCGCGATTTCCCGTACGAATACGAGAAAGATCGGCTTGCCATCGATCTCATCAATGGCAGTGAGCTGCTGCGCCGTTGGGTGGATGATCCCGCCGCAACCGCTGCTGATCTCGACAGGCTTGCCGAGCCGGACGAGAAATTATGGCGGGAAGAGCGGGAAGCTTTGCTGCTCTACCGGTGAATCGACGCAGTCACTCACGTCCATCAACCTGCTCCTACTTCAACCCCAGTGCCTTAATGAAGCCGCTTTCGTCCAACTCTCTCATAACACTGTCGTCCAGGAATTCTGCAGGCGCGCCGACGCAGCGTCAATCCCAAACTGTGAAATGCTCAGTTCTCAATTGTAGGAAGTGCGGCCATCGTTTCTCGCAGAAATCGGAAAGACTTTTCGCCGCCACTCGCAAATCTCCTGAAGCGGCACTGGCATTATGCGTGGCACTCTCCTTGCTCTTCGTCCATTGAGCACCAACAAAGCCGCTTAAGACTAAGGAGGGGGAGAATGTTTACCGACAAGATCGAATTAGCAGATTTCGACAAAATGGAGCCGGAGTACAAAGAACTTTTAGGTCATGTGCTGACGATTCAAGCCGACTGCGAGATCGGCGGGCCGCACTTGTACGTGGAAAAGATGTTGCCGGCGGCGCCGACCAAGCTCGATCAATTGATCGTCGCGCGCACCGCCGCAGAGGAGATCGACCATTTTCGTAAAATCGCCCGTGTCGCCGGAGACATCGGTGTCGACGTTTCTTTCGTGCTGAGCCAGCCGAACGAGAAGCGCTTTGTCGACGCCTTTCGCGGTGTGATCGACACGTGGGAGGACAATGCAGTGTTCGGCTTTTTGATTGACCGGGTTGGGCGCTATCAGCTGGAGGAATTTTTTGATTGCAGCTACCTGCCGCTCCAACGGATTCTCCCCGATATCGTAATGGAGGAACTGGGCCACATCGAGTACGGCTTCAATAAGACCGTGGAGCTCATTCAGTCGGGCGACGAAGGCAAGGCCAAGGCGCAAAAGGCGGTGGATTTCTGGTACGTACGCGCTCTGGATATGTTCGGCAGAGCCGGGTCGAAGCGTTCCGAGCGCTATCGTTACTGGGGTCTCAAACGACGCACCAATGAACAGGCGCGGCAAGATTATCAGACCGAAGTCAACCCGATCCTGAAGAAGATCGGACTCACGGTTCCGGATCCGCTGAAAGGGCGGCGCTATCTATAAAGCGCGAAGGAGGGAATATGCCGGAAGCAGCACCAAATACGGAAAAACTGGACGAGCATCTAAGAGTAGTTGTGCAAGCGCTCCACGCGGCGGTTAAGCAGGGAATCCCGCACGTGAAAGAACCGGAGATCGTCGATAAGGCGGTCGCAGACTGCAAGGAATTACTCGACGAAATCATGAAGGGAGAGGTTAAGGAGTGGCTTAATTAGGCAACGACCGGTGAGCTGGCGATAGAAGAACTCGCAAAGGACGCAAAGGCATTAAGCCGCACTGAAGCCCAATTTTCTTTCGATGTAACTCTCATAAATCCGGTAAAGCATTTCCATGGACGCGATATCGACCCACTCGTCGAGAGCGTGCAGGCTGCCGACGTATGGCCGCGTCATAATGACCGGTATGCCGTGGCGCGCGATGTAGCGAGCGTCGCTGCCGCCGTGCTCGCGTATCAACCGTACCGGCGCGCCGGTGATCTCCTCGGTCACTTTGAGATAAAGCGGGTCCGGCGCCAGGTTGGTCGGCTCGGCGGCGACCAGGACTTCCAATTCCATTTGATCGTCCAATAATCGTTCGATGCCTGCTTGCATTTTCACAACCGTGTGCGGCGCCGGGAAGCGGATGTCGCAGGTCGCTTCGGCGCGATCAGGGACGCGGTTGGGTACGCGATTTTGCGTTTCCACTACTGTGAATGAGCAGGTTGGATGCCAATGGTTGTCGCCGTTTTTGAGTGCATCGAAGTGAGCGCGAATCCTACCAAGGGCACTAAGGATCCGCTCGCAAGCGTTGTCGGCCAGCCATGGCCGGCTGCCGTGGCCGGCGGTACCGCGGGCGACGATTTTCACATGCAGCGTGCCTTTTTCTTCAACTGCGATGTCGTTGAGCGAACCGGAATCGGGAATGATGGCCGTGCCGCAGCGCATGCCGGCCTGCTCGAAGAGAAAGCGCGTGCCGTGAGTGCCGCCCCGTTCCTCGTCCGAGGTGACCGCCAAACCCAAGGAGGCGCCGGGATGCCTTTCATGAATCGTGCGAAAAACTTCCAGCAGGATCGCCAACTCGCCCTTCATGTCACCCGCGCCCGGGCCGTAAATTTTTCCATCTTTCAGAGCCGAACTGTATTCCGTGCCGGGCGGCAAAGAGACCACATCAAGGTGAGCCAGCAATAGGATCGCAGGCGCTGCTGCGCGGGTCGGCAGAAAGACGGTGCACGGAGCGTTGCCCTCGCGATAACGGTGCACGGTCACAGCGTCTGAAACCTCCGCATGGTGAATGACGAATTCCATGCCGCGGTCAATCTCTTCGGGGCGATCCGCCGTGCTCGGAATGAGAATCAAATCCCGAGTGATCTCAACCAGGCGCTTGCGCAGCGTTTCCGAAGCTTGAGAGGCCGTGTCAGTCACGATCGTAACCCCACTCGACCGGTAACTCGGACCACGCCCGATTCAGTAGCACCGTACATTCGTCGATCTGATCAGCGATGCAGACGAACTGGCCTTTCAACACTCGGCCCTCCTGGTCGGTATTGAAGTTGAAAGGAATGATGCCGGCAGCCGAGCCGGTTCGATACAACACCCCGGCGCGCTCGATCAGCGCGATGAGATCTACTCCGGCCAAGGGTTTGCGAAATGCGATGTTGCGCATGAGCCAATCACCTTCGGGTTTGAGATGCCGGGCGAGAAAGGCCGGATAGGTGGCGCCGGTGACACGCGCGTTGATCTCGCAGAGGATCGTTTCCGAGCGTCCGCCGCGCTCGACAATGAGAAAATCGACGCTGCAGGTGCCGCGAAAGCCCTGTCGGTGCAACCAGGTTCCGGCAATGCCGGCCTGACGCCACAATTCGCGCTCGACCTCGGGAAACTGCTGCACCACAGGCGGGGGTGACATATTGCCCTGGTGGACGCTTTCTTCGCTGAGGATTTGTTCGGTCATGTCGAAGAGGAATACCGTGTCGGCGTTCAAAAACAGCTGGACGCTCGGCGACGCAAGCTTGCGCATGCCGAGAACGCCGTCTTCGATCCAGCCCTGCACCATGCAGGGGCCCTCGAAAAAAAGAAATTCCGGAACCGCGGGCATTTCAAGCTCGCCGATGGCCATGACGATCATGCCGTAGCCCGAAGCGCCGATCTGGGCTTTGACGACGGCCTTGCGGTAGCCGATCGCGCGGAGATTGTCCAGGCACGCGCCGACTTCCTCTTGATTCGACGCGAGCAGAGTATCGAAAACGGGCAACTGTTGTTCCACTTGATGGCGATAAAGAAGGTATTTGTTGTTGCCGTTCTTACTCCCGTCTAAAGTACTGATGGTTTGCTTACCCAGCAGTTCGGCGATCTTGACCAGTTTGGTGTCGGTGATAAAACCATCCACCCACTCGGCGGGATGCTCGCGCAGCTTCTGAAAGAGCCGGGTTTGAGTCAACGCCTTCGCATCCTTGGCGGAGGCCAGCCGTTCGTAATCGGATAGCTCGATGATTTTGTATTCCGGCAGCGGCAGACCGATCTCGTCGGCGAGATATTTCACGAGACTTGGCTCAGGCGAGACCTCGAGCAGCATCAGGTTGGGCCGTTCGTGAAACAGTAAATCGAGAATCGACATTACCCGCCCGCCGTAGGAATGAGAGCCGGTGATTTCATTCATCAATTGCCGGGTCTGATCGGCGTTGCCATAAAAGATCGAGTGGATGTTGGAGAAGAACAGCGCGCGGCGAGCCCACGAAGGTGGCGGCTGGCCGTGTCGAACTGTGACGTTGGGATTGGCGGATGACATCGTTGACTGCATCTCTCTATCTTGCCACCGCCAGGCGCAGGATATGCTGGATCAAGCGCTCGTAAGACAAACCGGCCTTCATGGCCGATTGGGCAAACTCATCGTCGCGATCCAGATTGGGATTGGGATTCGCTTCGAGTATGACAACCTCGCCTTGCGGCGTAACGCGGAGATCGATGCGGCCGTAGCCGTGGATGCGCAGCGCGCGGTAAACGGACTTGCAGATCTTGACAATCCGCTGGCCGGTGCCGTTGGGGAAGGGCTCGGCGAAAACATTTTGGATGCCCCAGCGTTTGCGATAAGCATCGTCCCATTTGGCCTTAAAGGTGGAAAACTTGGGCTGGCCCTCGGGCACTTCGGTGAAGATAACCTCGCGGAACGGAAAGACGCGCAGGCGGTCGTTACCGAGCAAGCTGACGTAAATTTCCCTACCCTCGATAAACTCTTCGGCCAACGCTGCCTGGTTCATGCGCTCGTGGATGAAACGAACTCTTTCCTCGAAGGCTTCGTCGTTTTCGACGAACGAGTCCAAGGAGATTCCGTAGGAGGCTTCTTCTTCGGCGGGCTTGATGAACAGGGGAAACTGGAGGCGCGGCGGTTTTTTGATTGCCGCGCCCGGTGAAAAAATCGCGAAGTTCGGCACGCGAATCTTGTGATACGCCAACAGTTCCTTGGCCATGCCTTTATTCTTGCAGAGCGTCAACCCGGTCGGACTCGAACCGGTGTAGGGCACGCTCATCATCTCGAGCAGGCCGGCAACGTTGCGGTCGTAGGCGGAGACCTCGTTGAAATGCTCGGTGAGGTTGAAAACGACGTCGGGTGGGTTGGCCTTGATCTCATCGATGATCATGCCGGGCTCGTCCCAGACGCCGATGGTGCGCACTTCGTGGCCGAGTTTTTTTAGCGCCTCGATTACATGCGCTTCCGCCGCCCAGTCATCCGTTTTCAATTCCTTGGTGAAATCCTGATCTTCCGGCGGTGTTCCGGCGGTATCGAAAAGGACGAGAACCTTGTGACGTTTTTTCGCTCGGGCCATGATTCAGGACTTCTTGAACTTGCCGGTTAGCCGGTAATGGGACGCGAGCGTCGCCAGGAACGCCGTGACCTCGACGCCCGCAGAAGGATTGCGCAATCGCAAATCCAGCTCGGCGCAACGATCCGTCAAGGCGCGCAGCAAACGGTTGAGGGTGAACTTCGGTTCGCCGGTCCAGGTCGAGACGGCCTGCAGAATCATTTTGCTCGAACGGCGCAAAAACACCGCGGCGCGCTCGTTCTCCGGCGCCGCAGCCGCGTCGACGAAGAGCCTACGCAGATCGGCGTCGAAAAATTCCGGAAAGTCTTGGGCGTAAGTTTTGCGCCGGCGCTTGTAGTAAAGAGCCAGGCGCGAGCGCAAACGCGAAGCCTCGCTCATCTTGGTTTTGACGAACACCAGGGGCGGTTTGCCGGCGAGCTTGTTCATTAGCTCATCGACGTATTCGAGCTTGGTCAGAGCTTTCCAGCCGCGATATTGGCGGCGCCAGTCGAGATCGGGCGTGAGCCAGATCGCGACGGTTTCGGCGAAATCTTCTTCCGGGTGACTCTGCGCGTAATAACCGTCCAGGTGCCGCACGAAGCCGCGGCTGTACGGCCGGGCGCGAAAGCTCTCGGAGTATTCCAGCGAGACGGGGCCGAACAGTTTCTGCCAGGCTTTGTCCTTTTCCAGCAGATAGGCGTGATTCAGCACGTGGCCCATTTCGTGACGCAGGAGACGCATGCACCAGGCCTCGGTGCCGCCTTCGACTTCCATCATCATTTTCTCTTCGAGCTTTTTCAAGCGCGGATGGGCGAGATAAAAGGGGATAGCGATGGTGGCACAGCCCTCGGGGCAATACCACTCTTCGCCGAGATAGCAGATCGGTTTGACTAGAACATTTTTTGCGTCCAGCTCCGCATTGAATTTGGCAATTCGTGATTCGAGCTCGGTGCCGGGAATTCTGAGCTTCAAGTCACAGATACGCATCTGCAGTAGCTCGTCATCGGTCATAGCGCCGAGGTCCGGCTCGCTGTCCTGAGGTCCCGGAAGCTTTTCCGTCAATTCGTCCATCGAAACGTATTTTAACAGAGCGATGGGAAAGCGGCTAGAAGTGTTCCGCGGCAGGTAACCTGATGGTTGGTTCGGAAGAAATTCACCGCGGAGACGCGCAGCGCCGAGAACAATCTTATAGAACGATCCGGTCTCGGTGAACTCTTGCGCCTCGGTGGTGAAATTAGTCTTTTGCGGCGCCGGTTAGGGTGCGACCGTTCCGGGTTTTTGCGGCACTTTGCCGGCCAACTCGTCCTCGATGCTGCCGTAATTGTAATACGGGTTGGCAACAGATTTGCGGTATTCCTCCGGCGGCACGTTGCAATAGACTTCAAGCTGATTGCCGTCGGGATCGTAGAAATAGATGCTCTTGGCCACGCCATGAAAGATCATCTGGCGAAATTTCACATCATGCGCTTTGAATTTGCGATAGACTTCCTGCAGCTCGGCGAAGCTCCCGACTTCGAAGGAGACATGCTCCATGCCGAGTTGTTCAGCGTCCGGCAAAGCCGCGCCCGGCTTTCCTTCTCGGATCGCCAGCATGTGATGGTTGTTGTTGACGTCGGTGCTGAAGAACAGCATGCCGCGGTCGTTCTCGCCGACCTGGGGGAAGCCCATGATTTCGGTGAAAAATCGGCGTGAGCGCTCGAGGTCTTTCACTTTAAGAACGAGATGGCCGACGCGTGTGATTTTAAACGACATAAAAGCTGCCTCCCGTTACTATGCTTTGTGAAACTGTGGCGACTAGAAAATTCTCGTTGTATTTTCTCCCGCTTTGGGAATGTCAGATGTCATTTTGAGCCGGACGCCGCAACCAAGCCCGAGAGATGACATCGGAAAGCGCATTGATTGCCGCCGAAGCCTGGTAAACCGTGTTTGTTCACCGGCCTAATTACGTCGTCAACAGGACCTTGCCGAAGTGCTCCCGCCCTTCGAGGTAGCGCTGCGCGGCGCGGGTTTCCGCCAAAGGGAAACTCTGGTCGATCGGCACTTGAAACTTTTTCTCCGCTACGAGTTTGAGAATTTCATCGAGCTGTTTGAAGTCTTCCGGTTTGGCTTTCAGATAGTTCGTAATCGAAAAGCGCGTGGCTTTGCGGCCCTCCGTCAAAGAGGGTGGAGCATCGGGTATCGGACCGAAGGCGCCGCCGATCGAAACCAGCCGTCCCCCCGGCGCAAGCGCTTGCAGACTTTTCTGGTAAACTTCCCCACCGATCATTTCCAGCACCACATCGACGCCGCGATTGGCGGTTGCACGCATCGCTTCCGACAGAAAGTCGTTCTCAGGAACAACGATGGTTATTTCGGCTCCGAGTGCGCGCAGCCGGCGAGCTTTGTCTTCACTGCCCGTCGTCGCGATTACCTTTGCGCCGAGATGCTTGCCGATTTGAATCGCCGCGGTGCCCACGCCGCTGCTGCCGCCTTGCACAAGCAACCATTCGCCGGATTTGATGCCGCCGTCCGTCTTTAAGCCGAACCAGGCGGTGAGAAATGCCGTCGGCAAGGCCGCGGCTTGAGCCGCGGTGACGCCCTCGGGAATGGGTCGCACGTCGGGAGTCTTCGCTATGGCATATTCCGCGTAACCGCCGAGACTCGGATAACCGACGACACGCTGACCGACTCTGAATCCACTCACATCGCCGCCAAGTTTTTCGACGGTGCCGGCGAACTCGCGTCCCGGGATCACCGGCAATTGATCCGGCGAGATCCGGTAAGCGCCTTTGCGCAAGCCCAGGTCGGCGCGATTGAGCGACGCCGCTTCGACTTTGATCAAAACCTCCCCGGCTTTAGGCTCCGGCACCGGCACATCTTCGTACTGCAGAACCTCTTCGGTCGGACCGAAATTGTGAATGCGAATAGCTTTCATTGATTTCGCCTCCTTCCTAATGATCGTAAAACAAGATTAGGCGGAGCCTGTCTGCCTGTCAACGCGGAATCAGCGATGACAACGGAGCTCGAACGCGCAGCTCGCTAGCGCCGACGCTGGCGATACAACTCCACGAGCTTTCGCCGAACCATTTCTTCACCTCCCGGCAAAGAATCGAATTTGGTCGTGTTATCGGCTTTGCGCAGGATGTCCTGCCCTTCCTTGTCCTGATGCATGCTCAGAAGAATGTTCCGGAGGCGCGTCACGATCGGTTCTGGAACATCCTTGCGCACTGATACGAGATGGCGAGGCACGGATTCGGTCTCACCGAGCATCGATATTGACGCCTTGCTGGTGTCGCTCATATGCGCGAAGTCGTCATTGCTGAAGGCTCCCGCCGCTACTTTTTTTTGCAGCACGAGATTGATCATATTCTTGTCGGTACCGGCGAAGATGTAGCCGATCTCGTTGGCCGAGACCTTGGCTTCGAGGCTCGCCTTCTCCGTTACGGAAAAGCCTTTCTTGAACAGGAAAAGCTTGGGCAGGAAATAGCCGGAGGTCGAGCCAGGATCTTCGAACGCGATGATTTTGCCGCGCAGGTCTTCGAGCCGCGCAACACGGCTTTCCTTGTTAGTGAAAATAAGGCTGTGATATTCGGCGACTCCCCCCTTCCACCGTCTGAGCAATAGCCTGGCGGCACCCAAGCGGTTTATAACATAGGTGGGATAGGGGCTTTCCATATAGAAATCGACGCGCTTTTCTTCAAGCAGCTTCGTCATTTGCGCCGCCGTCGAAGCGACAACCACCATTCCCTTGGCCCCGGTTGGCGTGAGCTGGCGAGCAGCATAATTCACCAGGGGACGAAAGTGTTCCGTCACCGAATCAGGTGAGCTTTGGAAAACAACCCCTAACGTGAGCTGTGTTGCTGGTTCCCTTTGCAGTTGTGCTTGAGCTTCCAGAGGTATCGTGACCAGGAGGAACGTGACAAACAACACCGCGGCGATCGGACGCGAAGATTTTTTCATGATGGGAGTCCTCACAATTGCAGGGCCAGTAAAAAAGGAACATGGCCAAGAAAGAATTCGACCCATGAGCTTCGACAAATGCTGCCGCGGTCGTAGCCTTCAGCCCGCCCGCGGCAACAGCGGGGTCATGGCTCGACGGAGCCCGAGCTTCCTTAGACGACGCGGCCCATGTCGAAGACGATCTCCTTTGAAATCTTTCCATCGCGCATCTCGAAGATGTGAACCAGGCGCATTTCGATGCTGCTGCCGAGTGGAAAATGCCAATATCCGTCTTTCGCCACCTCGAAGCTCACGATACTGTCATCGACAACGCGATCTTCGGTCGCGAAGCGCTGAAGGAACTGAAATTTTACCTTGCGCATCGATGCAAAGAGTTCCCGATAATTCTTTGCAACAGGCTCCTTTCCAGAGAACGTTCGATTAAGCCCATTGGGTGCGGGCGCTTCCCAGACGATGTCGTCGGTAAATGTCTCGAGCGCCGCTTCGACCTCGCTCAGGGCTTCGCTGTGGAAATGATTTTCAACGATCTTAAGATTTTGGGTTACGCGATCCTTGTCCATTTTTTCGTCCATCTATATCCCGTCATGCTTCATTGCCCGCTCGAGTGTCAGCGTGACTGCTACTTCAGCACGCCGGATGCTTTGGCCGCGTGCGTCGCGATGGCATCCATCAAAGCTGGGGATAAGCAATCGTAGGGCTCCAGCTTCAATTCCTTCAGTCGCGCCCTGACTGCGCCCATCTCGGCTGGATTGGTGCCGGATTCAATGATCGACGAAACAAACGCGGCGAATTCCGGCGGCGCCCAACCTTGATCGGAAGATAGTTCAGTGTGTATGAAATCGAACCCGAAGAACGGATGCTTTTCGTTCTCGATACGGCCGTACATGTGTACGCCGCAACCTTTGCAGGCGTGCCGTTTGATGACCGCGTTCTGATCCACGACGGCGAGCTTGTCGCCGTTGGCGGTGATGCGGACTTTGTCGCGCGCTACGACGGCAACCTGCGAGAACAGCGCGCCCGCCGGCTTCCAGCATTTGGTGCAACCGCACACGTGATTATGGGCGCACTGGCTGTCGATTGCTATCGAAACCTTCTTATCAGAGCAGTGACAGAGCAGCGTGCCTCCGGTGAAATTTGCCCCCGCGGGTTTCAAACCCTGATCGACGTTGGGATGTATGGAAATCGTTTGCGCCATGGTTACTTCTCCTTCTTTTGGATGGCTTACCGGCTTTATGGCGGCCGTTCTCAGAAAACGAGCTGTCACCGGCGATTGAAAACATCCTACAACGAGTTTCGCTAGTCAACAGCGAGATCGGTCCGGCTTGGTAGAGTCCTGTGTTGACGAAAACGAGAAGTGGATAGTAGAAGAGCGTTGAGGGCCAAACCCCATCTGTAGCATGGGAGTTTCGCAGCGGAGGGTAAGACATGAAGCGAGCTTTTCCGGTTATCGATGCCGACGGCCATGTGCTTGAACGCGATCGCGAACTGAGGGAATTCATGCCGCCGGAGTTTCGCGCTGTAGAAGGGAAACGCGAGTACCCGCTGTTTGCATGGGACGGTTGGGCCCGCGGTGCTTTGTCGCCGCAAAAGCGGGAGCATCCAAGCATAGATCTCTGGATGCGCTTTCTCGATGCCACCGAGATCGCGGTCACGGTGCTCTATCCGAACGAAGGTTTGAACATCGGCTTGCAGCGCGACCGGGATTGGGCGGTGGCGCTGGCGCGTGCGTACAACGACTGGCTGCATCACGACTTCTTGAAGGTAAGCCCGCGCTTTCAGGGTGTTGCACTGCTGGCGCCGCAGGAGCCGGGCGAAGCAGCCAAGGAACTGGAACGGGCCGTGCGGGATCTCGGCATGGTCGGCGGAATGCTACCCGGTGTGATGAGCCCGATGCGTGGCCTCGGCTTACCGGAATTCGATACGATCTATCAAATGGCCGAACGACTTGATGTGCCGTTAGCGGTGCATAGCGGGCCGGCGGTAGAACTGGGACTGGATCACGTAGAGTCTTTCGCCGGCGTTTATCCGCTGAGCCATCCTTTCGCGCAGATGCAGCAGCTGACCAGCATGATGATCTACGGCGTCTTCGAACGGTTTCCCAAGCTGCGCGTGGCTTATCTGGAATCAGGTTGTGGCTGGGTGCCGTATCTGGCGGATCGGTTAGACGACAGTTGGGAGCACCGGCTACATCGCTGGCCGCACGCGAGCAAACAAGCGCCGAGCGAGATCATGCGCGGCGGCAATCTGTTTTACGCTTGCGAGGGTGAAGAACGCACCTTGGCGGTTGTAGCCGACTTAATCGGCGCGAAACAGTTGCTTTGGGCGTCCGACTTTCCCCATGAGCGGCCATGGGAACAATTCAGCGGGGACATCGATTCATTGGTGAACCGAAAAGACTTACCAGAATCGTTGCCGCGAAAAATTCTTTTCGACAATCCCTGCGAGTTCTACAACTTGGAGCTGGAACGGTAACGGATGGTTCAAAAGTTCAAAGATTCAAGGTTCAAAGTTAGCAGGGAAACTGAGTCAGGGCATTGAACGTTGAACTGTTGAACCTTGAAACGGAGTGATATTTCATGCGGGTTTTAATTACGGGTGCCGGTTTGATCGGCACGCACACCGCGAGAGAATTGGCCGGGCGCAATGATCAAGTCACATTTTTCGATTTCGCGCCGCGGCCGGATTACATCCGGCACGTGACGGGTCAAGAGCTGCCGGTCATTCGTGGCGACATTCGTGATCTGGCAGCACTTGGGGATGCGTTCCAGCGAGTCCGGCCGGACTGCGTGATTCATCTCGCTGCTTCGGTAGGCGAGGCGAACATCGACAACGTCTACGCCGGCTTTCAGGTCAATCTGGTCGCCACGATCAACGTGGCTGAGGCGGCGCGGCTTGCCGGTGTGCGCCGGTTTGTTCACGCCAGTACCCAGGCGGTCTATCGCGGCGAGGATCCGAAAGAGTTGCTGCACGAGGATTCACCGCTCGATAGCCGGGGACGCGTTTACAATGCTTCCAAGCTCGGCTGTGAGCATGTGTTAAAAACGTACGCGGGCAGACATCCTATGGAGTTGGCGCTCCTGCGCTTCGCGGGGGTCTATGGCTACCATTCGGTTGCCGGCGGTCCTGGCGTCGCGATTCAAAAGGCCGTATGGGCGGCAATGGCGGGTAGTCCCGTGGAGCTCGAGGTTTACGAGAGTGTGGATCTTATTTACGTCAAGGATCTCGCCAATGGCATTGCGCTGGCTGTGCATGCTCCGTCACTACAGCACCAGGCGTACAATCTCGGTAGCGGCACGCTTACGACTGTGGACGACGTGGAGCGAGCGCTCACTAGTATATTTCCTGGGGTAAAGGTCAGCCGCGGGAAATTGACACCTGCGCGGCCGCGTATGGATATCACGCGTGCCCGGACCGAGTTTGGTTTTTACCCTGAGTATAAATTGGCCGCCGGCTTGAGCGACTACGTCGCGGAGTTGAAGAAAGAAACCGACGATAAGAGCATGAAGTAACTTTTAGAAGGAGACGAGCAGCATGAAGATTGCCGTTATCGATGATTATCAGAATGCGTTCAAGACACTGAAATGTTTTTCCAAACTGAGCGGCCATGAGGTAGTGGTTTATACCGATCCTGAAACCGATCTAACCAAGATTGCCGAGCGGCTGAAGGATGCGGATGCAGTGATCTTGACGCAGCAACGCACCTATTTCCCGCGCGCCCTGATCGAAAAATTGCCGAAGCTAGAACTGATCGGGCAGACCGGCCGGGCGGCGACCCATGTCGATTTGGCAGCGTGTACCGAGAAGGGCATCATCGTATCGGCGGGCGGCGCGGGCAATCCGAACGCGACCGCCGAGCTTACCTGGGGGCTCATTCTGAGCGCATTGCGTAATCTGCCGTTCGAAGTTCGGCGCTTCAAAGAAGGTCACTGGCAGTCGACGCTTGGCATCGGCGTGAACGGTAAAACCTTGGGCATTTACGCCTACGGCAAGATCGGCAGCATCGTGGCCGCCGCAGGCAGAGCGTTTGGCGCGAAGGTGGCCTGCTGGGGGCGCGAAGGTTCGACCGCGCGCGCCAAGGCGGCTGGTTTTGAGGTCGCCAAAAGCCGCGAGGAGTTTTTCTCCGACGCCGATATCGTCAGCCTGCATCTGCCGCTCAATAAAGACACTCGCGGCATCGTCACGCGCGACGATCTGGCGCGCATGAAGCCCAGCGCGTTGATCGTCAACGCGAGCCGGGCGGGCTTAATTGCCGATGGCGCGTTGGTCGAAGCGCTTAAGTCCGGCCGTCCTGGCATGGCGGCGGTCGATGTTTATGAGCAAGAGCCGGTGCTAAACGCCAACCATCCGCTGCTCAAAATGGACAATGTCATCTGCACCCCGCATCTCGGCTACGTCACGCGCGAAAGCTATGAGGAGTATTACGCCGTCGTTGTCGACGATATCGTCGCGTTTGCCGCCGGCAAGCCAAGCAATGTTTTGAATCCCGAGGCGATCGGCAAAAAATAGCCACTCCTAGCGAATAACCGAGAAGTCCGAGCGGGCGATCGCGTCCCTGTCTGGGCCGATTGGCGCACTTGCCGCATTTCCTCGTTTTCGTGATCGATTTGACTTTCGACCAATCGCGGTACCTTCGCCGCGGCAAAGCGTTTTGCGTTTTTTCCGCCGGAGTGCCAATTTGGATGGTGACTGATGCGTATCCTGGTAGTTGAAGACGACAAAAAGATCGCTTCCTTTGTGGCGCGCGGTTTAAAAGAAGCCGGATTCGCCGTCGATCAGGCGGAAAACGGCGAAGACGGGCTGCTGTTGGCGCTGGCGCATCCGTACGACACCGCGGTGTTGGACCTGATGTTGCCGAAGCTCGACGGTCTGAGTCTGATTGAAGAACTGCGAAAAAAAAAAGTGCTGACGCCGGTGTTGATTTTGAGCGCCAGGCGCAGCGTCGACGACCGGGTCAAAGGGCTGCAGGCCGGCGGCGACGATTATTTGACGAAGCCGTTTTCCTTCGTCGAGTTGTTGGCGCGGGTCCAGGCATTGATTCGCAGGGCAAGCCGCGAAACCGAGCCCACCCGGCTTGTCACCGGTGATCTGGCCATCGACTTGTTGGCGCGCGAAGTCACGCGCGCGGGAAGCCGCATCGACCTGCAACCACGCGAGTTCGCGCTGTTGGAATATTTGATGCGAAACGCCGGCAGGGTGGTTTCCAAAACGATGATCCTTGAACATGTGTGGGGGTACGACTTCGATCCGCTGACCAACGTCGTCGATGTGCTGGTGTCGCGCTTGCGCAACAAAGTCGACCGCCAATTCGAGAAAAAGCTGATTCAAACCCACCGGGGAGTGGGCTATGCGCTTAAAACTTCCTGAAGATTTTCAAAATACGCTCGCCTTCCGGCTCACCTTCTGGTACTCGGCAATTTTCATTCTTAGTTTTTTAATGTTGTCGGTTCTTTCCTATCTATTCGTGTTTTCCGCCATTCGAGACAAGCGTGCAGAGATCAGCGCTGAACTCACAAAGTACGCTGCGCTTGCGGAAAGCGGCGGAATCGAAGCGGTTAAAGCCGCAAACGCCAAACAGGCAAATCCGAGCCGGCGGAACTCATTTTTCGTCAGGGTCGTTGATACAGCCAACGCAACTTTATTCTTGAGCAACCCGCGGTTGTGGGAGCACTTCGACCTTAGGCGCCCGCAAGATCAACTGCTGGAGGGACAGTGGCACTATTACACTTCCAGACGAGACGGTGATTTGCTGGAAGTGATGTCGGCACGACTGCACGACAATAAGCTCCTGCAGGTAGGCAAGAGCATTCAGGATCGAGGCGATGTCCTCGAGCATTTTCGTGACACGTTGTTGGCCACGATCATCCCTATGGCGCTCGTCGGCTTTGCCGGAGGAGCATGGCTTGCCCATCGCGCGCTTCGCCCGATTCGCAACCTCAGCGGCGTTGCACGATCGATCGTTGATACCGGCCGGTTCGATACACGGGTTCCGGGCAATAAGACGGGGGATGAGTTGAATGAGCTGGCGCTGTTGTTCAACCAGATGTTGGAGAAGATCGAGGTTTTGATCCGGGGAATGAAGGATGCCTTGGACAACGTGGCGCACGATCTCCGCACGCCAGTGACGCGTCTTAGAGGAACGGCTGAGGAGGCTCTGCGATTGGGCGCCGACCGCGAAGGTTATCGTGAGGCTCTCGCAGATTGCTTGGAAGAATCCGAACGGATCATGACGATGCTCAATACGCTGATGGACGTCTCCGAAGCCGAGACCGGAACGATGAAGTTGTCGCTTGAAAACATCGACCTGGCGGCACTGATCAACGAGGTTGTGGCCCTCTACGAATACGTCGCCGAGGAGAAGAGTATTAAGCTTTCGACCAACGCCCCGCCCGATCTCTACCTGCGAGCCGATCGCGCCAGACTGCGGCAGGTGCTCGCCAATCTCGTCGACAACGCCGTCAAATACACTCCGATCGGCGGTCGCATCGACATAGAAGCGTACACCCAAGGACAGCAAGCGGTGGTGCGCGTTAAAGACAACGGGATCGGAATACCGATCGATGAAATTCCCCGGATCTGGGATCGGCTTTACCGCGGCGATAAGAGCCGTTCACAACGAGGTCTCGGGCTGGGGCTCAGTCTCGTCAAAGCGGTAGTCCAGGCACACCACGGGCAGGTCGAAGCCGCGCCGAACCCGAACGGTGGCTCTCTGTTTTCCGTGTATCTGCCGCTGCTCCCCGCCGCTTAGTTTTCCAACCTCTCAGAAATGTAATCTTCTGGAAAGCTCCCAGCAACGCAATCGCGTTACTTCGCTTCCGGTGCCAGGTAAAAGTTTGTCAATGCATCGGTGTTCCGGGAGGATTGGGAGTGAAAAGAAATAATAGCCTGGCGTTTCGCTATTGCTTGGATCGAAGCATCCGAAATCTTGTCATGAAGGCCGTGAATGCGATGACCCCGGCTGCGAGTGATCAGGGGATGAATTTTCGGTCGGAGCAAATCAAGAGAATCCTCGTAGTCCGGAGTCTCTTTCGCATGGGAGATGCGATACTCGCCACCCCGGCGATCCTGTTGTTACGCGAAAATTTCCCCGACGCGCAAATCGACTTTGTCGGATCGAGCCTGTCCAAAGCACTTTTTGAAAAACTGCCGATCGACCATCACTTCGAAGTTTATCGAAGTTTTCCCCGGGCAAGCTGGTCCTATCTCGTGCTGCTGAAAAAGATCCGCCAGACAAGATATGACCTGGCCTTCGATGCGAGCGGCTCGAGCGCTGCGTTAGGTTCCTTCATCGTGGGGTTCTCAGCCGCCCGCCTGCGCGTCGGAGTGCGAGGAAAGTGGGACCGCTGGTTCAATGTCCGGCTTGATCGGCCGGATACAAAAAACAAATATCGCACTCTTCCCGAATTGATCGGCTCTTTGGGGCTGCAAAGTCGGCGGGTTTACCCGAGATTGGTCTTATCACCCGCGGAGATCGAACAGGGCAGATCTAGGATGCAAACGCTAATTCTCGGCAACGAAGCTCCGATTATCGGTATTTTCGTCGGCGGGCGAAAGCGCCGAGGCAAACGTTGGGCCCGAGAAAATTTTCTAGGACTCGCTAACCGGCTGCTCGGCGCACGAGCGCAGCTGGTCACTTTTGTTGGCCCGGAAGAGAAAGAGCTGGTCGCGTATTTTCAGCGGGAACTGGGGGGCGCCGCGCGGACTATATTCGAGCCCGATGTTCGAGCGTTTGCGTCGCTCGTCGCTCATTGCAATGTCTTCGTCGCGTGCGATAGCGGCCCGGTGCATCTTGCCTGCGCACTGCGCGTCCGAACGGTCGCTATTTTTCTAAAGGACGAACTTGATCACTGGGGTCCTCCGGCCGATCTTGGCTGCATCATTGGCCCGGAAGAATCCGTGTCAGTCGGCGCGGTTTTCGAAGCTTGCGTCCGGGAGTATTCAAATCGTCGCTCAAAAGCCGATACCGGGGATTTGTCCGCATTCCCCCGAGATAAAGCAAATGCAAAAATGCCAAACATCGCGTCTGACGATTATTTCGATCGGTGAGCAGCCTCCATCTGCTGAAATTGCGTCCCGGGAGACAAAGGAGCCTGCCGTTTACTGGATCATCGCCTTTTTTATCTTTTGTGTTTGGCTCTTATTCTCGAATCTCCCGGGTGCGGCGCTTTTCGAGCCGGATGAAGGCAGAAATGCCGAAATTGCGAGGGAGATATTGGTACTCAAGGACTGGGTGACGCCGCATTATGATTTTATCCCACGCTTGGACAAACCAATTTTATTTTTCGATGTCGTTGCGCTGTCATACAAACTGTTCGGTATTTCGGAATGGTCGTCCCGTCTTTCCTCGGCATTGGCGGCCCTGGGTTGCCTCTTCTTAACCTATTTTTTGTCCCGCACATGGTTCGGGCGTTCAGTCGGCCTCTGGAGCGCCTTGATTTTGCTGACGAGCGTCGAGTTTTTTGCTCTTTCGCAGATCGTGATTTCGGACATGCTCCTCACTTTCTTTTTGACCCTAGCGCTCTGCTGCTTTGTCTTGGGCCAGTCCCGAATCGATCGAGGTAACGGAAGAGCACATTTTCTTCTAATGTACGCCGCGATCGGAGCCGCAACGGCGACAAAGGGTCCGATCGGGTTTCTGCTTCCCGCGGCCGTCGTTGTTTTCTACATGCTTCTCACGAGACGATGGGTATTGCTCCGATATATGGAGCTGCCTTGGGGCGCAATGCTTCTAATTGCCGTCGCCGTGCCATGGTACGTTCTCGTCGAATATCGCCATCCGGGGTATTTGCATCATTTCATATGGGAGGAAAACGTTGCTCGTTTTGCGACCACGGAATTTAAGCGCACCGGACCCTGGTATTATTTTCTTGCTGTCTTGAGTGGGGGATTTTTGCCTTGGACGACTCTGCTTCCGCTTACTATCCGTAACCTTTGGAAACGGCAGCTCGACAGCGAACGTCTGTTTTTGACTTTGTGGATTGTTCTTCCGCTGTTTGTTTTTTCGCTGTCGTCGTCTAAACTGCCCCATTACGTTCTTCCGGTATATCCGCCTCTGGCTATCATGGTTGGGGCGACCATCGAGCCATTGCTGAGGGGTTCTTCACTTAAAACACGCTGGTTTCTAGCTTTTCCGCCCGCTTATTTTTTTCTGTTATCCTTCGGAGTCATTCTTGTATTTCTGTGGCCGGGGTTTCTCCCAGATCGCCTCCAGGTATACCTGCACACCACTTTTGCCAAGATCTTTGTTCTACTTGTCATGGGTATCGTAGCCGCTCTCATATTCACCCTCGTCGGTATTCGGAGGCACCGCTGGCGACGGCAGGGTTTCCTATACCTTGCCACAAGTGTAGGCTTCGTGTTGTTCATCCTGTGTGCCGAATTGATAGTGGTGACGGTCTCCACACAGCGTTCGTCCAAGCAACTGGCTCACAAGGCATCATTGTTCATCGGCGAGGACGATCAGATCGTTTTATTCCAGGGGTATCCGTCCAGCCTCCCGTTTTATCTAAAAATTCAGCGGCCGATATGGGTCGTTTGGTCGGGAAATAAAAGGACAGTGTTGGGCAGTGATTACATTGCCAAGGAGCGGCCTCAACCGGCCCAAGGATACGGACAGGTCCTGTTCACCTACGACCAATTTTCCGAGATATGGAACAATTCAAAACGGAGAATTGTTGTCTTCTTGGATAGTGAAGCCGTGGATCAGTTAAGGCTGTTGGTCGGAGTTCAACCCAGAGTGCTCCTGAAAGTGGGCGATACATTTCTGGTGGAAAATAACTCAGTCACTGGAAGCTTGGATGAGCGATACGACGACTCTGTTGTCATTAGACACGATTTCGAATTACCGCGGTTATATTCGGTTCGCGGCAAAACGTCGTGATGGAGGCAGTACCAGATTCCGTATGATTTGTTCCGTGTCTTCTCTTCACGAACGCCTGAGAAAAGGTTAATTACAGAAGATTATGACGCCGCCATCCGAACGCGCGCTGCACGTGCTGCTGCTGGTTGGGCTATGCGGCGTGCTCTATTTCCCTTATCTCGGATCGACTCCCTTCTTCGACAAGGGCGAGCCTCGCGAAGCGCTGGCGGTTCAAGACATCGTGCAACGCGGCGAATGGCTGGTGCCGCTCAAAGCCGCCACCATCCCGTCCAAGCCGCCGCTTATGCATTGGTCGGCTGCCTTAGTGACTGAGATGACCGGCTCGCTCACCGAAGCGACGATTCGTTTTCCGTCGGCGTTTTATGCCACACTCGGCGTTTTGCTGGTTTACTGGCTCGGGCGACAAATATTCGTTGGTACGACGGCGCTGCTCGGCGCCGCCATCCTGGCAACGACGATGGTTTATCAGGACCAGGCTTTAAGCGCCCGGGTCGACATGACGATGTGTGTTTTCGTCACCGCTAGCCTGGCGCTTTTCTATGCGCTTTATCGCGGTTATCTGAAACACCCTTTGTGGTTCTACGTTTTTTATGTCGTGGTCGGCATCGGCACCTTGGCTAAAGGGCCGCTGGGCGTGGTGCTGCCGGCGTTGGTCGCGGCATCATTGGCGCTCGCTGAACGGCGCTGGAATATGGTGCGCAAGTTTTGTTTTCATCCCGGAGTGGTCTTGACCCTCGTGCTGGCGACCTGGTGGTACATCGTCGCGGTGACGCGCGGCGGCGAGGGATTTTTCGACCGTCAGATCCTCGAGGAGAATCTCAGCCGGTTCGTCGGCGGCTCGGGCCACAGCCAACCGATTTACTACTACGTCCCTTATTTGTTTACGCTCGGCATGCCATGGGGGATGTTTTTGCCGCTCTTGCTCTGGGACCTCTTTAAGACGCGACTCCAGACGGGAGATCATCGGCTCTTTCTGAAGCTCTGGTTTCTGGTCATGTTTGTGTTCTTTTCAATCTCCGTGGGCAAGCGGGCGGTCTACTTACTACCGCTTTACCCGGCGCTATCGCTGCTGTTGGCGGCGTGGTTTTGCGACGCCGGCAGCGCACAAAAAGGCAGGCTGATTGTCTATCGAATCATTGCGATTTTGGCGGCGCTCACCGGCGCATTACTTTTGGTCATTACGCTGGGCGCGCTCTGGAGTCACGAGCAAGGTTGGTTCTTCGGTCCGATCGAAGGCTTGTTGAAACCCAAGGACCGCGCCAACCTCGTCGCCGTGCGAAATCAGCTGGACGATTTCGGCTGGGCTTTCACATTGATGGTGTTAATCGGAGCAGGCTTGTGGCTTTCTTTGGCTCGTTCCCTGTGGCTCGGCAGAATACGCTCGGCCGCGCATCAACTAGTGATCGTTTCGATCGTTCACGGTTTTGTCGTCTGCTCGGTGGCCATGCCCGTTATCGCGCACGCGAAGAGTTACCGCGAATTCATGGTCAGAGTGAATGAGCTGGTCCGGCCGAACGACAAGCTTTACCTCTATGGCCCTTTCAATAGTGACTCGGTCATGTTTTATCGCGGCAGCATCATCGAATGGCTTAATCAACCCGTGGAGCTTGTCGCTCGGAAGGATGGAAGTGGCGCCGGCTACCTGATCATGCCCGCGCAAACGTTCAAACAAATTCAAGCAGCGGCGGGAAGTCTGCCGCCGCCGTTACTGGAGAGCGCAGGAAGCGGTCCCGAAGGCGATGAGCCGCTTGTGCTCATGCGCGCCGCCGTGCGATAGCCGCAAAAGGGTATGTATGGCGGTGACGCGGAGATTGCACCGGCCCGCTGATCGAGCGGCGTTTTCTTGATTGGCCGGCCTGGCCGGTGTTACATGAGAGAAGTGCACACAGGAGTATGCCCGTATGAATATTCGTCGTCGAACCGTGATCAAGGCTGGGCTGGGTTGGGGCGCCGCCATGCTGCTCCCCAAACGCCAACCGTTTGCCCAACCGCAGCCCTTGATTCAGAAACAAATTCCCTCCTCCGGCGAGATGATCCCGATCATCGGCATCGGCACAGCGCGGCGCTATGAAGACGTCAAGAGCGATGCTGAAAAAGCTCCACTAGCAGAAACGATCCGGCAGTTTCAAGCGCTCGGCGGCAAGGTGATCGACAGCTCGCCTTCCTACGGGACCGCCGAATCGGTGGTGGGAGAACTGGTCGATCGGCTGAAGATCCGCGATGCGCTCTTTCTCGCCACCAAAGTGAGCCTGAGAAAAGTCGGCCGTGAACAAGGCATGGCGCAGATCGAAGAGTCCTTCAAGAGGCTGCGCACCAGCAGGATCGATTTGATCGCGGTGCACAACCTGCGCGATACCGACACCCAACTGGGCACGCTGCGCGACCTGAAACAGGCCGGGCGCATCCATTATGTCGGCATCACCACCTCGTTCGATAAACAGTACGGTGAATTCGAACAGGTCATACAAAAAGAAAAGCTCGACTTCATCCAGGTCGACTATGCGCTCGATAATCGCGACGCAGGCGAGCGCATCATTCCACTGGCCGGGGAGCGCGGCATGGCCGTGATGATCAATTTGCCGTTCGGGCGCGGCCGGCTTTTCAAAGCTGTGCAAGGGAAGAAATTGCCGGAGTGGGCGGCGGAGTTTGACTGCCGGACATGGCCGCAGTTCTTTCTCAAGTACATCGTCTCCCATCCGGCGGTTACCTGCGCCATCCCCGGCATGGCCCGGCCAGAGTACGTCGTTGACAATCTCGGTGCGGCGCGCGGCCGCTTGCCGGACGCCGTCACGCGGCGCAAGATGGAACAGTTTATCGACAGTGTTTGAGTGAGGAGCGAGGATTGAGCGCTGCAGCGACGGACGAGTCGGCCGGTCTGGCGCCGCGGTTGCTCGCACGGCTGATCGACGTCCGTCCCAACGAGCTGCGTGCCCTCGGCTGGGCGTGGCTCTATATTTTTTCCGTCCTGTTTTCCTACTACATTTTGCGCCCCATCCGCGATGAGATGGGGGTAGCCGGCGGCGTCGAGAATCTTCAGTGGCTTTTTACCGGCACGCTGCTTTGCATGATCGCCGTCAACCCGCCTTTTGCCGCTCTGGTGGGACGCTTGCCGCGCGTGCAGTTCATCGCGGTCGCCTACCGATTTTTTCTCGCCAATCTGCTGCTCTTTGCCGTGCTCTTGCACGTCGCGACCGGGGAGCAAAATATCTGGGTCGGGCGGGTGTTTTTTATCTGGGCCTCGGTTTTCAATCTATTCGTCGTATCGGTTTTTTGGGCTCTGATGGTGGACGTTTTCGACGCGGAACAAGGAAAGCGGCTCTTCGGATTTATCGCCGCCGGGGCGACGCTCGGCGGCCTCTTCGGAGCGACTGTTACGGCGACGCTGGCCAAGCAAGTGGCGCCGGCTTACCTGTTGATTGGATCGGCACTGCTTCTCGAAGCTGCGGTGTTCTGCGTGCGCCGCTTGTCGCGCATGTCCGACCGGTTGCACCGCCGCCCGGTGCGCGGCGAAGAATCGGCGATCGGCGGATCGGCATTCGCAGGTGTCAAGCACGCGCTCGGCTCGCCCTACTTGATCAATGTGTGTTTTTATATTCTGCTCTTCACGGTCACGTCGACGTTTCTTTATTTTCAACAGGCGGAAATCGTCCGGCAGAGCTTCACCGACCGCGGCGCGCGAACCGCGTTTTTCGCCCGCGTCGACCTGTGGGTGAATATTCTCACTCTTTTCGCACAACTGTTTCTTACCGGCCGGGTGCTGCGCTGGTTCGGGGTCGCGCTGACCTTGGCGGCCCTGCCCCTGATCAGCATGGTCGGTTTCGCCACGCTGGCGCTGGCGCCGACGATTGCCGTCTTGGTCGTCTATCAGGTGATCCGGCGCGCCGGCAACTTCGCGTTCGCGCGGCCGTCGCGCGAAGTATTATATACCGTGGTGCCGCGCGAGGATAAGTACAAGGCCAAAAGCTTCATCGATACTGCGGTTTACCGAATGGGCGATCAATTCGGGGCGTGGTCTTACGCGGGATTGGGTTGGCTCGGCCTGGCTACGACCGGCATCGCGATGTTGGCCGTCCCGCTCTCCTTGGCGTGGCTGATTAACGGATTATGGCTCGGACGCAAACAAAATGCCCTGGAGACCGGCGCGACGATTACACGAAGGTTTAGAGAATAAGCCTGGCCGGGTTTAATCCGCCGCAAAGGAGAATAGAGAATCCGTAGCGGCTGCGGATGGCGGCCTATTAGACGATTCGAGTTAGCTAGTGACGGCGGCGAGGTCGATATCGATGTTTTCTTCGTGCTGTATTTCGCTGAAGCACTCGCGCAGCCGGTTGATGTTGGTTTTTGTCGGCACCGCCAGACTCGCCTCGAGCTGAAAGATCGGTGTGCCGCTGACCGGCGCGGAATAGGTTTTGGTTTCCATCGATTCGATGTTGACCCCCATGCTGCTCAAGACGCCGCTGATCCGGTAGACAATGCCCGGATGGTCCATGCAGGTCGCGGTAAGTTTGTAGGGGAGAAATGATTCTGGCGGGCTTCGCGTCGCGGGGGTTTTGATGGAAATTGCCAGGCCGGTTTCGGTTTCGAGCTCGCGATAGTCGCGGCCGATTTTCACCAGATTGCCGCCGTCGCCGCTGATCAAGACAATCACGGCAAACTCGCCGCAGAAGACCGCCATCTTGCTGTCTTCGATATTGGCACCACGGTGGACGATGAACTCGGAAATCTTTTGCACCAGACCGACGTGGTCCGGTCCGATCGCCGTCAGGATCAAGTGGCCTTTGTCCGGCATAAGCGATTCCTCTCGCAGGAATATTAACCGGAGCGCCGCCCGAAGTGAAGCGGCGACGCATGCCGTCGGGTCCGTTCCCTTATTCCGATGGTTTAACCGCAGAGAACCTAGCGCGGCAAAGCGAAGGGGCGCAGCATGCTGCGCCCCTACGGCTGCGAAGGACACGAACGAGGAAATTTGTTGATGAGGCAACGGCCGCCAGATCGCGCAACAGCGCGCCGGCTCTCGCAATGAGAAAATGCCGAGAGTAGAATCTCCCTGCCTATGAGAATGCAATGACGCTCATTTCAAATAGAATTTTTTTGCTTACATGGTTGTTTCTTTTGGCCGCCTGCGGCGGCCATGAAGTGGATTTCGCGCGCTCGCTTGCGGTCAAGGCGCCGGCAGATCTGATCTTGCGCGGCGGCAAGATCGTTACCGTGGATCGCGATTTTTCAATCCAGCAGGCGCTGGCGATCAAAGACGGGCGCTTTCTGGCCGTTGGCACCGACCGCGATATGCGGCCGCTGATCGGGCCGGCGACCAGGGTGATAGAGCTTGCCGGTCGGACGGTGATACCGGGACTGATTGACTCGCACATTCACGCGACCGATGCCGGCTCGAGATGGGACGCGGAGCTTCACTGGCAATTCACCCGCACGCTCGCCGACGCACTGACGCAAATTGGCGCCGCGGCCCAGGCGAAACCGCCGGCTAGTTGGATCGTGGTCGGCGGCGGTTGGGTGCCGACACAATTTACCGAGCGGCGCTTTCCCACACGCACCAATTTGGACGCGCTGGCGCCGAAACATCCAGTGTACATCCAGTACCTGCGGCAGGGCGCGCTCTTGAACAGCGCGGCGCTTGCGGAAGCGGGCATAACCGACCAGGCTCCTGACCCGGTCGGCGGCAAGTTCGAGCGCAATCCGAGTACCGGCGAGTTCACCGGCTGGCTTCAAGGCGTGCCCGCGTGGAAATACGCCTATGATAAAGTCCCCCGGCTCGCGCTCGACAAAGTGCGCCAAAGTTTGCGCAACTGCTTCGGCGAGCTCAATCGTTTGGGGATAACTTCGATCAGCGATTTGCAAACCGGGGACATCAATTTTGCGCACCGGAGAGTGCTGGCCGATATGGCGCGCTCCGGAGAGTTGTCATTGCGCATCAATTTTTACGTGGCGGCCAACGAAGCCGGCGACGAGATCGAGCAGCTCAAGCGTGCCGTCGAAGCGATCAAGAGTCTGCATCAGGACAGTATGTTTCACTTCGCTGGCTTTACCGAAAGTTCGATTCGCGGCAACGGTTTAACCGGTATGAAGGCAGCCTCGCTCGACCCGGCGGCGCTGGAAAAATTTCGCCGGTTAGCGCGCTTTTTCGCTGAGGGCGGCTACAATTTCCATCTGCACGCGGGGAGCGACGAAACGGCGCGGCAGCTGCTCGACGTGCTCGAACAGGTCGACTCAATCCAGCCGTTTACGCGCCGGCGGATGGCTTTTGCCGATGTCGACGACGTGACGCCGGAGACGATCGCGCGCATCAAAAAACTCGGCGGCGCGCTCGCGGTGCAAAATCGCATGGCGTTGATCGGCGAGCGCGCCGTTCAGCTTTGGGGTTTGGAGAAGGCCCGTCATGCGCCGCCGTTGCGGGAGCTGGTTGCATCCGGTATCCCGTTGGGCGCCGGAAGCGATGCTTTCACCGAGGGACATTATTCGCCGATGCTTTCTCTCTGGTGGCTGGTGTCCGGCAAGACCGTCGCGGGTTCGGCGCTGCGCAACCGCGAGCAAAATTTGACACGCGAGGAAGCCCTGCGCATGCACACGATGGGTAGTGCCTGGTTGACGTTCGAAGAGGGGCGCAAGGGTTCGATCGAAATCGGCAAGTACGCCGACCTGGCGGTGCTCAACGAAGACTATCTCACCGTTCCCGAGGAACGGATTCGCACGCTCGAGTCGTTGCTCACTTTGGTGGACGGCCGGATGGTCTACGCCGCCGGACCGTTTGCGCAATTCGGACGAAGGTAGGACGACAGCGAGATCCAACAAGGCAGAATGGTGCTGGATCGGCGAACCGTAAACTCCCCTAGGTCTGTCCCTTTCATATCATCTGCTTCTATTTGTGACTTCGGGATTCAAGAATTTTAACGGCTTACCGTTTATAAAATCCAGGATGTTGTTGATGGCCTGCTCATAGCGCGCGCTCAAGATTTCGACGGTGGCGTAGCCGCGGTGCGACATGAGGATGGCATTGTCGAAGCGGCGCAGGGGGTGGTCCATCGGCAGAGGCTCGATGTCATAGACGTCGAGGCCGACACCCCCAAGTTTACCGCTTTCCAGCGCCTTGATCATCGCGGTCTCGGATACGATCGGGCCGCGCGCGGTGTTGACGAGCAGAACGCCGCGCTTCATCATCGCGAATTCCTTATCGCCGATGATGCCGCGTGTTTCCGCGTTGGACTGGATATGAATCGTCAGGATGTCGGATTCCTCGAGCAAGGTCGCAAAAGTCGCGCTTTCGGCGCCGGCTTCGGCGGCCCGTTCAGCGGTGAGCGTGCGCGAATAGGCGAGCACGCGTGTTTCACCGAATGCCTTCATGATCCGCGCCACTTCCTTGCCGATCCTACCGAAACCAAATACACCCACCGTTTTTCCCGCCAGCGTGTTGCCGGCGATGGCCGGCCAGATTTCCTCGCGCATGCGCAAATTCACCTGAGGAATTTTGCGCAGAAGCGCGAGAATCAGCGCGATCGTGAGCTCCATTGTGGACATGCCGTTGTCTGCCGGGGTGCCGGCGACGGCGATCCCGTGACGGGTGGCGTTGGCCAGGTCGAGATGTCTGCTCGTGCGCCCGGTCTGGGAAATAAGCTTGAGATTCGGCAGCCGCGCGTATTCTTTATCGCTCAAGAAGGTCCGTTCGCGCATGAGCAGAAGCACGTCGAAGTCCCGTAGCTCCGAGACGATCGCTTCGGAGTTATCCAGTCGTTTACCGATCAGGGTAACGTCGGCGCGGTTCACGAGTTTTTCGTAGGACGGCACCGTGGGAGCGATCTTCTCAAAATCGTCGAGTATGGCGACGCGGAATTTGTGCTCGTTCATGGAGTCGATGCCTTTCAGCCTAGACCTGAGCGGTCACTTCGACTTCACAAAACTTGCCTTCGGATGAATAGCCGTCGACGAAACAATATTCCATGTGCGGTATTTGTTGTTTGACGTGGCGGACGAATAGTTGTTTGAGGTTCTCGATCGTCTGGCTGCGGTGAAGATAAAACGACACGCGGGCGACTTTGTCCCAGGAGCTTCCGCCATCGCGCAGCGAGCCGTGGATGCGCGGCAGGATGTTGTCGAGCTGCTCTTCGAGGGTCGGTAAAATGGTCGTTACCCCGGAAAGCACCACCACCGATTCATAAACGAGAAAGCGGATGGGGACGATCGGCGGATCGTATTCGACGATATGCTTTACCGCGCGGGGCTCCGATGGACGCATGGCAATCAGGTCGACGGCGACTTTGGCGGGCGAATCGAAATGCCCGGGCGAGATGTAACTCGAGCTTGCGGAGCGCGCTTTACCGGATAAGATCTTGACCCGCTCGTTGCTGCCGAGATCGCGGCTCTCGCGATCGCGTCCCCACAGCCGGCTGCGCACGGTATTGTCCAACGACAAGCCGTGGCCTCTCAGCTCTTGATCGAAGCGCTGGAAAATTTCCTGGGCCTCGACCGTTGCGTCCGATGCCGGTTTCGCTTCGCCGGATAGCTCGACAAATTCCTTTCCGAGCCAGGTGAATAGTTTTTTGCGCATGTGAAATCTCCCAACGGCGGGCTGATCCTATATCAGCCGATCGCGGGGATCAATGCTGACGGCGACCAAGAAGGCGGGCGACGCAATTATCCCAAAGCCATGCCAAGGAAGAATCCCCGGGCACCGAGATTGTGGATTACTGCTCCCGAGAAATGAAAAAAAGAAAATCCTTGACGACCGCCATGAGCGGTTTACCGAGGAAAAATTCCGCGGAAAAACTAATGATGCCGAAAGCGGCGATCAACAGGATCAGGAAAAATATGACTCCGCCGAATTTTGATATCACGTCGATCACCTCCTTCGCTTGCGGAAGTCAACGATGCGATTGCGGCGCTGTGCCAACACGGGCTCGCCGGCGTTTAGTTGGCCGTGGGCCCCGTCGTGCAGCAGGTTGCGTGTGCGGATTTGCGTTCCGCTTGCGGCGGCGCTTCCCACACCGCGCGCAAATCGGCAGAGGACGGATAGCGAATACCGTTTTCCTCGAGGATTTTGGCGGTCGCTTCCATCAAGTCCGAGCGATTGAACACCATGGTCTCGTGGGTCAGCACGCCCGAACTGGCAAACTTGAAGCTGATCTGCTCGTCGCGGGTGTCCCGCAAAATCTCTACCAGGTGGCGCAGGTTCTTCACCGGAACGCTGTTGATTTCGCTAATCACGGCGCGGTTAGGGTCGTCGTAGCCGCGCGTGATGCGATGGGGAAACAGCGGCGATGAGACGATCACCAGCTCTTCGTTTTCAAAAGTCGGTTTATCATAACGCCGTGTAATCAGCGGGCTGGGGCGCCGGCCCATGGAGGGCGGTCGCTGATTGCCGAGCCGTTCGAGATAGTCTTGTGTTGTCTGTGAAAACACGAACGGGCCATAAATAAAATAGCGCGGCGCTTTGTCCATTAAATAAGGAATGACCAACTCCCTCTGAGTTCGCACCGGCAGATTGATTTCCGACAGGCGGCCGTCGCGAAAAATCGTCACCGGCAACACTCCATTATTGGTGTATTTCTGTACCAGATACGACGACGACAAACGAAGATCGTAGCGAATCGCGACTTTGCCGTCGCTGTCGATCGGCATATCGCCGATCTTGGTTACGACGTCCCACTCTTGAAGCGGATATTCCAGGCCATTGCGGTAAGGCTGGGCGATCATGACGCCGTTGACGCTCTTGGGCAAACCCAGGCGCCGCCGCAGCGCGTCATTTTCTACGGTTTGAATCAAATCGAACACCTGCGGTTTTCCGTCGTAAACGCCGTCGGCGACGTCATCCAAGAATAGCTGGATCTCTTCAACCGGGATCAGATAACCGATATTTTGGGCGTTCTGAATCAAGCTAAACACGAGGCCGACCAATTTCCCGTCCGACACGGCCGGTCCGCCGCTGTTGCCAAAGTTCAGGGCGGCGTCGACCTGAATGCGCAAACCGGATTCCTGATAGTAGTAATCGGTGTATTCGATGCGAGACACGATCCCTTGGGTGACCGAAAGCTCGGTGCCGCCCGTCGGATAGCCGTACACGTTGATGGCGTCCTTGACGCGAGGCAATTCTCGCGCGAAAGGCAAGCTGCCGCGTTTGTCGAAAAAGGATTCGTCATCGAGTTTCAAAATGGCCAGGTCCATGCCGGGCGTGATCGCCTCGACTCGGGCGGAGAAGTGGCTCGCCGATTGGTTGGGCTGAACGTAAATCTGGCTGGCGTACTTGACGACGTGTGCGTTGGTTAAAATGCGCTGGCCGTCGATGACGACGCCGGAGCCCTTCACCGGCTGGGGAGACATTTTTGTCCAGGGGCGGAATAGGTCTGGACGATGATGGATCGCGTGAATCTTCACGACCAGATCGCGGATGGTATCCTGAGCGTAAAGCCACTCAGGTGAAAACAAGCAAAAGCTCAGCACGATCAGGCGGGTTAAGATTCGTAGCATGGCAACTCCTTTGATCAACGGCTTTCAAAAGCAGCGATATTATATACGAATCCGACTCAAAGTTAAGAGTTATTTGGACTCGAAGCGGCACCTAATTACCTTGACAGCACTGACCGGGAAAATGTATCGGTTGCCGTATTGTCTCAGGTTTATGGCTCCAGGTTCTTGGGTTTAACCAGGAGTCAATCTCCCGCAGAAAACTTGTGGAGGTAAACAATGTGGTATCTGGTTTTGCGCCGGCCGATAAAGCCGCGGGAAGAATGGACAGTCAGTTTGGATCAGCATCTGGTGTGGATGAAGCAGCAACATGACACCGGAAAAATTCTTTTTTCCGGCCCGACCACGGATCGCAAGTACGGTGTTTACGTGATCCGAGCCACTGGCAAAGAGGAAGCCGAAAGGATCGCCGCCGGTGATCCCTATACGGCAGCTGGTTTTTGCGCTTTCGAATTGCTCGAGTGGGAAGTGCATCAAATCATGGGCATCGGTCCCTTTACCGCAGCCGAGATGCGCGCGCATAAATAAAAATTGGGTGGCTCTGGGCGAGGAAATCACCGTGAAGATTTTTTCCAGTGAAACGTAAAAATCAGCTTGACATAGGCGTTTGACGGCGGTAGCAGTGAAATTACCCCTAGGGGCCGAAAAGAGTGAACAGTGCGCGGCTGTTCGAGGCTCTTTTCTGATACGGAGGTTTTATGACAGGAGAGATTAGTCCGCCGGGCCAGGCAGGCCCGCCGACCGCGGGCGCCAGCAGTTCGATCGAGCTACACGTCAAACATCGAGCTGTGTGAATCAAGCCCTCAATCTCGGCGCCAAGAGGCGCGAACCCAAATCGGGGTCACTCAGAAGGTTGGGCTTCCTCAAAGCAGACTCGAAAACCTATTGACGGTAGAAGGATCGAACTAGTACTGTGCGAATCGTCGGTGAGCGGGCTGCAATGAGATAAATAAATAAGCAGTTAGCGGCGCGATGGCGTCGACGAACGGGCGATCTGATGAGTTCAGATTGCCCGTTTTGTTTTTGGCGGGTGAGAACGACCGGGCGATTCCCGCTCGTGGCCTAAGCACTTATTCGCGCAGAAGCTTTCCGAAACCGTCGATCGGCGCTTTCATGCCGAGGGCGTGCATGACCCACCAAAGCGACGCCGCGGTGCTCGAAACCACCGGCTTGCCGGTATCGTCTTCCAGTTCCTGCACATAGGCGACCGAGCGCCAGCGCCCCTGGATCAGCAGGCTGTCGACTTTGGGATGCTGGCGGAACAGCTTGCGCGCGACTTTGTAGGAGGCGTAGTCCGGGAGTTTCACCTGATCGACCGGCTTGGAAACTTCCAGACCTTGGATGGCGAGAACCTTCAAGCCGCCGTCCTCGTAGTATTTCTTCACCGCCTGGTTGATGGTTTCTTTGTACGCGGTGGCGATCACGGTACTACTTACGGCCAAATGTTTAAGCGCTTCTACGGTCGCGCTCATAGCCGTGCTGACTGGCAAGCCAACCTGTCGCGACAACCTGGCAACGATCTCCTGTTCCGCAGCGTAACCGCGTTGTGTGCCGAGGGTTATGCCGCCCATGAGAATGGCGTCGCATTCTTCGGCGGCGAAGATGCCCAAGCCGGCGCCCAGCGCGTCAATCGCTTTATTGAACTCGGCCTCGGTGTGCGCCTGAACGTTGAGGCCGGAGGCAACGATCGTGAAGCCTTTAGGCAGGATTAAATCCCAGTCCGAGGGCGTTTCGAAGACCGACGGCGATAAATATCCAATGCGCGCTTTCCAGCCAGACAAGTTTTTCTCCTGACTCCAATGAATTCTCAGTGACGGGCGGCTTCCTGCACCGGCTGACGGGTCAAAAAACCAAGGCCGGCGACGATCAAAAACAACACCAGAGCGGCGAAGAAAAGTCCGGGATTCATGAGCGGCAATCCCAGAATTGCGTCCAAGGAACGCGCGCCCGGCCCTAGCAGCCCGACGGCGGCGACCCCGGCGATTAAGCTCAGATTGTATTCGTAACCGTGATTTTTGTTCCAGAAGCCGCGCGCGAGTTTATTGCTCAGTACGGCCACGGTCATGATGGTAATTATTGTGGCGGCGCCGAGCTGGGTAAAGGCGCCGAAAAAAACCGACAGCCCGCCGGCCAACATGCCGAAGCCGAAAAGCGGGCCCCACAGCCAGCTTGGTCTGAAACCTGCTCGAGTCACGGTCTCCTCCGCTCCCTTCAAACCGGTTCCGCCGCCGAAAGACGGAATTACATGTTGACAGCCGTGCAGAATGAATATCAGCCCGAAAACAAAACGAAGCACCAAGTGGCCTAGTTCTTCCATGGTGTATCCTCCCTGGAAAGTTCTCTTACCGTACTCCGGTTCTTACGCCAAAAAGTTAAAAGATCACAGTGTCACTCGAGAAGGGCTAACAAGTCCATCCCCTCTGGCTCGGGCGCGATCGCATTTGTGCTTCGTTTCATTTCCTCCAGCGTACGAGGGGGAGAGCTGGAGTGTTGAGTGATCGCCCGGAAAATAGGAAACTCCGGGCCTTGCGTCAAGCGGTACCCGCCGGTGATGTATGACTCGGAGGTTTGAGCGTACGTAACTCCGAACCTAGCACCTGTTCGCAAGAACGGCGTCAGAGATTGCGGCAGCTTGTGGCGGCAACCCGGTTTGGCTATAGGAGAGAGGGGGACAGGGATCAGATATTTTTTTGGTTACGGAGTCTTCCTATGGCTGAGCCATCGAATGAAAATCTCAAACGCATCCGTACCGACGTCGTCGGCAGCCTGCTCAGGCCGGCGTATTTGAAACAGGCCTATGCGGATCGCGACCGGGGCAAGATCAGCGCGGAAGAGTCGCGCCGGATCCAAGACGACGCGATTCGCGAAGCGGTGCGCTTGCAGGAGCAAGTTGGACTCGACGTCGTCACGGACGGCGAGTTTCGCCGTTTGAATTTTCAGGACAGCTTCGCGGCCTCGGTGAGCGGCTTCGACGCTCGGCAGGCGGATCTGTCATTCATGGAGAGTCTCTCGCGCGAGGGCAAGCCGCTGCAGCGCTGGGATCCGTATCACGTCGCCGAAGGCGCGGCGATTCTGCAGCGCCGGCCAGTATCGCAAAAGCTTCGCATGGTGCGCAATCTGCCGTTGGAAGAATATCGCTTCGTCAGCGCTTTGGCCGGCAAGCCGGCCAAGGTTTCCCTGGTCGGTCCTGACCGCATCGTCCAGCGCTTCGACTATCAGAAGTCGAAATCCGTCTATTGGAGTCTGGATGACTTTGTCGCGGATGTCGTGCGCATCGAGCGGGAGATGGTTCGAACCCTGGTGGGTGCCGGCTGCCGGTACGTGCAGATCGATGCGCCGAGCTATACGGCCTATGTTGACGCGCCCTCGCTCGACGAGATGAGGGAGCGGGGCGAAGATCCGATGAAAAATCTCATGCGCTCGATCCGGGCGGACAATGAGATTTTACGTCTCTTCGACGGCGTGACCTTCGGCATTCATCTTTGTCGCGGCAACCAACGCAGCATGTGGCACCGCGAGGGGAGTTACGACGCCATCGCCGAGGCGCTCTTCGGCGGGCTTCGGCACGATCGATTTTTGCTCGAATACGACAGCCCGCGCGCCGGGACCTTCGAGCCGCTGCGCTTCGTGCCCAAGGACAAAGTGGTGGTTCTCGGATTGGTCAGCACCAAAGTCTCCGAGCTGGAAAAAGTCGACGACCTCAAGCGACGCATCGACGAGGCAAGCCGATACATTCCATTGGAACAATTGGCGCTCAGCCCCCAGTGCGGCTTCGCCTCGGATGTGGTCGGCAACCTGATCAGCGAGGATGATCAAAAGAGGAAACTGGAAGTCGTCGTCGAAACCGCGCGACAAGTCTGGGGTACGACCTGACTCAGCGGCGCCGGCGGTTTTGATCCTTAGGCCCGAGCGAAAGCCATGCGATCACAACGTTGTTGCGAGGAATAGAGTGATGTTACCGAACGCCGCGCCGAGTTTTTCAAAACCGACCGTCGCGTTGATGTAGTCGCGAAGGATGGTTTCTCCGGTTTCAACATCGCCAGCGAGAAGGCACCCGGCGGCTTCGGTAATACGGCGAGCGTGAGAGTTTTGCAGCGATAACCAACAACAAAAAGATTTGACCCGTTCTCCCCGTTCTCCCGCGAAGGGCCGCGCGACAGTTTCCTGATTACTTGCCTCTTTTATCGATCAGCCCGCTAGAGGATAACCATTCTTTACCACAGCGGGTATCGGGCAGATGGCTAGGCCTTACCTGGAAAATCGGCTAATGACGCGTTGCCTGCGACCTAAGTAGTCCTCAGGGGATCGGAAGTGGAAATCCGGTATTTCCCGATGCGCTCAACCGAAAATTTAACTTGACGCATGTCAATTCTATATTAGCGTGGTGCTAGAAATTGCATCACTGCCCTTCTCGCGGCGGAGGCCGCAGCCGGCGTTCGGCACCATGTCGCGCTCTCCATCGTCGGAACCGACCGGACGCCCGACAATGGCTATTTTCGCGCCAAGGTCGCCCAAGAGAAACTGATCGAGACCTCCGGCATCCCGTACACCATCATCCGCTCGACCCAGTTCATGGAATTCCTCGGCGGCATCGCCGCTTCAGGTACGGATGGAAGCATGGTCAGGATTTCGCCCGGCCTTTTTCAGCCCATCGCGGCGGACGACGTTGCCGCCGTCGTCGCCGATGTGGCGCTCGCGGCGCCGCGAAACGGCATCGTCGAGATCGCCGGCCCGGAACGAGCGCCGTTCAAGGAAATCGTCGCCCGCTATCTAAAGGCGGTCGGCGACCCGCGTCAAGTCGTGAGTGACCCCGAGGCCCGATACTTCGGCGGCCGGGTCGAGGAGCGCTCGCTCGTGCCGTTGGGCGAAGCACGCCTCGGCCGCATCGGTTTGGACGAATGGCTCCGCCGCTCACAGGCAAGGGCCTGATCCTGCATCCGCCAACTGCACGCAAGACCTGAGCTTGCCCCCTGGGCTCTCCTGATCCAGGAAGCCGCGCGAGTTGGCGATGTTGCGTTCCGTAGGGGCGACCGGCTGGTCGTCCCTACGGTTGCCGCAATCGGATCAGTCGAGGGCCGGAGGCGTGTGCTTCAGCGCGCCATTCCGCTTCCGGTATTCCGTAGCCAACACTCCGGAAAAACCCCAGTTGTCGGGGTCCACTTCGTCGATGACGATGTGCGTCTGGTCCGGCCGCTTGCCCAGAACTCGTTCCAGCGTGCGAGTGATCTCCCGAACGACCGTAGCCTTTTGTTCGCGTGTCGCGCCGTCGCGCGTAATCTTGACATTGATGAACGGCATACAAACTCCTTTCCGTATTTTTACTTGTGAGCATAGATCCAGGCCGCGGCAATCACGAGCAGAAGTGGAGCCGTGGCAAGCAAATACGCAATCGTGCGCCATTTGAGAACAGTGGTACGCGCACTGTGTCTCAACCCACGCGGGTTGATCGAAACCTCCTTGGCAGTTTCCGCAGTCGTCAACGGAGTTCAGGCCGCGCGAGGTTCTTGCCGCATTGGTTTCCGGCTCGTGCCGTCGCCGCCTGACTGAACGCCGCCATCGACCGGTAGGATGACTCCGGTCACCCATTTCGCTTGGGCCAGGTACGCAACCGCGTCGGCGATGTCCCGAGGCGTGCCGTAGCGGCCGAGCGGCTGCATCTCATGCAGCGCTTCGAGCTGCGCGCCGTTCAGTTCTCCATACAACGGCGTCGGCACAACTCCCGGGGCGACGGCGTTGATGCGAATATCATCGGCGGCGAGCTCGACCGCGAGGTTTTGCGTCAGCGCCGTGATCCCTCCCTTGGCCGCCATCGGCGCGCTCGATGGAAAAGCGGCGACGCCCCTGAAGGCGAGGATCGTGCTGATATTGACTATGGCTCCGCCGCGGCCCTGAATGCGCATGCGGCGTACCGCCGACTGAGTCAGGAGGAACGTCCCGCGGAGATAGCCGAGATAGCGATCGAGCTCTTCCACGGTATAGTCGGTGAGTGGCTTGGCGGCGAAAATGCCGGCGTTATTCACCAGCACGTCGATTCCGGCGAAGCGTTGGATCGACTCGGCGATCAGTCGATCCGCGGTTTGTGGCTCCGTGATATCTCCGGCGGAGATGGCGATACGGTCGGCGCGGCCGAGTTGCGTTGCGGCCGCTTTCAGTTTGTTTTCGGAACGCCCGTTGAGAACGACATTGAATCCATCGTTCAACAAGCGCTCGGCGACGGCATATCCGATTCCGGTGCCGGCGCCGGTAATGACTGCGGTTTGCTTTGATTCGATTGCTTTCATGGCATTCCTCCATTTGTTGACGGTCTGCGCGTTGAGTCGGCCGGACTCTCCGCCTCATTCAGCCCTTGCGCGAATTCGCTCCGTGGCTGATTGGGACTATAAGTTCGACAAGGCGAGCGGTCCAATGCATAATTGCCATGCTCGCCATGACCCAGCGGAATATCAGCCAGGCGGACCTCAATCTCCTCAGCGCGCTCAAGGTGCTTTTGGAAGAATGCAACGTGACGCGCGCGGCGGATCGTCTGGGACTTACGCAGCCGGCGGTGAGCCGCATCCTTTCCCGATTGCGCGCGACGTTCGGCGATCCGCTCTTCGTACGCACGAGCCGTGGTCTGACGCCGACGGCGAGGGCGCTGCAGATTGCCGCTCCACTGCGCCGGAACATCGAAGCGCTCGAACGGATTCTGCTCGAAGAAAACGGCTTCGAGCCGGCGCGGGCGAAGCGCCGGTTTCGCATCGCCGCCGTGGATTACGCCCAGGTCACATTGCTCGCGCCGCTCATCCGCACGCTCATCGCTAAAGCGCCGCAGATCGATTTTGAGCTGCGCCAGCCGACCGTCGAGAGCGAACGCGATCTCGAGGCGGGCACTTTGGACTTGCTGATCATGCCGCAGCAGCCGTCCGGCCCGGGCATCGTCTGGACCCCGCTTTATCAGGACGGCTACACGTGCATCGTCTGGGAGAATAATCCGGTGCGTTCGCTAACGGCGCCGCGGTTCGCTGCCATGGATCACATTTTGGTAGCGCCCCGCGAGCGCGCCGGCGGCATCGTCGATGAAGTGCTGCGGGAACAGGGACTCACGCGCCGGGTCGCTGTCCAGGCGCCGACCTTCCTGCTCCTGCCGCATTTGCTAGTGGGGACAGAGCGGATCGCGACGGTGCCGATTGGCATGGCGAAGGAGCTTGCAGGCATCAATCCGCTGCGAGTCATCAAGCCGCCCCTGAAAATTCCCGGATTCACGATGTGCCAAGGCTGGCACGAGATTCATCGTAGCGATGGCGGGCATCGCTGGTTGCGCGAGTCAATCGCAAAACAAGCAGCACGAAGA
>Ga0210076_1000013_pt1 | contig 41621 bp, 39 predicted proteins | sample MayberryNW_Catta_3_FD_184876 | JGI IMG/M metagenome (GOLD analysis project Ga0210076, IMG submission 184876) | Wetland microbial communities from San Francisco Bay, California, USA, that impact long-term carbon sequestration -... | ecosystem: Environmental > Aquatic > Marine > Wetlands ... | reverse complement strand
CGCCGATCCTTCCGCGTCGACGCCCGATCGAACGTACCGTCGGGCCCTTCGAATCCTCGCACGAGCTTCGGCTGCCTCCACACGCCGTCGTTGGCGATGGTCGCGTAGACGTTCGCCAGCTGCAGGGGCGTCACCGAGATGCCTTGGCCGTATGAGACCGTCGCCCGGATCACCTCGTCCCATCGGTCTCCCGGCAGGAGCACGCCGGAGGCCTCGCCCGGGAAGCCGATCCCGGTCGCCCGTCCATAGCCGAACTTCCTCATGAAGGAGTCGAGGGTCACGCTCCCGACCTGTTCGGCGATCAAGGCGGCTCCGATGTTGCTCGACTCGGTGATGATGTCGCCGATCGTCATCGACTCCACGGGGTGAACGTGCGAGTCGCGGATCGTGAACGGGCCGACCTCCATGCTCGCCGGAACGGCGAACCGCCGCTGCAACGAGACCGTGCCGGTCTCGAGCGCCGCGGCGGCCGTGATGATCTTGTTCACCGAGCCCGGCTCGAAGGCGTCGGTCACGGCGCGATTGCGCATCGCCTCGAGCGGCGCATCACCGAAGTCGTTGGGGTCGAACCACGGATAGGTCGCCATGGCGAGCACCTCGCCGGTCGCTGGATCCATCACGACCGCCGTGCCGCCCAGCGCGCCGTTCGCCCTCACCGCGCGTTCCAGGGCCGCCTGGACCATGTACTGCATCTGCCGGTCGAGCGTGGTGAGGACCGTCGACCCCGGAACCGGCTCGACCGTGCGGTCCAGGCCCGTCGAGATCGCGAGGCCGTCGGCCGACAGCTCGACCGTCCGCTCCCCCGGAGTGCCGGCGAGCTCGTGGTCGAAGGCGCTCTCGAGCCCGGCCGCCCCCTTCCCGTCGATGTTGACGAACCCGAGCACCTGGGCCGCGAGCACGTCGGCCGGGTAGTAGCGCTCCGGCACCTCGAGGAAGCCGATGCCCGGCAGCGCGAGGGCCTCGAGGTCCTCGGCCAGCTCCAGGTCGACCTGGCGGTCGATGTAGACGAACGTGCCGTCGCCCTCCAGCGCTCGACGCACCTCTCGCGCAGGCAGATCCAACACCTCGGCGATCGTCTCCGCCTCGCCCTCGGGGTCGACGACGTAGCTCGGATCGACGTAGACGTCCCGCGCCTCGCGTGACACGGCCAGCGGCACGCCGGACCGATCGACGATCTCGCCGCGCGCGGCAGGCAGCGTGATCGACCGCACGCGTTGCTGCAGGCCGAGCGCCTCGAGCTCCGGGTTGTCACGCACCTGCAGGGACGCCAGCCGCACCACGATCCCCGCGAACGCCAGCAGCATCAGGGCCAGCATCGCGACGAGCCTAGTGACCGGCGGGCGCCTCATGCGCCGTCGCCCCGCGCGCCGGAGGTGTCGGGGCGTTCGCCGGGCACTCGCAGGATCACGGAATCCCCCGGAGCGGGCACGGCCATGCCCACCGTGTCGGCCCACTCCCCGATGCGGGAGGGCGATGAGAGGCGAGCGGCCTCGATGCCCAGCTCATCGTTCACCTCGCGCAACCGCCGGACCTCGCTCTGCACGGCGGTCGTCCGGTAGGTCGCGTCCACGACGACCGCGTTCAGGGCGACCACGGTGAACACGAGCGAGGAGACGACGACCGCGGCGAGGACCCAGAACGCGGGGGTGGACCCGCGGCGCGCCCGACGCTGGGGAGGGGTGGAGGGGGTCGGGCGCGCCGCGGGGCGCCGCGTCAGTGGCGCTTCACGTTCCGCGGCACTGGGTGGAGGGAGCTGTCTGGCCGGGGTGCTCACGCCGCCGCCTCGGCACGTTCGGCGGCCCGCAGGATCGCGCTGCGCGACCGTGGGTTGCGCGCGACCTCCTCGTCGGAGGGACGGACCGGCTTCCTGGTCAACACCCTGAGACGGTCGTCCTCGCGGAAGGCCCGCTTGACGATGCGGTCTTCCACGGAGTGGTACGCGATCGTCACCACGCGGCCCCCGGGAGCGAGGAGCCCGGCCGCCTGAGGCAGGGAGGCGGCGAGCTCCTCGGTCTCCCGGTTGACCGCGATGCGGAGCGCCTGGAACGTGCGACGCGCGGGGTGGGGGCCCCCCGGTCGTCGTCCAACGGCGCCCACGATCACGCCGGCGAGCTGGTCGGTGGTCGTGATCGGCCGCCGGCGTACGATCGCCCGCGCGATGCGGCGCGACCGGCGCTCGTCGCCGAGCTGGAAGATCAGGTCGGCCAGTTCGCCTTCGGGCAAGGTGTTCACGAGGTCGGCGGCCGACGGCTCGTCGGCGCCCGCGCCGGCCATCCGCATGTCGAGCGGACCGTCGGCCCGATAGCCGAAGCCGCGCTCTGGGGTGTCGAGCTGCATCGACGAGACACCGAAGTCGTAGAGAACCCCGTCGACCGGTCCGCCGGTGACCCCGGCGTCCACCTCCGCGAAGGTCGTGCGGACCGAACGGAACCGCTCTCCGAACGGCGCCAGCCGTTCGCGGGCCAGGGCCAGCGCATCCGGATCGCGGTCGATCCCGATCACGTGGCCGACGCCGGCGTCCAGCAGCGCACGCGTGTGCCCGCCGGCGCCGAGCGTCATGTCCACCACCGTGGCCCGGGGGACGCCGCCGACCAGGAAGTGCAGGACCTCGGCCACCATGACCGGTTCGTGAGGCGAACCGCCGGCCCGGCGCCGTTCATCCACGTCAACCCAACTGCCCGGCGAGGATGCCGATGCCGATCGAGACGAGCAGCGTCAACGCCGTCATGCCGATCAGCGACAGGCTCTGCCGCACCTCGGTGCCGAGCTTCGTCTGCTCGGCGGCATCGGGATCGGTCGTCGCCATGTGCGCGCTACCTCCTGGGATCGAGCGCACCGGTCTGGTACGCGTCGGCGAAGCCTTGCGTGTAGCTCTCGTACGTCTGGCGATCCCAGACCTCCATGCGATCACGCACGCCGAGCACCACGACCTCCTTGTCGATGCCGATGGCCTCGCGCAACCGCTGCGGGATCGTCACCCGTCCCTGCCCGTCGAGCTTCGCCTCCTCGGAGGAGCCGAAGAACATGCGCGAGTACGCCCGGCCGTCCGCGTCGGAAAGGGGTGAAGACGCGACCTCGTCGGAGCGCCGCTCCCACTCGGCCCTGGGGAAGACGTAGAGGCAGCGGTCCTGTCCCACGGTGATCCAGCAGCCGTCGACGAACGCGGCCCGGAACTTCGCCGGGAGCGAGACCCTGCCCTTCGGGTCGAGCTGGTAGCTGTGCGTGCCGAGCAGTTCGGCCACGCCTCCTCCCCTTTCCTCCACTGAGCCACACGTTTATGCCACCAACCCTCCACTACGTCAACGTGAACATGTGTTCGACGCTCGCGTCGCAGCGCCGCGAAGGGATCGCACGACCGTTGAACCGCACCGGATCGGCACGGCGAGGTGGGGGCGGATCCCCGGGTCGGGCCCTAGATCAGGAAGGATTCCCAGCCCGGCTCGAGATGGCCGAGCGTGAGGTGGAAGCCGTCACGGGGCGCATAGGGCTGGCGTCGCAGTCGGAAGCCGGCCTCGGCGGGCGTGCGGTCCTCCTTCTTGGCGTTGCACCGGCGGCAGGCCGCGACGACGTTCTCCCATGCGTGCATGCCCCCCCGGGAGCGTGGCAGGACGTGATCGAGGTTCTCGGCCGTGGACCCGCAGTACTGACAGGCCCACTCGTCGCGAGCGAACACCGCCCGGCGAGTGAGGGGCGCGTGCGGCCGGTAGGGCACGCGGACGTATCGCCGCAGGCGCACGACCGAGGGCGCCTCGAGCACGAGATGCTCCGAGTGGAAGATCATGCCGTTGGAGAGCACGACCTCGGCCTTCTCCTTCAGCACGAGCACCACGGCACGGCGCGCCGGCACGACCGCCAGCGGCAGGTCGGTCGCGTTGAGGACGAGCGCACGTCCCATGGCGGCAAGTCTACCGGCGGCTCGCCGCGCAAGAGGTCTCGACACGCAGAATCACAACGGTGTAATCTCTCGGGCGGCGGCCGGGCCGCACGCGATGCCTGGAGTTGCGAAGGGGCCGCGCGGGGCGTCCGCGGATCCCGGCCCGGTCGCCGACACCCGGCGCCGTCGAGCGGCGCCTCCCTTCCGGTCGTTCAGGCGCCGGACAGCCCGCTGCCTTCCACGGCATCTGGCGTACCATGACCGGGTTGCCCCTGTCGGAAGCCGCGCGGCGAGTCGGAGGTGTCGTTTGGAGGTCGAGGAACGCTCCCAAGATTGGACGCGGTTCGCCGTTCGCTTCCACGAGATCGAGGCGAACGTCGAGCGCGTCGTGCGTGGCAAACACGCCGAGATCCGACTCGCACTCGTCGCGCTGATCGGCGAAGGACACCTGTTGATCGAGGACGTGCCCGGCGTCGGCAAGACGATGCTCGCGAAGTCGATCGCTCGATCGATCGACTGTTCGTTCCGGCGCATCCAGTTCACGCCGGACCTGTTGCCCACCGACGTGACCGGCGTGAACGTGTTCAACCAGGAACAGCGCGACTTCGAGTTCAAGCCGGGAGCGATCTTCGCGAACATCGTGCTCGGCGATGAGATCAATCGCGCGTCGCCGAAGACCCAGTCGGCGCTGCTGGAGTGCATGGAGGAGCGCCAGGTCACGATCGACACCGAGACCCATCCGCTCGGAACCCCGTTCATGGTCATCGCGACGCAGAACCCGATCGAGCACGAGGGAACGTATCCGCTGCCCGAGGCTCAGCTCGACCGGTTCATGATGCGCTTGTCGATCGGGTATCCCAGCGCCGAGATCGAGGCGCAGATCCTCGACAGCCACACCACCGATGCACGCCCGCTCGAGGAGATCTCGGCGGTGAACGACGCCCCGGGTGTCGCCGAGATGATCGATCAGGCACGGCGGGTGCACGTGGCGCCGGCGCTCCGCCGCTACATCGTCGACATCGTCGAGGCCACCCGGCGTCACGGCGACGTCTACCTGGGCGCGAGCCCGCGAGCGTCGCTGATGATCCTTCGAGCGGCGCGGGCCTTCGCGGCGGCCGACGAACGCGACTTCGTGATCCCCGACGACGTCAAGGCGCTGACCGTGCCGGCGTTGGCGCACCGCATCATCGTGACGGCCGATGCCGTGATGACGGGTCGATCCACAGACGTGGTGCTCGAGGAGATCCTCGACGAGGTGCGGGTCCCGGTGGCGGAGAACCCCTGATGCCGTCGGGCCGGGGGCTCGTCGTCTTCGGCGCCGGCTTGGCGATGTGGGTCGCGGCGCGGATCGTGGGCTCCTCGGGCATCGAGGTCGTCGGCATCGGCCTCGTGGCGCTGCCGTTCCTCTCCGGCGCGCTCGTGCGGTGGGGGCGAACGAGGCTCCGCATCCGACGCCGGCTCTCCGACATCCGCGTGCGGCCGGGAACCAGGGTGACGGTGCAGCTCGAGATCGAGAACGAGGCTCCTGTTCCCTCGCCGTTCCTGTTGCTCGAGGACCGGCTGCCCGCCGACCTCGGCAGGCCCGCCAGGCTCGTGGTCTCGGGCCTGCCTGCCAGGGACCACGAGCAGGTCGCCTACTCGGTGCTGCCGCAGACGCGCGGGCGTTACCGGCTCGGGCCGCTCTCGGTCGATGTCACCGATCCCTTCGCGCTCACGCGCCAGCGCCTGGAGTTCGACGAGATCGACGAACTGCTCGTCACGCCGGAGATCGAGGATCTGTTCGCCGACCCCGACCAGGGGCTCGGGCCGAACTGGGGGGCCGCGCGGGCCCGGCAGCTGTTCCGCACGGGCGAGGAGTACTACACGATGCGGCAGTACCAGGTCGGCGACGACCTGCGCCGCATCCACTGGCCATCGGTCGCTCGCACCGGCGACCTGATGATCCGGCAGGACGAGTCGTCCAAGCGCGCCACGGGACTCGTCTTCCTCGACAATCGAGGGCATACGCTGGGGCACTCCCGTTCACCGGCGTTCGAACGAGCCGTGTCGGTGGCGGCCACGCTCGGAGTGCAGCTCGCACGGAGGGGCTTCGCGCTCCGTCTCGGCACGACGGAAGCGCCGCCCGCAGGCCTCAGCGAGGAACGGCTCCTCGACGCCCTCGCCGGCATCACACACGCCTCGGCACGTTCGGTCGGCCCGTCGCTCGCGCACCTACGGACCGGCGCCTCGACCGAGACCTCGCTCGTGTACGTTGCCGCGCCGCCCGCGCCCGGAGAGCTCCCCTCGTTGATCCGCGCCGGGGCCGGGTTCGGCCCGAAGCTCGTGGTCCTCGTGCACCCGGTCGATCCGCTGAGCCTCCCGCCCGGACGCGCCGCCCAGCTCGAGGGTCGCGCGACCCAGGCGACGCTGGCCTTCGCCCGCGCCGGATGGGATTGCATCGTCTTGACCCCCTCGACGACGTTGAAGGAACGATGGCACGCACCCAGGGAACGTCCGCTCGCACGCAGCGTCTGACCGCCGGCGTGGCGACCGCGTTCGTCGCCGCGGCGTCGGCGCTCGCCCTCGGGCGGGTCTTCGAGGGCAACGGCCCGACCCTCCGCCTGCTCCTCGCGGGCTTGATCTCCGCCGTGATCGCCACCCTGCTGGAGCGCCGGAGCCTCGTGCTCGCCTCGATCGCGAGCCTCATCGGCTTCGCGATCGCGATCGGGCTGCTCGTCTTCCCCGACACGACATGGTTCGGGCTCCCGACGGCCGAGACGCTCCGGGCAGCGCTCGATGCAGCAGCCCGCGTGGGCGACCAAGCGAGGGTGCAGGTCGCGCCGGCGCCGCCCCTTCGGCCGTTGATGCTGGCGGGCGTGGCAGGGGTGTGGGCCGCGGTCTTCGCTGCGCATTCCCTGGCGTTTCGGGCCGGCAGCCCGCTGCTCGCGTTGATGCCCCCCGTCGCCCTGGTCGGGTTCGCCGACTCCGTGCTCGAGGACGTGATCAGGCCGATCTTCGGGTTGCTGTTCCTGGCCGCCGCCGCCGCCATGCTGTTCGCCGACGGACTCCGACGCGTGCAGGGCTGGGGTCCAGTCTGGACCGGCCCCGGCCGGGGCGCCCGGCTCGACGTCGCGGCAGGGCGGGGCGCGAGGCGCGTCGCCGCGGGGGCCGTCATGGTCGCCGCGTTGGCCCCGATCGTCGTGCCGGGCTTCGGATCGCAAGGGGTGATCGACTTCTCGACCTCGGGCGACGACCGACTCCGGATCGACCCGCTCGTCTCGGTGCAGAACGGGCTGCAGCGCGACGACCAGGTTCCCTACTTCGAGGTCGAGGCCGAGGTGGGGCGGTACTGGCGCCTCGTTGCCCTTCCGAACTTCGACGGCCGCGTCTGGAGACCGGATGCCGATCCGCCGGTCGTGCCGGTGGTGCCGGGAGGACAGCTCGTCTCCTCCGCGCCCGCCGACCGGACCGAGGAGACGACCGAGGTGACCTTCACGACGACCGGTGAGCTCGATCTTCCCTGGCTCCCGATGCCTCATCCCCCGCTGTCGACTACGGCGCCGATCGACGGCATGCGGTGGGATCCCGAGGGAGGCTCGATCGCCATCGACGAGGGCCTCGGGGAGGGCGTCACCTATTCCGTGACCGCAGACGTCGTCCAGCCGACCCCCGACGAGCTGCGTCAGGAACAGCCGACCGCGACCGAGAGCGGTGTCCGGTACACCCTCGTGCCGCCCGATCTGCCAGACGAGATCGGGAACGAGGCTGCGCGATGGACGCTCGGCTCGGGCGCGACCATGTACGACAAGATCATCGCGATCCAGGAACGGCTCACAGATACCACCGAGTTCACCTACGACGAAGACGTGCCCGCCTCGTCGAGCGATCGGGCGATGGTGGAGTTCCTGACCGTCACGAAGCGGGGGTTCTGCCAGCAGTTCGCGGCCACGATGGCCACGATGCTCCGCACGCTGAGCATCCCCGCGAGGCTGGCCGTGGGGTTCACCCCGGGGGAGATCAAGGGCTCCGCCGATCGGTTCGTCGTCACCAACCACAACCTGCACGTGTGGGTCGAGGTGCTGTTCCCGTCCTACGGTTGGGTGCCGTTCGAGCCGACCCCCAACCGCCAGAACCTGGTCGCCTATCCCTATCTCGACCCCGACGCCGAGGAGCCCTGCGTGAACGCCGACGGCTCCCCGTGCGCTCCGACCGAGGGACGCGATCCGAGGGGACCGGTCTACGACCTGGAGAACCCCTTCGGCCTCACCGCTGCCGAGCGGGAGGGCCTCGCCGGGCGTGGCCCGATCCGAGGTCCCGGTGAGCCGCTGTTGATCGGCGTCGCGAACGCGGCGCCCGGCCCCGGTCCCCTCTCGGCACGCAACGTCGGGCTCGCCGGTCTGGTCGCGCTCGTCGTGGGACTGGCCGTCGTCCCGCCGGCGAGGGCGTGGCGCCGCCGCCGGCGGCTGCGTCGAGCCGCGGCGATCCCGCGCAGCCTGATCCTCGCCACGTACGACGTGTTCACCGAACGCGCGGCCGACCTCGGGCACCCGCGGCTGCCGGGCCAGACGCTCGAGGAGTACCGGCGAACCGTGGAAGCCACGGGAGCGCTCCGCGACGGCGACCTCGACCGGCTGACACAGGTCACGACCGATGCGGCGTACGCTGCGCGGGATCCCGGCCCGGCGGACGCAGAGGTCGCGACCCGGTCCTCCCACGCCGTGGTCAAGGAGATGCGACGCCAGGCCGGCTGGGTGCAGCGCCTGACCGGACCGTACCGGCGGCGCTGACGAGTCCGCGCCCGGCCCCGGTCCCGATCTACCTGGTCCCGGTCACCGTCTGCGCGGCGGCCTCTCTCAACGCTCGAACGAATCGCTCGCGGTCCTCGCGGAACTGACGGACGTCGGTCTCGACCCCGCTCGCGATGTCGTCGATCGCCACGAAGAATGCCATCTGCCCCTCGCGGAGCGCGTCGATGACCTCCCCGTCGCGGCGACAGATCTTGAAGATGCTCTGGCCGTCGGTGACGAGCTTCACCTCCGACAGGTGCTTGTCCATGCCCGCCTTGTCGTTGAGGAACTCCCACGACCGGCGGACCCGCTGCAGCGACATGCCGCCGTCGAGCAGCGACTTCACGACCCGAAGGGCGACCAGGTCGCGGAACGCGTAGAGGCGCGGCACCCCGGGGCGGCCCCCGGTCCCTTGGACGGACGGTTGCACCAACCCGATCTGGTCCCAGTACCTGAGCTGGCGAGGCGTGCAGCCGGTGAACTTGCAGGCCTGGTGGGTGGTGAATCCCTCCATCCGGTTCGCGTGCCCCCTCGGTCTCGTCCGTCGTCGATCTCGCCATCGGCACGGATCGCCGAAGGACGGCTCGGTGCACCGACCGACGACTCGCGCCCAGGGGGAAGGGGACATCGTTGTACAACAGCGCCGGGGAGGGCGGCAAGCCGTGAGGTCACGATGGTCGCGGAACCATCCGAACGGGCTATGCCGCGGAGCCCGCTAGCCGTCGTCGGAGGACGCGGGCGGACGGAACCGTGACGCGAGCCGACCGATGATGCCCGTGAACGACCCGCCGTCGGACTGCATCGCGCGGATCTGATCGCGGCCGAGCTGCCCGAGGTACCGGTAGATCAGCATGGCCGAGCCGATCATCATGATGAACCCGACGGCCGCGATCCAGGCGCTGACCACGAACAGCAGCAGGAGCACGCACCCGAGCACGAACGCGATCGCCGCGAGGCGGATGCGCCGGGCGAGGTGGGTGTACAGGTCGGTACGGCCCACCTGCTCGACGAGCTTCGGATCGTCCTCGGCGAGCCGGCGCTCGATCTCGTCGAGGATGCGCTGTTCGTGTTCACTCAGGGGCATCCGGCTTCCTCCGGCGAGGGCTCCTTCGGTCCGTGGCGGGGTTCCCCCGACCCTTCGATTATAGGGAGGCTTCCGGACCTGGGAACCCAGGCGCCGGGTCGGGCCGAGGGCGCCGGGTGCGATCGAGCAACGACGCCGGCGTCGTCGCACCTCGGCCGAAGCGGTGCTCGATGCGGTCGACGGCCCGTTCGACGTCGCCCCAGCGCTCCCCGCGAAGCAGGACGAGCTGCTCCGCGCCGGCAGGCACCAACCCGCTGGCCTGCACGCCGAGCAGGCGCACCCGGTGCCGTTCCCCCGGCAGGTTCCGGTAGAGCTCGGAGACCGTCTGGTAGAGATCCGCACCGACGTCGGTCGCTTCGGCCAGGGTCTTCGAGCGCGTGAGCGTGGTGAACGTGGAGAGGCGGACCTTCAACGTCGCCGTGCGCGCCTGGTAACCGTCGGCGCGGAGCCTCGAGGCGACCCGGCCCGAGAGCGCGAGCAGCTCGCGGAGCAGCGTCTCGTCGTCGTCGAGATCGTGGTCGAAGGTCTCCTCGTGACCGACCGACTTCGGCGCCTCGTAGGGCACCACGTCGCGAGCGTCGATGCCGTGGGAGAGCTGCGACAGGTGCCGGGCGTGCTGCTCGCCGAGCAGGCGGGCGAGGATCGGCTCGGGCGTGGCCGCGAGGTCGCCGATCGTCCGCACGCCCATGCGCGAGAGCACCTCGCCGGTCTTCTCCCCCACGCCCCACAGGCGGCCCACCGGCAACGGCTCGAGGAACGCGAGCACGCCGTCGGCCGACACGACGAGCTCGCCGTCGGGTTTGCAGAGGTCGCTCGCGAGCTTGGCCACGAACTTCGTCGGCGCCACTCCGACCGAACACGTGACCCCCACCTCGCGTGCGACCTCGGCCCTGATACGCGCCGCGATCGCACGCGGGGTCCCGAACAGCATCGACGCCCCACCCACGTCGAGGAATGCCTCGTCGAGCGAGATGGGCTCGACGAGGGGGGTGTGCGCGAGCAGCACCTCGCGGAAGCGGTTCGAATGGGCCTGGTAGGCCTCGAAGTCGGGGGGCAGGAATATGCCGTTGGGGCAGAGCCTGCGAGCGCGCACGGTCGGCATCGCCGAGCGCACCCCGTATGCACGGGCCTCGTAGGACGCCGAGCTCACGACGCCGCGCCCCCCGATGCCACCGACGATCACCGGCTTCCCGGCGAGCGCCGGGTCCTTCAGCGCCTCGACCGAGGCGTAGAACGCGTCGAGGTCGGCGTGCAGGATCGGTTCGGCTGCTCGTTCGCTCGGCAGCGCCCCCGGTGGATCGGTCATGTCGTCATCATCCCGCGGAGCCGGGGCTCGCGTGCCAGAGGGCTCGCGGCCCGGCGCCGGGAGCGGGAGCGTTCGAGGCCGAACCTCGAGCCGCCTCGCCGCGGAGCGCCTCGCGCAACCGGCCCTCGCCCCGCGCTCGGTGCAGGACCGAGAGGTCCCAGACCTCCTCGGCCACCACGCTCACCCCTCCGACCCCGGTTCGGCGGAGCTCCCCCGCGACCGCGAGCGCGTATCCGTGGAACACCGTCTTCGCGGCCCTGGGCTGCACCGACTCGAACACCGTGACCTCGACCGGGCCGGTCGCATCGTCGAGCGTGAGGAAGATGATGCGCCGGCCGCTGCGGATCGCCGGGGTCTGCGAGGCGACCTTCACGCCGGCGACGATCACCCCCGAGCCACCGCGCGTGCGGCGCAGGTCCTTCGCCCGCGTCACGCCGAGATCGGCGAGGACCGGCTCGAAGAAGCTCACGATGTGCCGGGTGGCGTCGAGTCCCATCACCTCGATCTCGGCGCGCACGACCTCGGCATCGGAGTAGTCCTTGAAGCGATGCCCCGCTGCAGGGTCGGCACCCATGGCGAGGGTGAGCTGGTCGCCTTCCCGCCGGGGTTCTGCGGTCATCGCCACGTACAGGTGTCGCCGTCGGGCCGGCTCGAGCGCGTCGAACGCGCCTGCGTGGGCGAGCGCCTCGGTCACCGGCCGGCTCACGGTCGTGCGCCGCATGAAGTCGCCCACGTCGCGGAACGCGCGGTCGGCGCGCGCCGTCTGGATCGATCGGATCTCGGCGTCGCTGATGCCGTGCACGTCCTGGAGGCCGAGCCGGATGCCGAAGGAGCCGACGATGCCGCCCTCATCACCCCCCGGCACCGGCTCCACCACGTACTCCGGCTCGCTCGAGTTCACGTCGAGCGGCAGGATCGCGATGCCGTGGCGCCGCGCGTCGTCGAGGATCGTGCGGCGCGGGTACATGCCGGGGTCGTGGGTCAACAGGCCCGCGTACAGGTGCGCCGGGTAGTGCGCCTTCAGCCATGCGCTCTGGTAGGTCGGCACCGCGAACGCCGCCGCGTGCGCCTTGCAGAACCCGAACGAGGCGAACTGGGTCACCGCGTGCCACACCTTCACCGCCGCGTCGCGGTCCACGCCTCGAGCCGCCGCGCGCTCCACGAAATCGGCCTCGAAGCCCGGCAGCATCTCCTCGCGGTCGAGGTGGCGCCGGATGTGGTCGGCGTAGGTCTCGGTGTACCCGGCGATCGCCGCGAGCGCCCGGATCACCTGCTCGTGGAAGACGATCACCCCGTAGGTCTCCTGCAGCGGCCCGCGCAAGCCCGGATGGATGTAGCTCGGCCGCTCGAACGCCGACCTCCGCCGCAGGTACGGCGTGATCATGTCGGATTTCACCGGCCCGGGCCGGAACAGCGAGATGTCGACGATCAGGTCTTCCCAGCGGTCGGGCTGCAGCTTCTGCAGCAGCTCGCGCTGGCCTGGCGACTCGATCTGGAAGCACCCGAGCGTGTCGGAAGCACGGACGAGCTCGAACGTGGCGGTGTCGTCGAGCGCGATGCGGTCGAGGTCGACCTTCTCCCCCGTGGTGCGCGCGATCTCGTCGAGCGCGTGGCGCATCGAGCTCAGCATGCGCACGCCGAGGATGTCGAGCTTCAGGTAGCCGAGCAGCTCGACGTCGTCCTTGTCGGCCTGGATCATGCGATGGCCGTTCGCGCTGCGTTCCAGCGGCACCCGCTCGACCAGGTCGTGGCTCGCGAGCACGATGCCGCACGGGTGCAGCGCGATGTGCCGCGGGAACCCGGCCATCTTCTCCGCTACCCGGATCAACCGCTCCATCTGCTCGAAGTGCAGGTTGATGCCCGCCAGCTCGGGCAGGCGGTCGATCGCCTCGCGCAGATGCCCGGCCGAGATGTGCGGGAACGACGTCGCGACGACGCCGACCTCGACCTCGGGCAGCCCGAGGGCCTTGCCGACCTCGCGGATCGCCGAACGGGCCCGGTACGTGTCGATCATCGCGACGCAGCCCGCGCGCTCGGTGCCGTGGCGGCCGAGGATCATGTCGTAGACGTCTTCCCGCCTCGCCGACTCGACGTCGATGTCGATGTCGGGCAGGTCCGTGCGCATCGGGTTCATGAACCGTTCGAACGACAGGTCGTGGCGGAGCGCGTCGACGTCGGAGATGCCGGTCAGGGAACACACGAGCGAGCCCGCCGCGCTCCCCCGGCACGCGGCGCGGACGCCCATCGCCTTCACGTCGGCGACGATGTCGGCCACGGTGAGGAAGTACGCCGCGAACCCCATCTGCCGGATCATCGAGAGCTCGTGATGCAGCCGATCGCGCAGTCGTTCGTCGACGTGCATCTCGCGCTCGTACACCCCGCGCCAGCACCGCTCGGCGAGCATGGCGTCGGCGCCGCGGCCTTGCGGCGTCGGGAAGTCGGGGAAGTGGATGCGTCCGAGGCCGAGGTCGTATCGGCACATGTCCGCGACGGCCAGGGTTCCGTCGCACAGATCGGGCCGCTCGGCGAAGAGCGCCCGCATCTCGGCGGCGGGCTTCAGCCAGCCCTCGGCGTTGCGGCGGGTCACGTTCGTCTCGGCGAGCGGCACGATGCGCCGCATGCACTCGAGCACGTCGGCCACGAACGCGTCGGCGGGCTCCAGGTACCGGACGGGATTCGACGCGACGGCGCGCACCCCGGCGCGCTCGGCGAGGCGCAGCATCGACCTGATCTCGTCGGACGAGCCGCGCTCGAACCGGTGCTCGACGCCGACGAGCAGGCGGTCGCGCCCGAACGCCTCGCGGAAGGGATCGAGCAGCCGCGCGGCGTGGTCGACTCGGCCGGCGACCGCCGCCCGTCCCGGGTGCGACTCAGGCCCGGCGATCGCGACGAGACCGGCCGCGTGCGCGCATATCTGCACCGGGTCGACCCACGGATCGCCGCGGTCGCCCAGCATGTGGGCGTCGGTGATCAGCCGGCAGAGGTTGGCGTAGCCGGTGTCGTCGGACGCGAGCAGCACGACGTGGGCATCGCGTTCGCTCCCTCGCTCACCCGGAGTGGAGGCTCGCACCGTGACCGAGGCGCCGAGGATCGGCCGCACACCCTCGGTCTCGCACGCACGAACGAACCGCGCGGCCCCGTAGAGCCCGTCGCGGTCGGTCATCGCCACGGCGGGCTCGCTCGTTCCGGCTGCTCGGCCGAGCGCCGCCGCGCGGGACACGAGCTGCTCCGGCGTGAACGCGCCTTCCTTCAAGGAGAAGCACGACCGCACGTCGAGGTGCACGAACGATGCCGACATCGGCTACCCAGACCTGGGGAAGCGATGACGACCTTCGTCGACCGAGACGCGCCTCAGCGCTGCCAGATCGCGGGGTCGTGGGCGAAATGGACGCGGACGGGGTCGAGCGCACGCAGGCGATCGACCGACCGTGCGTACGCGTCGGGATCGGGTGAGCTCGATCGTCCCGATACCTCGGAGCCCTCGCCGCCCAGCCACTCCGCGCGGGACTGCACCGCCTGACCGGCGAGCACGATCGCCCCCTCGGGTGCGTCGATGACCATCGACTGATGCCCGGCGGTATGTCCCGGCGTCGGGACGAGCCGCATGCCCGGCGCGACCTCGGTCTCGCCGTCGAGGAGCTCGTAGGTGAGCCCCGGCACGTCGATCCACTCGGGCACCGTGTAGTCGGGCTCGTGGACCTTGGCCCACTCGGCACGCTGCACGAAGATCGGCATGCCTCGGAGCCGGGCGTTCTGCCCCGAGTGGTCGAAGTGCAGGTGGCAGTTGGCCGCGCCGGTCACGTCGGCGAGCGCGATGCCGGCTTCCTCGAGCGCATCGTCGACCGGGCGGACCCGTGGGGAGAACCTCGTCTCGACCTCGGCGTTGCCGAAGCCGGCGCCGTTGTCGAACAGGAAGATCCCGTCGGGATGCTCGACCGCATGGCCGTACGACGGCCACCATTCCGTCGCCAGGAGCTCCCGTTCCGCATCTGGCAGCCGCAGCTCGGACACCAGGAACGGGATGACTCGCACGTCGCTCACGGCACCACGCTACCTTCATCATGCGCTACCGCTCCGCTGCTTGAGCGCTAACTTCATCATGCGCTACCGCTTCGCTGCTTGAGCGCTTGCGTCAGTCCCACAAGCGCTCCATGTGCCAGCGGTCCCTGCCACGGTCGAAGTAGAGATCCCAGACCGCGCCGCCGCGTGCTTCCACGCGCCAGTACTCGCGATCGCGGCCGTCGGACCACCATCGGCCTTCGATCTTCCACCGGCCGATCACGTCGGCGACCTCGTAGCGGCGGCCCCGCCACTCGAACGCGCTCGGCATGCCGGTGTCGCGTTCGACCCTGATCTCCTCGTCGAATCGCTTCGTCACCGTGACGGTCCTCACAGTCGAAAGGGCGAGCCCATTCATGAATCGAACATATGTTCGGGCGGAGGACGAATGTACGCCCGGGTTCCGACATCCGTCAAGGCGGGTCCGGGGACGGGGAGAGGCCTATCATCTGGAGCATGACCACCGTGGCCGATCCGAACGAACAGCTCATTCCGACCGCCCTTCCGACCTCCACCGAGCAGCAGATCGAGCTCGTCGACCACTACTCTGCACACAACTACCACCCGCTGCCCGTCGTGGTCGCCGAGGCCGAGGGGGCGTGGGTCACCGACGTCGAGGGCAAGCGCTACCTCGACATGCTGGCCGCCTACTCCGCGCTCAACTTCGGCCACCGTCACCCCGACCTGATCGCGGCGGCTCACGCCCAGCTCGACCGGGTCACGCTCACGAGCCGGGCGTTCCACAACGACCGCATGGGGCTGTTCTGCCGGGGTCTCGCCGAGCTCTGCGGCATGGAGATGGTGCTGCCGATGAACTCGGGTGCCGAGGCGGTCGAGACCGCCGTGAAGACCGCCCGTCGGTGGGGGTACGACGTCAAAGGTGTGTCCGAGGACCGCGCGAAGATCGTCACCTGCGAGGGGAACTTCCACGGGCGCACGATCACGATCGTGAGCTTCTCGACCGACCCGAGCGCCAAGGGCGGGTTCGGGCCCTTCACACCCGGGTTCGAGACGGTGCCCTACGGCGACGCCGAGGCGCTCGAAACCGCGCTCGCCGACCCAGACGTGGTCGCGTTCCTCGTCGAGCCGATCCAGGGCGAGGCGGGGGTGATCGTGCCTCCCGAGGGCTACCTGCGACGCGCCCGGGAGCTGTGCGACGCGAACCGCGTGCTGCTGATCGCCGACGAGATCCAGTCGGGGCTCGGGCGTACGGGGCGCACGTTCGCGTGCGACCACGAGGGGGTCCGCCCAGACGTGTACGTCGTCGGCAAGGCGCTGGGCGGCGGCATCGTGCCCCTGTCGGCGGTCGTCTCGACCCGCGACGTGCTGGGGGTGTTCCGTCCGGGCGAGCACGGATCGACGTTCGGCGGCAACCCGCTGGCGTCCGCGATCGGCCTCGAGGTGCTGCAGCTCCTCGGCACGGGCGAGATCCAGCGACGATCCGACGATCTCGGAAACGCGTTGATCGCCCGGCTGCGCGCGGAGGCCCCGCGGGCGGCGGTCGTCGAGGTGCGCGGCAAGGGCTTGTGGGTCGGCATCGAGCTCTCGCCCGAGGCCGCGCCGGCTCGCGAGGTGTGCGAGCGGTTGATGGAGATGGGCGTGCTCGCCAAGGACACGCACGAGACCACCGTGCGGCTCGCTCCCCCGCTCTGCGTGACGCCGGAGGACCTGGATTGGGCGACGGAGCGGATCCTCACGGCCCTGGCCGAGCGGCTCGGCTGATCGGCGGGATCGAGGGCGGCGAGCGAGAGCCGTTCGCTCGGGGCGCCGTCGTCACGCTCACCGAGACCTGGCGGGGACGGGCGATGTCGATGCGTCCCGTGCGGGTCGTCGAGGACATGCCGCACCACCATCGCGCCTTCTACCTCTCCCCGGGATCGCGATGGCTGAACGACCCGCGCGACCACGGCGAGGTACGGTTCCACGACACCGCTTGGGAGCTCGAGCCGAAGGTGCGCGAGCGCCCCGTGCTCTCGTTCGCGTTCCCCGAGACCGCGTACGCCGTGCTGCTCTCGTGGACGGCCGAGTGGGCGTTCGAGGGCTACTACGTGAACATCCAGTCGCCGCTTCGGGAACGCGGCGCCACGCTCGAGTTCACGGACTGGTTCCTCGACGCCCGCATCCCGCCGGCCCGCGACACCTACGAGTGGAAGGACGAGCACGAGCTCGCCGAGGCGGTCCGGCGCGGATTCCTCACCGAAGCAGACGCCCACGGCGTGCGATGGGCAGGGGAACGCGCGATCGAGCAGGTGCTCCTGCACGAGCCTCCGTTCGACGACGATTGGGGGGCGTGGCGGCCCGACCCTTCGTGGGGACCGCTCGATCTCCCCTCCGATCGGACTTCGAACGCCCTCTGACCGAGCGCGTCGCATCCCACACCTCGGGAAGGCGAGGCGTAGGATGCTCGCCGTCGGTTCGAGAAGGGGGATCCCAACATGGACAACTCGGGTGGCTTCACCACCCCGCCCCCGCCTCCGCCGCCGCCCGGCGGCGAGGGAGGCGCAGGAGGGCCCGGCCTCCCGCCGCGCGGCATCGGCGAGATCCTGAGCACCGCGTTCGAGATCTACAAGGCGAATGCCGCGAACCTGCTGATGATCGTCGCGATCGTGGTGGTTCCGCTGACGTTCATCAGCGCGTTCCTCTCCGGGGTCGTGTTCGCCCCCGAGACCAGCACCGAGGTGGTCTTCGGGCAGGAGATCGAGGTGTCCTCGCAATCGGCCGCCGCCGCCCTTCTCGTGGCGGCGATCGCGGCGGTGATCGCGGTGATCATCTCCGCGGTCCTGCAGGCGGCGATCATGCGTGGCGCCGCGCAGGGCAGCATCGGCGATCAGGTCGACATCGACGCCTCGTACCGGTGGGGTTTCGCGCGGTTCGGCAGCGTGCTGCTGATCTCGATCCTCGTCGGCCTCGCGGTGCTGGTGGGACTGCTGCTGTTCATCATCCCCGGCATATTCCTCGCCGTGATGTTCGCGGTGGCGATCCCGGCGCTCGTCGTCGAGAACCGCCGCGGCACCGACGCGATGGGCCGCTCGTGGAACCTGGTGAAGGGCCACTTCTGGCACGCGTTCGGCCTGATCATCGTCACGTTCATCCTCGTCGCGGTGGTCGGAGGCATCATCGGAGCGATCGGCGGCGCGATCAGCGACAACTGGTTCGTGACGTGGATCTTCAGCTCCATCTCGCAGATCATCGTGGCACCGTTCTCCGCGCTGGTCAGCGTGTTGCTGTACCTGGACCTGCGCGCTCGCACCGAGGCGCTCACCGCCGACGGGCTGCGAGGCGAGCTGAACCGAGCCGTGTAGTTCACGCACCTCGAGCACGACCTCGAGAGGGCGCCCCGATGGGGCGCCCTCTCCGCATCCGGGATCCGGTCACTCCCCGACGAGCCACTCCGGTTGTCGGCCATGCCCGGCGCGAGCGATGGTATGGATCGTGGTGGCCGTACCCGACCTCTCCGCGCTGCGATCCCGCTTCCCCGCACTCGCGAGGACGCAGGGCGGACGCCCCGTCGTCTACGCCGACGCCCCGGGCGGCTCCCAGGTGCCCGACACCGTCATCGAGGCGGTCGCGGGCCACTACCGCGTCGGCATCTCGAACATGGACGGGGTGTTCGCGGCCAGCGAGGAGCTCGAGGCGGCCGTCGGGGCGGCACGCAGAGCGGGCGCCGACCTCGCCGGCGTCGAGCCCGGCCAGGTCGTCTTCGGCTCCAACTCCACGTCGCTGCTGTTCCACCTGTCGCGTTCGTTCGCCCGCACGATCGGGCCCGGTGACGAGGTCGTGGTCACCCGTCTCGATCACGACGCGAACGTGCGACCGTGGCTGCTGGCCGCCCGAGACGCGGGTGCGGCGGTGCGCTGGGTCGACGTGCGGCCCGACGACGCCTCGCTCGACGTCGACTCGTTCGACGCCGCACTCGAGCGGCGTCCCCGGCTCGTGGCGTTCACGCTCGCGTCGAACGCGGTCGGCACCGTGACGCCGGCCGCCGACCTCGTTGCGCGGGCGAAGGCCGCCGGGGCGCTCGTCGTCGTCGACGGCGTGCACCTGGCTCAGCATCGCTCGATCGACCTCGCGGCGATCGGCGCCGACATCGTGACGATCTCCCCGTACAAGGTGTTCGGCCCGCACATGGGCATGGTCGCGGCCTCCCCCGAGGTCCTCGACGGCTGGGACCCGTACCGGGTTCGTCCCGCCGACCGCTACCCGTCGCCGGAGCGCTGGGAGACGGGGACGCAGAACCACGAGGCGATGGCGGGGTTCGTCGCCGCGGTCGACTATCTCGCCGAGCTCGGCGCCCTGCACGGCCGTCCGGCCGACGGGTCGCGGCGCGCGGCCGTGGTCGCCGCATACGAGGCGATCGGCGCGCACGAACGCGAGCTGGCGCGGCGGTTCCTCGAGGGCATCGGCCGCATCGGGGGCATCAGTCTGTTCGGCATCGCCGATCCGGAGCGGCTCGACGAGCGCACGCCGACGTTCGCCGTGCGCGTGGGCGACCGGCATCCGCGCGAGACCGCCACGGCGCTCGCGGAGCGGGTGATCTTCGTCTGGGACGGGCACTACTACGCGATCGAGCTGCTCGAGCGCCTCGGGCTGCTCGAGAGCGGCGGCGCGGTGCGCATCGGCTTCTGTCACTACCACTCCGCAGACGAGGTCGATCGCGTGCTCGAGGCGCTCGACGACCTCGTCTAGCTCGGAACCGGCGTTCGCGTCGAGGACCGCCCCGACCGCGCGAACCCAACACGTTCGCCGCGGTTCCCTCTCGTAGGATGGGGCGACGTCCTCGTGCGTCCTCTGGGGACCATCGCTGAAAGGAACGACATGCGAATCCTGATCCTGGGCGGCGACGGCTATCTGGGATGGCCGACCGCGATGAGGTTCTCGAACCGTGGCCATGAGGTCCATGTGGTCGACAACTACCTGCGGCGGACCGCTCACCGAGAGGCGGGCTCCGACTCGCTCACCCCGGTCGCGGCGAACCTGCCCGAGCGGGTTGCCGCCTGGAAGGACGTGACGGGCCTCGACATCGGCGTCACCGAGGGCGACCTCACCGAGTGGGACGTGGTCGAGCACCTGTTCACGTCGTTCCGCCCCGAGGCGGTCGTGCACTACGGCGAGATCCCGAGCGCCCCCTACTCGATGAAGGATCGTGAGCACGCGGTGTTCACCCAGACGAACAACGTCGTGAACACCCTGAACGTGATCTACGCGATCCGCGACATCACGCCCGACGCCCACCTCGTGAAGCTCGGCACGATGGGCGAGTACGGGACACCGAACATCGACATCGAAGAGGGCTACATCGAGATCCGCCACAACGGGCGCGAGGACTACCTGCCGTTCCCGAAGGTGCCGGGATCGATGTACCACCTGTCGAAGGTCCACGATTCCCACAACATGCACTTCGCCTGCCGCGTGTGGGGCATGCGGGCCACCGATCTGAACCAGGGTGTGGTCTACGGCGTGCATACCGACGAGACGAGGCTCGACGACCGGCTGCTCACACGGTTCGACTACGACGACGTCTTCGGAACCGCCTTGAACCGGTTCTGCCTGCAGGCAGTGATCGGGCACCCACTCACCGTGTACGGCAAGGGCGGGCAGACGCGCGGCTACCTGAACATCGTCGACACGTTGCAGTGCGTCGAGCTCGCGGTTGCCCATCCGGCCGAGCGCGGAGAGATGCGCGTCTTCAACCAGTTCACCGAGTCGTTCTCGATCCTGGAGCTGGCCCAGCTCGTGCAGAAGGCCGGAGCCGAGGTCGGCCTCGACGTCGACGTCGAACCGATCGACAACCCGCGGTTCGAGGCCGAGGAGCACTACTACAACCCCGCGCACACGAAGCTGCTCGACCTGGGGCTCGAACCGCACCTGTTGTCGGAGACCCTGATCGAATCGGTCTTCGCCGAGATCCAGCGGCATCGGCGCCGCGTGATCGCCGACCACATCCTGCCTCGCGATCGCTGGAGCCCGGTCGCCGAGACGACGACGTCGTAGGCCATGTGGGCCCTGCGGCTGATCGCCGGCGCGGCCGCGGTCGCGTTCTTCCTCGCGGCGATCCGTTCGTACCGGCGCCGGAACATCAGCCGGCTGAGCCTGCTGACCGCGTTCGTGGCGGCGACCGCCGTCGTCGTGCTCGCCGCGTTCCCGAACCTGTTCGACCCGGTCTTCGACACGTTCAACTTCCAGCCCGGCGACAACCGGCGGCTCGTCGCGCTGCTGCTGGGCGCGGTCGTGGTGCTCTTCCTGTTGCTGTTCCGGCTCCAGGGGCACTCCGATCGCAGCGAACGCGCGATCCAACAGCTGGTCGAGGCGCTCACCGTGGAGCGGTTCGACTGGGACGAGGCGGAGCGGCGGGTGCCGGTCGGCCCCAAGGTGGTGACGATCTCTCCGGCCTACAACGAGGCCGAGAACGTCGGGGCGGTGATCGAGGCGATGCCGAAGGAGATCGCCGGCTACCACGTGGTGCCGATCGTGATCGACGACCGCTCCGACGACGGCACGTCCGACGCGGCCCGTGTCGCCGGCGCGTTCACGGCCACCCTGCCGATCCGCCGCGGGGGCGGCATGGCGCTGCGGGTGGGGTACGAGATCGCCCTGCAGCTCGGCGCCGACATCGTGGTCTCGCTCGACGCCGACGGTCAGCACCTGCCCGAGGAGATCCCCGTTCTGATCGCGCCGATCCTCGAGGACCGCGCCGACCACGTCAACGGATCCCGCATGCTCGGCGACTTCGAGCGCGGCGGGTCGCCGATCCGCCACGCCGGTGTGCACCTCTTCTCGTGGATGGTCACGATCCTCACCGGGCAACGCATCACCGACATCTCGAGCGGCTATCGCGCCACCCGGGCCGAGACCCTCCGGAAGCTGATCCTGGTGCAGGATCAGTTCTGGAGCTCGGAGATCACGATCGAGGCGCTTCGACAGCGCGCCCGGATCGTCGAGGTGCCGGTGACGTTCCTGACCCGGCGCGGCGGTGAGTCGAAGAAGCCGAAGAGCCTCCGTTACGCCTGGAATTTCTCGAAGGCGATCGGCAAGACCTGGCTCAGGTAGCGACGGCCGGCGACCGACCTCGCGCCGCGAGCGCGACGGCCACCTCGGCGGCCACCCGCGCGTTGTCCTCGAGCAGCGCGAGGTTCGCCTCGAGGCTCCGGCCGCCCGTGAGCTCGGCGAGCGCCGAGAGCAGGAACGGCGTCCTGGCCTTGCCGCCCACCCCCGCCGCATCGGCCCGAGCCTCGGCGTCGGCGGCCGCCGCGGCCACCTCGGCGGCATCCATCGCGGAGGCCGCGGGGACGGGGTTCGCGAGCAGGATCGTGGACGGCGTGCCGAGCGCGAACGCTGCGTCGGCGAACGCCGCGGCCTCGGCCGGCGACGCGACGACGTGCTCCAGATCGACCGGCGCGTGCGGAGCCAGGAAGAACGGCAGCCGATCGACGACGTGGCCCACCGTGACCACCCCGAGCTCCTCGAGGCGCTCCGCGGTGGCTACGGGGTCGATGATCGACTTCGGGCCCGAGCACACGAGCATGCCGGGGGTGCGCGCGAGCTCGAGCAGGTCCGCGCTCACATCGGGGTCCTCGCCCGGGTGCACACCCCCGATGCCCCCGGTCGCGCCCACGCGGACGCCCGCACGAGCCGCCGCCCAGATCGTGGCGCTCACCGTCGTGGCTCCCAGGACGCGGGTCGCGACCGCGGCCGGCAGGTCACGCCGGGCCACCTTCGCGGCCACGCCCGGCTCGTAGAACCGCGCGAGCTGCCCGTCGTCGAGGCCGACGACGAGCCGTCCGTCCACCGTCCCGATCCACGCGGGAACCGCCCCGGCCGCGCGGATCGCGCCGCTCATGCGGGTCACGCACTCCGCGTTGCGAGGCACGGGGAGCCCCTGGCCGATCACGCTCGTCTCGAGGGCGACGGCGCCCGGGCCGTGGTCGGTCGCCGCACGCACCTCATCGGCGATCTCGAACGCTTCAGCCACGCCCGGTCGCCCCCGGATGCGGCCACGTCTGGCGGTCGGCGGCGGCCAGGGCTCCCGCGTGGCAGGCGCGGGCGAGAGCCTCCGCCGGTGATGCCCCGACGACGAGCATCGCGAGCAGGACGCCGTCGAACGCGTCGCCGGCGCCGGTGGGATCGGCCTCCGCGACCGGCTCGGCGTCGGCCACGAACAGCTCGCCGCGAACGCAGAGCGCGGCCCCACGTGCATCGAGCTTCACTGCTGCGTACTCGAACGACTCCCCGAGCGTCGCCGCGGCGTCGCCCCCCGTGCGGCCGCCCGTCAAGACCTCGGCTTCCCGGGCGTTGGCGAGCACGGCGTTCGCGTTCGCGGTCTCCTCGAGGAAGCGGCCGGCGCCGAACGCCTCGACGAGGGGCCACGAGGCCGCCTCGGCGGCCACGACGGGAGCCCGCGCCCGATCGAGGGCCGCCGCGCCGGCGTCGTGACCGGGCTCCTGCAGGAGCAGGTACCCGGAGACGAGCACCGCTCCCGTCTCGATCGTCGCGGGGAGGTCGTCGGGCACGAGACGAGCGTTCGCGCCGCGATCGGCGACCATCGATCGCTCCTCCGGCTCGTGCACGACCAGCATCGTGCCCGTGGGCGCCTCGGGGTCGACCATCAGCGCCGCGTCGATGCCGCGCTCCTGGAGCTCACCGCGCACGGTTCTGCCCTGCAGGTCGTCGCCGATCCTGCCGAGCACGCGGGTCGAGGCGCCGGCCCACGCCCCCCAGGCCGCGGCGTTCGCCGATGTGCCACCCGGCTGCAGCAGCACATGCCCGTGCACGTCCCCGCCACGCTTGAGTGCCTCGGCGTCGACACGGATGTCGAGCATCACGTCGCCCACGCACACGAGGTCCACGGCGCACACCCTATCGGCGTCGCCGACGGCCGCGTCCCTACGACCCGTCTTCGACCGGCTCCGCGGGGAGCGCGCTCGGACCCGAGCGCGGGATCTGGGATCCCCCGGTGACGCGGGCCGCCTCGGCGGGCGAGGCGCCGGGCTCGAGCGCCGCGCGCCGCCGGCGCGCGATCGCCTTCTCACGGCGGAACTTCTTCCAGTCGCTCGCTTTCGTGCTGACCAGCGCGTCGGTGACGATCTGGAGCGCGCCGTACCCGGCGAGCGCCGCGGCCGCCCACCAGGGGGCGCCCGAGACGGGCCAGAACGCGAGCGCCACGAACGGAGCGAGCTTCGTGGCGATCGCCCCGCTCGCGTGCATCCACGCCCGGGAGTCAGGGTCGGCGCGCAGGTAGGTGCCGTAATCCGACTTCAATCCCGGCCTGGGCGGCGGCGGCCCACCGAGGAAGTAGTCGGTCCACCCGATCCCCACCAGGGCGCCCGCGAGCCAGTGCGTCGGCGAGTGGACGCACAGCGACCAGATCAGGCCCGCCGCGATCAGCGCGAGCCCCTTCCACATCGGGGTCTGCCACACGTACGCCGCCCACACGGCCAGCCCACCCGCGACGACACCGGCCAGCAGCAGGGCGTTCCCCGCCCAGACGGGCAGGCGCACGCGGGTGCGGGCCCGGAAGGCGGAGGCATCGATGCGCCCGATCTGGTCGGCATGCTCACCGGTCAGGGCCCGGTCGAGCTTGACGGCGCGAACGATCTCCCAGAGCCCCAGCCCGGCCAGATCGGTGTTCCCCGCAGCCACGGCGGCTTCGATCCGGTCGAGATCGGCACCGATCTCCCCGGGATCTCTCGACGACGGAGTTGCCCGAACCTCCACGATCCAGCCCCTTTCCGGCTATACGATTCGCACGGCGCCACTCGACGCGAGGCGCGGCGTTCCTGCGGAGAACGCTTCCCCGAGAATGCAGGAGGGCATCACGTCCAGGAGTATCGCGCAGTCGGCGCCGTCGGGCGCCGTGCAGGGGCATGCGCTCGTCACGCTCGACGGGCGCTACGCGGTCGTGGAGCGCATCGCCTCGGGCGGCATGGGCGAGGTGTTCCGCGCCCGCGACACCGTGCTGGCACGTGACGTCGCGATCAAGGTGCTGCACCGTTCGCTCGCCGGCGACCAGGCCTTCGTCGACCGCTTCCGCACCGAGGCCCGGGCCGCGGCCGGCTTGTCCCACAACAACATCGTGGCGGTCTTCGACTGGGGCTCTGTCGACGGCATCTACTACATGGTCATGGAGTACGTCCGCGGCCAGGGCCTTCGAGCCCTACTGGATCGTGAGGGTCGTCTCGAGCCGGCGGTGGCGGCCGAGGTCGTGCGGCAGACCCTGTTGGCGCTGGAACACGCGCACGGCCAGGGTATCGTGCACCGCGACATCAAGCCGGAGAACATCCTCGTCACGACCGACGGGGTCGTGAAGGTGGCCGACTTCGGGCTCGCTCGCGCCTACGCCGAAGGCCGTCAGACCCAGGCCGGCACCGTGACGGGCACCGTGCAGTACCTCGCGCCCGAACAGATCCGAGGCGAGCCGGCCGACCCGCGCAGCGACCTCTACTCGCTCGGGATCGTGAGCTACGAGCTGCTCACCGGGAAGCTGCCGTTCACCGGCGAGACCGCGATGTCGATCGCGTACAAGCACCTGTCCGGACGGGTGCCGACGCCCAGTGCCACCGTTGGCTCGATCCCGCCGGAACTCGACGGGTTCGTGGCCAGCGCGACCGATCGCGATCGCGAGATGCGGCCGGAATCCGCCCTCGCGATGCGCCGAGACATGGACGCGTTCGCATCCTCGCTGCGGCCGGCCCGGGCCCTGGCCTCGATCGTCGACGATGCGCCTGCCGTGAGTCCCCTGCCGGCCGACGGCACCACCACCGACGTCGTCGTGCTCGGCGACGCGGCCGAGATCGACGAGCTCGAGACCACGACCGCAACGATCGCCCGGGTCGAACGCGGCACCCGCCGGCGGTGGCGCCGGCGACTGGGCGTGGTGCTGCTCGTCGCCGCCCTGGCGGCCACGGCGTGGGGCGCGTGGACCTATCTGATCCCCCACCGCGCCGACGTTCCCGTGCTCTCCGGCGGCACCGTCGAGGCCGCGCGCGAACGGCTCTCCGACCTCGGGTTCGTCGTCCGCATCGCCGACGGTCAACACTCCGACCGGGTTCCCGATGGCGGCGTGCTGCGCGTGCAACCCGAGGCGGGCACCTCGCTCGAGTTGGGTGAGACGGTCACGATCGTGCCTTCGCTCGGCCCGCCCCCGGTCAAGGCGCCGAAGCTCGTCGGGCTGACGTTCGAGAAGGCGGCGACCTCCCTGGAGCGCCTCGGCTTGGAGCCATCGGTCGCCCGGCGCCGGTTCCACGACGAGATCCCCGAGGGCCGCGTGATCGAGCAGCTGCAGTCGGGCATGGTGCCCGCCGGCAGCACGGTGGAGCTGATCCTGAGCAAGGGACACGCTCCGGTGCCCGTCCCCAAGATCGCGGGGGCGACGGAGTCCCGTGCGACCGAGACCCTCCAGGCCGCCGGCTTCTCCGTGACGACCGAGACCACGTTCTCGAACCGGGTGGAGCGCGGCTCGGTGTTGGGTGTCAGCCCCAAGGCGGGCACCGTGGCTCCATACGCGTCCAGGGTGACCCTCACGATCTCGCTGGGCCCCGAGCGGTTCCCCCTGCCGAGCTTCATCGGGCTCTCGAAGTCGGCGGCCGAGGCCAAGGCGAGCTCCTACGGCCTCGACGTGTCGTTCTTCGTGGTGCCGAACACCACGGGCTCGCTCGTGATCAGCCAGACCCCGGCGCCGAACGTCACCGTCTCCTACGGCGACGGCGTCACGCTGTTCATCGCGTGAGGTTCGGCGCGCACGTGCGCCGCGGCTCCGAGGTCACGACCGGCGTCGTCGAGGAATGCCGGCGCCGCGGCGCCGATTGCGCGCAGATCTTCCTGTCGAACCCGCGCGCGTGGGCTCCGCCGTCGTTCACCGACGAAGCTGCCGCGCGGTTCCGCGAGGGGTGGGCGGCGAGCGGGCTCCACCCCCTGGCGGCGCACGCTCCCTACCTGGTGAACATCGCCTCGCCGAACCACGGGTTCCTCTCGAGGTCGCGGGCGCTCGCTCGTGCGACGGCTCGAGCGTGCGACCGGCTCGGTGTCGACCTGTTGGTGCTGCACGCGGGAGCGGGCGGCGACGGCGAGCCGGCGACGGCCCGTCACCGCGCCGCGGTCTCGCTGAGGCAGGTCGTGCGGTCGGCCGTCGGCGTGCGCGTGCTCGTGGAGCTCCTGGCGGGCACGCGCGGGGCGGTGGCTTCCACGATCGGCGAAGCCGCCCTGCTGCTCGAGGAAGCGGGCGACGATCGGCTGGGGCTCTGCCTCGACATCTGCCACCTGTTCGCCGCCGGGTACGGCCTCGACGAACCCGACGGGGTCGACGAACTGTTCTCGGAGCTCGCCGAGCGCGGCCTCACGGGCCGGGTCGCCCTCGTTCATGCGAACGATTCGGAGTTCCCCCGGGGAGATCGCCGGGACCGGCACGCGCCGGTCGGCGAGGGGTTCATCGGCCCGGGCGGGTGGCGGGCGATCCTGTCGCGGCCGGAAGCGGCCGACCTGCCGTTCGTGCTCGAAACCCCCGGCGACGCGGCCTCACATGCCGAACAGATCGAGACGCTCCGCGCGGTCGCCCCGCCGAGCCGTGACGATCCACTCGGCGGTCAGGACACGAACTCGGCCCTCGGGCCCTCCTGGTAGCTGTAGCGTTCCTCGGCGAACGGCTCGGCGTGCACGTGATACCCCCGTAGCTCCCAGAAGCCTCGCTCGTTCCGATCGCTGAAGCGCAGTCCGGTGAGCCACTTCGCGCTCTTCCAGGCATAGCGCTTGGGCACGACCAGCCGCAGCGGCCAGCCGTGCTCGGGCGTGAGATCCTCGCCGTGGTTACGCCACGCGAGCACCACGTCGTCGTCGCTCATCGCCTCGAGCGACAGGTTCGACGTGTAGCCGTTGGGGCTCTCCGCGATCACCCACTTCGCCTCGGAGGTGGGCCGAGCACGCTCGAGGATCGTCCCGAACGCCACACCCTCCCACGTGTTGTCGAGCGTGGTCCATCCGGTGACGCAATGCATGTCGGCATCGACGGTGACCGTCGGCAGGGCCCGCAGCTCCTCGTAGCTCAGCCGGAAGGGGTGCTCCACGAGGCCCGAGACCTCGACATCCCAGTCCGCGCCGTCGAAGCTCGGGATCGGACCGTAATGCAGCACCGGCCAGGTCTTCACCAGCCGCTGACCCGGTGGTATGCGCGGGGCGATCTCGGGCGGGTAGTTCTTCGTGAACAGGCCCATCAGTCCTCCTCCTCAAGGCCGGGGCCGCCCCGTCGAGCCGCACGGGCGACGACACCCCACGCTTCGAGGGCGGTCGCGATGCCGTCATCGCTCACGTCGGCGTGGGTCACCATGCGCACGTGCGTGCCGGTGTGCGTCACGCCCACGCCGAGGGCGGCGAGCCGCTCGACGGTGTCGAGCACGCCCAGCCCCGCCGCTTCCGTGTCGACGAGGACCATGTTCGTTGCAGCCTGGTCGGGATCGATCGAGCCGGGAAGCCGCTCCCCGACCCCCTCCGCGAGCCGACGGGCACGCTCGTGGTCCTCGGGTAGGCGTTCGGGGCCCCGCTCCAGGGCGACGATGCCGGCGGCCGCCATGATGCCGGCCTGGCGCCAGGCGCCCCCGAACAGGATCCACTGTCGCCTGGCCTCGGGCATCAGGTCGGCGGGCCCGCACAGCAGCGAGCCGATGGGTGCTCCGAGGCCCTTCGACACGCAGAACATCACGGTATCGGCCTGGTCGGCGAACTCGGCGGCGTCGACGGCCGCCGCGGCGGCAGCGTTGAACAACCTGGCACCGTCGAGGTGCACGGGCACGCCGGCGTCGTCGGCGACCTTCCGCACGGCCTGCAGCTCCTCGAGCGGCATCACGCGACCGCCCGCTCCGCCCACGGTGTTCTCGACCGAGAGCAGATCGACGACCTCGACGTCGTAGAACGAGTCGGGCTCGAGCAGGGCGCGCGCCTGTTCGGCGTCGATCCACCCGCGGGGCCCGGGGTCGGTCGTGCGGAACGCGATGCCCGACAGCGCCGCCGACGTCATGACCTCGGTGCCGGCGACGTGCGAGAGCTCCGAACATGCCACCAGGTGGCCCCCCGTTCGCACGTGAAGCGCGAGCGCGATCTGGTTGGCCATCGTGCCGGTGGGCACGTAGAGGGCGGCTTCCTTGCCCAGACGCTCGGCGGCGAGCGCCTGCAGCCGGTTGACCGTTGGGTCGTCGCCGTACCAGGCGTCGCCCACCTCGGCCTCGGCCATCGCCCGACGCATCTCGGGCGTCGGCGTGGTGACGGTGTCGGAACGCAGGTCGACCCGGAACCGGCTCATGGCCCGGCAGTCTACCGACGGCCGGCTCAGTACAGGAACATCGGCTTGCCGTCGACGTGCTGGATCTTGGGCCGGTAGCTCTCGCGGTCGTAGAGCGCGTCGACGTCGACGCGCTTGACCCCCTGGCCGAGCACCGAGATCGGGACGTTCACGTAGTTGCCGTTGCGCAGCGCCACCAGCCGGCCGTGCACGCCTTCGATCGCGAGATCGGCCGCCATCACGGCGTAGTTGATAGCGACCATGAGATCGAGGGAATCGGGCGAGCCCGAACGCATCAGGTAACCGAGCTGCTGGTAGATCGTGTCGGACCCGGTGCGTTCCTTCAGCAGGGCGCTCGTGAGCTGGCCGATGCCGCCCAGCTTGCGGTGGCCGTAGGCGTCCTCGTCGCCCGCCTGCATCATCTCCCCACCCGCGAGCGTCGCGCCCTCGGAGATCGTCATCATCGCGTAGTTGCTGGGATTCGCCCCCTTGTCGCGCAGCAGCAGCTCGCCCAGGCGGTCGACGTCGAACGGCACCTCGGAGATGATCGCGCGCTCCACGCCGGACAGGTAGGCCGACACGAGCGAGGTCTCGCCGCTGTAGCGGCCGAAGACCTCGACCACCGCGAGCCGTTCGTGGGAGCCGGCGCTCGTGCGCAGCTGGTGGACGAAGTTCACGGTACGGGTCACCGCCGTCGAGAACCCGATGCAGTAATCGGTGCCGTGCACGTCGTTGTCCATCGTCTTGGGGATCGCGACGACGGGGACACCCTCCTGGTGCAGGCGCAGACCGAACGAGAGCGTGTCATCGCCGCCGATCGGGATCAACGCGTCGAGGCCGAGCGCTTCGATCACTCGCAACACGTGCGCGGTGTGATCGCGCGGTCCGTCGTCGGTGCGCCCCTCCGCCAGGAACGCCGGCTCGTCGGCCGGACCCACCTTGGCCGGGTTCGTGCGCGACGTGTGCAGGAACGTGCCGCCCGTGCGGTCGATCGTGCGCACCACGCCCGGGTCGAGCGTCAACAGGTTCGCCGCGACGCTCTCGAGATCGTCCGGATCGGCCTCGAGCAGCCCACCCCACCCGCGGCGGATGCCGAGCACCTCGTGGCCCTCGGCGACCACCCGCGACACGGCCGCCTTGATCGAGGCGTTCAGTCCCGGTACGTCGCCTCCTCCGGTCAGGATGCCGAGTCGCATCTCGGCAGCCTACGAAAGGCGGGCCGGCACGGTCGGCGACCGCGGGGCTCAATCGCACAGGACCTGGGGGATCTCCCACAGCTCCTTGGGGACGAGCCGCGGCTCACGACCCACGCCTGCGAGGGGGGAGGTCACGGACTCCTGGCCGACGATGCCGACCATCGATCCCCAGCCGTCCCGGCTCGCTTCCTCGACCGCCGCGATGCCGAGCCGCGTCGCGAGCACGCGGTCCGCGGCGACAGGTGAACCTCCTCGCTGCACATGCCCGAGCACCGTGATGCGCGATTCCACGGCGTTGCGCGACGCGAGCTCATCCGCGACCAGCCCGCCGATACCTCCCAGGCGCGGCCACCCGTTCTCGTCCAGGGGGTAGTCGGGCACCTCCAACGTGCCGGGCACCGGCATCGCGCCCTCGGAGACGACGACGATCGAGAACCGGCGGTCCTCGAGCATGTGCTGTTTGACGCGGCGAGCCACCGACGAGATGTCGAACGGGTGCTCGGGCAGCAGGATCACGTCGGCCGCGCCCGCGATGCCGGCCTCGAGCCCGATCCAGCCGGCGCTGCGCCCCATGACCTCACAGACCATCACTCGGCGGTGACTTTCGGCGGTGCTGTAGAGCCGGTCGATCAGGTCGGCGGCGACCTGCACCGCGGTCTGGAACCCGATGCTGCGGTCGGTGCCTGCGATGTCGTTGTCGATCGTCTTCGGCACACCGATGATCGGCACGTCGGGCATCGCGGCGCAAGCTCCCATCGTGCCCTCGCCTCCGATCACGATGAAGCCGTCGAGCCGATGAACCTCGCGCGCCTCGCGGACGCGGTCGACGCCGTCGGCGGACCGGAAGGGCTGCACCCCCGACGTGCCGAGGATCGTGCCTCCGCGCGTCAGCAACCCACGCACGTCGTCACGCGTGAGCTCGTCGGCCGTGCCCTCCATGACGCCGCGCCAGCCGTCGCGGAAGCCGTACACGGTCGCGCCGTGAGAGTCCTGCGCGAAGCGGACGATCGCTCGGATCGCCGCGTTCAGTCCTGGACAGTCCCCCCCGCCGGTGAGCAGCCCGAGTCGCATGGCGCAGAGACTACGACGCGAACGAGCCCGGTTCGGACCCGATGGGCTTCGGTACGATGTCGCGCATGCCCGGCGTCGCGGTGCTCGCGAGCTTCTTCCCCGACATCAAGGGGTGGCTGGAGGCCATCTTCATCGGGCTGCTGGTGCTGCTGGCGCGTCTCTACCCCGGCACCGGGGCCGACCTGCTGGACTGGCAGCCGACCCGCTCCTACGAGACCGAGATCGAGCTCGAGATGCAGGATGTCGAGCAGATGATCGAGGCCCAGAACGAGTACCGGCGAAAGCGCGGCGAGAAGGAGATCACCGAGGACGAGTTCCGCGAGGAGTCACGCGTCTTCGACTCGGTCCGGATGATCGGCTCCGGCAGCCTGGCCGACCGGTTGCTGTCGAAACCGGCCGTCAACGTCCTCGGGTTCGACGCGCCCGGCATCGACGGGTCGTCGAACCAGATCGTGCCGACCGCCAGTGCCCGCGTCTCCCTCCGGCTCGCCCCCGGCGACGACCCGGTCGGCGGCCGCGACGCGCTCGTGCGTCACCTGCGGGACGCGGCACCCTGGGGCGTGCACGTCGAGATCGAGGCCGCCGAGGCCGGCATGGGATACCTCGTCGACCCCACCACGGCCGCCTTCGCGGCCTGCCGAGACGCGCTCGCCGAAGCGTTCGGGGCGGACGTCGTCGAGATCGGGAGCGGCGGCTCGATCCCGCTCGTGCCGATGCTCGCCGAGACGTTCCCGGGGATGGCGGTGCTGATCATCGGGGCCGGCGACGAGCGCTCGAACTACCACTCGATCGACGAGAGCGTGGATCTCGATGACCTCGAGCGACTCGTGCTGGCCGAGGCCTTGTTCCTGCGGAACCTCGCCACGCCCTGAGCCCGGCACGACCCGGGCGCCCGCCACACCCCGGCCACGCTGCTAGGTTGGTCGACATGAGCGAGGATCCCACCCGAACGAACGTCGAGCAGCAGGTCGTCGAGGCGGTGCCCGTCGAGAGCGAAGCTCCCGCTCCCTCCGACGGCGATGCTGCTTCGGCCTCGGGTGAGGCGATCACCGAGCCGGCGAAGCTGCTCCGGATCGCGAGCATGGTGCGTGAGCTGCTCGACGAGACCCGCCAGGCCTCGCTCGACGAAGCGGGGCGTTCGCGCCTCGCCGACGTGTACCAGCGGGCCGTCGCCGAGCTCCGCGAGGTGCTCTCGCCCGACCTGCAGGAGGAGCTGGCGGGTCTGGCTCCGCCGCTGGAAGGAGTGCCGACCGAGTCCGAGATCCGCGTTGCCCAGGCGCAGCTCGTCGGGTGGCTCGAGGGCCTCTTCCACGGCATCCAGGCGGCGATGTTCGCCCAGCAGGCGGCCGCTCGCCAGCAGTTCGAGGAGCTGCGGAGGCGCGGGTTGCTGAGCCAGAACCCGCAGCCGCCCGACGCGCAGGGCGACCAGAGGTCTCAGCGCGGCCAGTACCTGTAGCTACTCCGAAGTGGTCGCCGTCCGGGCTCGCACCGGCGCTCCGCCGGCCCCCATGCCCGTGCCGGCATCGTCGGCGCTGCGGGCCAGCATCTGGGCCAGCAGCACCGGCACGATCGTCACCGTGACGGCGATGAGCGCGACGACGTTCGTCAACGGCCGGTTCCTGGGGCGGAAGAGCTGTTGGAAGATCCAGATCGGCAGCGTCGGGTCGCTCCCTCGGGTGAACGTCGTCACGATGATCTCGTCGAACGAGAGCGCGAACGCCAGCACCCCACCGGCCAACAGGGCCGTCGCGAGGTTCGGCAGGATCACGTGGCGGAACGTCTGCCATCCCGAAGCGCCGAGGTCGGCCGAGGCCTCGACCACGTTGGGCGACATGCGCCGGAGCCTGGCGACCACGTTGTTGTAGACGATCACGATGCAGAAGGTCGTGTGACCGATCACGATCGTCCAGAATCCCGGCGGCACCTCAGCGATGCCCGTCAGCGTCGACTTCAGCGCGATCCCGGTCACGATGCCCGGCAGGGCGATCGGCAGCACGACGATGAACGCGAGCGCCTCTCGACCGAAGAAGCGAGAACGGTACACGGCGCCTGCGAGCAAGCTGCCCAAAACGATCGCGGTGAGCGTGGTGACCCCTGCGACGGTCAGCGAGAGGCGGAAGGCTTCCCACATGTCGCCGCGGCCGAACGCGAGCCGGAACCATTCCAGCGTGAGCCCGGGAGGCGGGAAGGTGAACGACGTGGACTGGGTCGTGAACGCGTACAGCACGATGATGCCGAGTGGGAAGTACAGGAAGAGCAGCACCAGACCCGACGCCACCTTCAGCCCGAGGCCGGCCCGCGAGGCGTCCGTCTTCACATGCCCGCCTCCCAGCTCATAGCGACTCGAACGCTCCTGCTCGCCGGGCGACCATCAGGTAGACGATCATGATCGCCATCGCCACGAACGTGAACGCGGCGGCGAGGGGCGTGTTCCCCACGGTGCCGATCTGCGTCAACACCTGGGTGCCCAGGTAGTACTCGGAGTTGCCGAACATCGTCGGCAGGATGAAATCGCCGAGCGTGAGCGAGAACGTGAAGATCGACCCGGCGAGCAATCCCGGCTTCGCGAGCGGCAGCACGATACGGCGGAACGTGAGCCACGGCCGCGCCCCGAGGTCGCTCGAGGCCTCCAGGTAGGACCCCGGCACCCGTTCCAGCGCCGCCTCGACCGGGAGGATCATGAAGGGCAGCCACAGGTACGTGTAGACGATGAGCAGACTGATCTTGGACGCGATCAACGAGGAGCCGCCGACCAGCGGGGCGGCGATCAATGCATCGAGCACGCCGTCGAGGCCGATCTTGCCCAGCGCCCAGTAGAGCACCCCTTCCCGGGTGAGGATCTGCCTCCACGCGAGCGCCCGGACCAGATAGCTCGACCACAGCGGCATCAGGACGGTCAGGTACAACACGAACCGAGCCCGCCGACCCGCGTACCGAGCCATGTAATACGCGAGCGGGAACGCGAGAACGGAGCATGCGATCGTGACCGCCGTCGCCATGGCGAGCGTGCGCAGCACGATCTCGCGATTCGCCGGCTCCAGGAGGTCGCCGTAGGTGCTGAGGGTGAACGTGCGATCGATGAGGCCCGTGAACTCCTCGATCCGCCAGAAGCTGTAGACGAGCAGCCCACCGATCGATCCGAGGTACAGCACCAGCAGCCAGAGCACCGCTGGGAGCAACAGCACGAGGAGCTTGGTCCAGGGATGCCGGTAGAGGACCCCCGAGATCCGCGACATGGCGCCGGACCGACGCTCGGTCTCGATCACCGCCATGAGGCGACGCCTGCCGCGAAGGATCGGTGGGGCCCTCGCGGGCCCCACCGTTCCGTGTCCGTCGTGCTCGTCGGGATCACTGCCCGCCGATCACGGCGATGTACTTCGTGACCCACTGCTGATACGGGACGCACGTGGCGCCCGAGTCCGGAGCGAAGCAGTCGGACTGCGGGGTCTTCCAGAACTCGATCTGGTCGAAGTTCTCGATGCCGTTCGTGACGCATCCGTCGGGACCGAGCAGCTCGTTGCCCTCACAGGCGTCGGGCACCGACGGAACCGACCCGAACCACGACGCCAGGTCGCCCTGCACCTTCGGATCGAGCGAATGCTCCATCCAGAGGTAGGCGCAGTTCGGATGCGGGGCCTCCGAGTGCAACATCGTCGTGTCGGCCCAGCCCGTTGCGCCCTCCTTCGGGACCACCGAGGAGAAGTCCTTGCCGGCACCCTCGATGAAGTTGACCTGGAACGGCCACGACGAGCTCACGACGGCCTCGCCGTTGACGAAGTCGTCCATCTGCACGTACGCGTCGTGCCAGTACCGGCCGATCAGGTCTCGCTGCTGCCGCAGCAGCTCGACCGCGGCGTCGAACTGCTCCTGGGTGAGCGCGTACGGGTCTTCGATGCCGAGCTCCGGCTGCGTCGCCCGAAGGTAGAGGGCGGCGTCGGCGATGTAGATCGCACCGTCGTATGCCTGCACCCGGCCCTTGTTGGAGCTGCCGTCGGGGAGCGTCGTCTCCTCGAACACGACCGACCAGCTGTCGGGTGTCTCCTTCTCGAACGCCGCCGTCGAGTACATCAGCACGTTCGACCCCCACTGGTACGGGACGCCGTAGTGCTCGGTGGTGCCGTCGCCGTCGGTGTCGACCGTGAACCACGGCGCATCCTGTAGCCGCTCGTCGACCGTCGAGTAGCTCTCGATCAGGTCGAGGTTCACCGGCTGCACGGTCCCGCCGGCCACGAGTCGCAGGCTCGCGTCACCCGACGCCGTGACGAGGTCGTACTGACCCGCGCCCTCCTGCATCAGGGCGACCATCTCGTCGGAGGTGCCGGCGGTGGTCACGTTGACCTCGCACCCCGTTTCCTCCTCGAACGACGTCACCCAGTCGTAGTTCTCGTCGGTGGACCCGTCCTCGATGTACCCGGCCCACGCGATGATGCTGACCTCGCCCTCGCCCTCGCCGACCTCGGTGATCGTGGGCTCGTCGGGATCGTCGGACTGCGCGGTTCCGCCGTCTCCGTCCCCGCCCGATCCCCCACCGTCGTCGCCGCACCCCGCGGCCACCAACGCGAGGACGGCGATGAGCGCCAGCAGGCGCATCCACCTCGTCATGCATCCTCCCCTCCGGGGCCGGGCAACCCCCTCGCACCCTCGGCCGGAGCCCGATCGGGTCCGTCTCCAGGTTCAACCGGGCGGCTGTGCTGCCGCTCCCACGTCAGCCGCACCCGGCGCTCCTGCACCTGCAGGGCCTCCATCGACGACGTGCGCAGGTTCTGTTGCATCACGACCAGCTCGCCACCCTCGTCCAGGGCCACGGTGTAGCGCGTGACCGCGCCCAGGTATACGACCTTGTTGACCACTCCGGTTGCCGTGCACTCGCCCTCGGCGACCGCCGCCTCCACGTCGAGCGCGAGGTGGATCTTCTCGGGACGGATCGTGACCGCCTGCGGCGACCCGATGATCGCCGCGGCCGAATCACCCTCGAGCAGATTGGAAACGCCGACGAACCCGGCGACGAACCCGGTTGCGGGACGCTCGTACACGTCGGCCGGCGTGCCCACCTGCTCGACCTGACCGTGGTTGAAGACCGCGAGTCGGTCGCTCATGGTCAGGGCCTCTTCCTGGTCGTGGGTGACGTAGAGGAACGTGAGACCGACGGCCTGCTGGATCTCCTTGAGCTCGACCTGCATGGCCTGCCGGAGCTTGAGGTCGAGCGCACCGAGCGGCTCGTCGAGCAGCAGCACACGGGGGCGCATCACGAGCGCTCGAGCCAGCGCGACGCGCTGGCGCTGCCCTCCCGAGAGCTGAGCGGGTTTGCGGTCGCCGAACCCATCGAGCCGCACCATCCCGAGCGCTTCATCCACCCGGTCCGCGCGTTCGCGCCTCGCGATCTTGCGGACCATGAGGCCGTATGCGACGTTCTCCGACACCGTCATATGCGGGAACAGGGCGTAGTCCTGGAACACGGTGTTCACTTCCCGCTCGTAGGGGGGTCGGTCCCCGACGTCGACCCCGCCGAGCAAGATCGTGCCGGCCGTCGGCCGCTCGAACCCGGCGATCATGCGGAGACACGTGGTCTTGCCCGAGCCCGACGGGCCGAGGAGCGAGAAGAACTCGCCCTCACGAACCTCCAGGTCGATGCCGTCGGCGGCCACGACGTCGCCGAAGCGCTTGACCACCCCATCGAGTCGAACGGCGGCGATGTCCTCCGCTGCACCGGCGTCGCGGGCGACCACGGCTGCTTCGCTCACACGACCACCCCCCAACGCCGGTTGGACCCCAGAAGAACCCGCACATCTTGACGGCGGATCACCGACCCCGCAATACCCGTTCGCTCCGCGGCAGCGCAGACGTGAGCTCGCCCACGACGCCGGGGCCTTCGTAGATCAAGGCGCTGTAGATCTGAACGGTGGTGGCGCCCGCGTCGATGCACGCGACCGCGTCGGAGGCCGCGGAGATGCCGCCGCACGCATTGATCGCGGGCCCGTCGCCGACGGTCCTGCGCACCTCCGCAACGATGCGCGGGGTGTGGGGCCACAAGGCACGGCCCGACAGCCCGCCCCGGCCGACGGCCAGCCGGGAGTCGGCGACGAGCCTGGTGTTCGAGCACGTGAGCCCGTCAGCCCCGGCGTCCCGCACCATCGCGGCGAGTGCGAGCACGACCTCGCGTTCGGTCGGGGTGACGAACGGAGGAAGCTTCACGAACAGGGGCTTGGCGGTGCGATCACGGAACGCGGCGACGAGATCGTGCAGGTGGCTCTCGTTGTCCCGGTCGCGACCCCATGACACGTTCGGGCAGCTGGCGTTGAGCTCGATGCCGTCCGCGAGCGGCTCCAACAGCTCGAAGCAGCCCACGGCATCGGTCGCGTCCTCGTCGGCGAGGCTGATCAATCGAGGCGCGGGCCCTCGCGGTGCGCTTCGCAAGGTGGCCGCGACCGCGTCCGCGCCGGGGTTCGGCAGTCCCATGGAGTTCACGATCGAGCCCTGCCGCGGCGACCGAACGATGCGCGGCGAGCGATTCCCGTCACGAGGCGCTCGCGTGACCGTGCCCCCGACGACGTAGCCGAAGCCCAGCTCACCGAGGGTGTCCAGGTGGCGGCAGTCCTTGTCGAACCCCGCGGCAAGCCCGATCGGGTTGCGCAGGCGGAGCCCGCGCAGGTCGAACGCGGCCGGTGGGTCCGTCGCGGCCCCGCCGAGCCGACGCCAGGGCAGCGGGAGTCCCAGCAGCGCGTTCACGACCCGGTGGGAGGTTTCGGGGGGCAGGGCCAGGAAGACGGGACGCGCGACCGATCGGTACCACCCGAGTCGCCGCGTCGTCATCGTTCCCATCATGCCATCATGCGGTGCCATGCCATCGGATCCTGCAGTGCCCGCCCCGTCCAGTGACCTGGCGCACCGCCTGATCGAAGCGTCGGAGCTGCGCGGCGAGTTCGTGCTGTCGTCGGGGAAACGATCCACCGTGTACTTCGACAAGTTCCTGTTCCTGACGCGCCCCGATCTGCTCGGTGAGCTGGCCCACGAGGTGGCCGGGCTGCTGCCCGAGCGGGTCGATCACCTTTCGGCTCCCGAGGGGGCCGCGACGCTGCTGGTGGCGGCCGTCTCGCTCGAGACCGGCCTGCCGGTGTCGGTCGTCCGCAAGGAGCCGAAGGCGTACGGCACCATGTCGCAGGTCGAGGGATATGCGCCCGAGGGCGCACGGACGTGCCTCATCGAGGACGTCAGCACGACCGGGCACCAGGTGCGCCGCGCCGCCGAGGTGCTCACCGGGTCGGGCGTGACCGTCGAACGCATCGTGCTCGCGATCGACCGCGGAGGCGCCGACCACCTGCGTGAGGCCGGCTACGACGTCGAAGCCGTCGTGGTGCTCCGGCCGGACGAACCGTCGGGTCGACGCTGACCTCGGACGCCGGGGGCGGGTCAGGCGCGAACGCAGCGCCAGACGCGAAGGTCCCACAGGAGGCGACTGCCCCGCTGGTGGAGCTTCAGCAGGCCTTCCTTCATGAGCCGCGCGGTCGCGGCCGCCTTCGCGACGAGGTCGGGGAGCGGGAAGGTACGTTCGAGCACCGGCTCGATGTTGTCGCCGAAGACGCGCCTGGCGGCGGCGAGGATCGCGTTCTCGTCCTGCAGCGACCCGGTCGGAAGGTAGAGGCGCCCACCCGGCTGCAGGGTGTCGCCGATCGTCTCGAGCAGCTTCCGCGGCAGCTCGGCTCCGGTCGGCCCGCCCGCGGGCACGTCCTGGAACCATCCCGAGACCGCCGCGAGATCGTCGGGGATGCCTGAGACGTCGCCGATCAACACCGAGGCGCGCACGTCGCGCATCGGGTCGAGCAGGTCGCCCTGTCGGAACTCGCACACATCGCTCAGCCCGAGCCGATCCGCGTTCCGCGCGGCCATCTCGACGGCCGGCGCGGAGAGATCGCATCCGTACACCTTCCTCGCTCCGAGCTTCGCCGCGACGAACGCCAGCACGCCGCTGCCGCATCCCACATCGATGACGGTGTCACCGGCGTCGATCTCGAGGGCGTCGGCGAGCGTCTTGCTCGTGCTCGTCGGTGCGAAGACGCCGCGTCGCACGGACAACGAGAAGGGCCCCGTTCGGCCCTTCCACTCGATCTCGTTCGTCTCCGCCTGCGTCATCTGGCGCACAGGCTACACGGCAACCCGGTGGGGCGGCTAGACGACCGGTCGGTCGAACACCGCATCCTCACCCGGCACGAGGTCCCCGCGCTCCACCGCGGCGGCGTCGGCCTCGAGCTTGTCGTACAACGCCGCCGTGGCGATGCCGTGGTGTCCGGCGGGGTAGGCACGGACACGACGCGAGGCGCGCCGAAGCAATGTCTTGGCTCCGTGTGCGTTGCCACGCAGCAGATGTACGTATCCAGCACCCATCTGCGAGAGGCCCTTGAAGAACTCGGCGTCGGCGGTGCCGCGTGCCTGCTTCCACGCGGTCTCCCACGCCTCGTGCGCCGGGAAGTAGCGTCCCGCGCGGACGTGATCTCGCGCGAGCTCGTGGTTCGCCTCGAGGCTGAGCGAGTCGTAGTCCTCGAGCTCGAGCTCGTTGGTCGCGCCCCAGTCGAGCGGGCGGCCGAGGCGGTCGCGCGGCCGCTCCGGCTTCTGCCTCGTGGGGCTCGGACTGCCGGTCTTGCCGGTCGTCTCAGGGAGGTCTCGCATGGGCCCATGCTACCCGTGCCGTTCCCCTTCATCGGACGACGTCGGCTCGTCGGCACCGGGGGGTACCCTCGACCCATGAGCGAACACTCCCTGCCTCCCGAGGACGAGCGGACGAAGGGGATGCTGCCCGAGCTCGTCGCCACTCGGCGCCGCCTCCGGGCTCGCGCCGACCGCCTGGTTCCGCACCCCGGACCGATCGAGGGCGAACAGAGCACCGGCGCCGGCAAGTCCGGGACGCTCCGCGCGGCGATCTTCGGCGTCAATGACGGGCTCGTCTCGAACGCCGCCCTGATCATGGGGTTCGCCGGGGCATCCCAGGACCGCGAGGTCATCGTGCTCGCCGGCATCGCCGGATTGCTCGCGGGCGCCTTCTCGATGGCGGCCGGGGAGTACGTGTCGATGCGGGTGCAGCGCGAGGTGCTCGAGCGCGTGTTGCACCTGGAGGCGCACGAGCTGGGGAGCGACCCGGAGGGCGAGGCCGCGGAGCTGGCCGAGATCTACGAACGGAAGGGGGTCTCGCCCGATCTGGCGGCCGCCCTCGCGGCCGAGCTCTCGAACGATCCGGCCACCGCCCTCGACACCCACGCCCGGGAGGAGCTCGGGATCGATCCCGACCAGGGGCTCGGCTCTCCGTGGGGCGCCGCCGCCTCGTCGTTCGTCACGTTCACGGTGGGCGCGCTCGTCCCCTTGGTGCCGTACCTGTTCGCCTCGGGGACGATCGCACTGATCGCGTCGGCCCTGATCACCTCGATCGCCCTGATGGTTGTCGGGGCGATGACCGCGCGAGTCACGGGACGTTCGCCGGTGCAGGCGGCCGCGCGTCAGTTCGTGATCGGCGCGGGCGCCGCCGGGGTGACCTACCTGATCGGAGTCGCGCTCGGGGTGAGCGTCGTCGGATGAGCGAACACGTCGAGGCGCGCCTCACCGTGCGGGAGGCGCTTCCCTCCGAGTACGACGAGGCCGGCCGCGTCACCGCCGACGCGTACCGGCGGTTCGCCCGTGAGGAAGACCCGGACTGGCAGGAGTACCTGAACCGGATCGCCGATGTCGAGGGTCGCGCCGAACGTTCGACCGTGCTCGTGGCTCTCGATGCCGGGCGGATCGTCGGCAGCGCCACGGTGGAGCTCTCCGAACGCATCGAGCCCGACGACGATCCGGCGCTCGACCCCGAGGAGGCCCACCTGCGCATGCTCGGCGTGCATCCGGAGCACCAGCGCCGTGGCATCGGACGCGAGCTGATCCGCGCCTGCTTCCACCTCGCGAGATCAGAAGGGAAGACCTTCATGACGCTGCACACGACCGCGCCCATGCGCGAAGCACGGCATATGTACGAACGGCTCGGCT
>Ga0210076_1000012_pt1 | contig 41740 bp, 37 predicted proteins | sample MayberryNW_Catta_3_FD_184876 | JGI IMG/M metagenome (GOLD analysis project Ga0210076, IMG submission 184876) | Wetland microbial communities from San Francisco Bay, California, USA, that impact long-term carbon sequestration -... | ecosystem: Environmental > Aquatic > Marine > Wetlands ... | reverse complement strand
GCGCCGGGCTCTGGAATCCTCACCCAAGTCATCGCAAAGGCCGGCGACGAGGTCCCGGTGGGGCAGAGTATTGCTCTCATCTTGGCGCCGGGGGAACCATTGCCGCGGCAAGTCGCACCCACAGCGTCCACGGGACCTGAGACTGCAGCGAAAGAAGCTGCTCCGAAACCCGCGGCAAAATCTCCCTCTGAGTCCGTTTCGGCTATTGCGAACGGCCCCCGCATTCTCGCCTCGCCCGCGGCGAAAAGAATCGCCCGCGAAAAGGGCGTCGATCTCGTATCCCTCAAAGGCAGCGGCCCTGAAGGAAGCATCCTAGCCGCAGATGTGTTGCGCGCGGCGAGCGAGCCAACCGCCACGTCAATGCCTGACCGCCTTATCCCACTGGGCCGGATGCGCCGCATCGTGAGTGAGCGCATGACCTTGAGCAAACAAACGGCGCCGCATTTTTACTTGAGCATGGAAATTGATATGAGCGCCGTGGTTGATTGCCGTACCGAACAAAAAAAACGCCCCAATCAAGGCGTACCGTCAACGAACGACTATATTTTATACGCCTGCGCCCGGGCGCTGAAAGTTTTCCCCGCCATCAATGCCAGTTTCAGTGATCAAGGTATAAACCTTCACGACGATATCCATCTTGGCCTGGCCGTTGCCCTCGACGAGGGTCTGGTTGTGCCGGTGATTCGCCATGCAGACCGCTTAACTTTGAATGAATTGGCGGCCCAGAGCCGCGAGCTGATCGATAGGGCGCAGAGCAAAAGACTCTTCCCGCTCGACTCCGAAGGCGGCACGTTCACGGTATCGAACCTAGGGATGCTCGGCGTCGATAGCTTCACCGCGATCATCAATCCGCCGCAGTGCGCGATTTTGGCGGTGGGGCGGGTCGCGCCGCGCGTAGTAGCCGAGGACGGCATGTACGCAATCAAGCCGGTTATGACGGCTACTCTCTCTGTTGATCACCGCGTCGCCGACGGTGCGGTCGCCGCACGGTTTCTTACGCAGATAAAAACCACTTTGGAGAAAGGCGAGTTTTAAGTTACCCGGTCGTCACGGTCAGTCTTTCAGTGCGCAGTGATTTCTCAATTACCGCAATGAAAAAAGATGATGATTCGCCCTTCGAGGGCCCCATCGTCCTACCGATCACGGACGCGCTCGATCTCCACGCCTTTGAGCCCAAGGAGATTGCGAGTGTGGTCGAGGAGTATCTAGAAGAGTGCCGCCGGATGGGCTTTTCTGAAGTGCGTGTGATTCACGGTAAAGGCATCGGCGTTCAGCGCAGCATTGTACGTTCAGTCTTGAATAAGCATCCCGCCGTCGCGTCCTATCAAGATGCCCCAATCGGCGCAGGCGGCTGGGGTGCCACCATCGTGCGTCTCAAAGAGCAGAACTAACTGGCCGCGAACGGATCGTCGCCCTTCGCTCGAATCAGGTAAAATAGAGTAATCCCGACGCCAATGGTGATGAAGCTATCTGCCACGTTGAACGCGGGCCAATGATAATGCGACCAGTAGACATCTAAAAAATCGATGACTTCTCCGTAGAGGATGCGGTCGATCAGATTGCCGACCGCGCCGCCAAGAATGAACGCAAGCGCCATCGTAAGCCCTGTTTCCCGATCGCGCAATTTTTTGAGCATTATCAGAATGAAGCCGATGGCCAAGACCGAGACGCCGATCAAAAATGGTAAACGGAAAATTTCGTGGCTCCCGGAGAATATCCCGAAAGCAGCGCCGGTGTTGCGGATGTAAGTAAGGTTAAAAAATCCGTCGATGATCGGAATTGAGTCATGGAGCGGCATAGTCCGGTCGACGATGGCTTTGGTCGCCTGATCGAAGACAACGATCGTCGCCACCCATGCACCGGCGATTTTCCACTTAGCACTCAAGCCGTATCTCCGGCATTGAGCACCCTCGCGCAGCGCGCACACACTGTTTGGTGTTTTTCGTCCTGACCCACGTGCGGATCGTACTTCCAACAGCGCTCGCACTTGGCGCCATCGGCTTTGCTCACCAAAATCTCGCATTGCAACACGTCCGAATCATAGGCCATGCCGGCAGCCGCCCCGGGATGCCGAGAGTCACTCACCTGCGAGACGATCAATAGATCCTGCAAGCGCGCGCGATCGGTCTTAATCCACTCGGTCAACCCAGAGCCGGTGTGACCGTTGCGCGCCGCAAATAAAACCTTGGCGTCGAGCGAGTGACCGATGATGCCGGCGCTCCGTGCGTGTTCCAACGCTTTGAGCACTTCGCTCCGTTCGCGGAAAATGCGATCCCATTTGTCCGCCAGCTGCCGATCCATAAAGCTCGTGTCCGGCTCAGGCATGCGCGAGAGAAAAACACTGCCGGGTCGACGATCCTTGTCGGGCAGATAGCCCCAGATCTCTTCGGCGGTAAAGGACACAAGCGGCGCCATCAGATGGACCAGGGAATCAAGAATTCGATAAAGCGTCGTCTGCGCGGCACAGCGGGTCGTCGATTTCGCCCCCTCGCAGTAAAGCCGATCCTTGACGATGTCGAGATATTGGGCGCTCAGCTCGACGCTGCAAAAGTTATTGAGCGTGTGAAAGACGACGTGAAACTCATAGTCGTCATACGCCTGACGGCAGCGGTGGATCACGGTTTGCGTACGTTGCAAGATCCAGCGGTCCATTTCGTCCAGATCAGGCGGTGAGACCAAGTCTTTTTCCGGATCAAAATCGTAAAGATTGCTGATTAAAAACCGCGCCGTGTTGCGTAGCCGTCGATAGGCCTCGACAAGACGATTCAAGATCTCATCCGAGATGCGCACGTCTTCGCGAAAATCTTCGGCGGCTACCCAGAGGCGTAGAATCTCGGCGCCCGATTTTTTGATGATCTCTTGTGGCGCGATGACGTTGCCCAACGACTTTGACATCTTGCGGCCCTTACCATCGAGCGTAAAGCCGTGCGTCAGAACACTTTCGTACGGCGCGCGCCCGCGCGTGGCCAAAGACGTGAGCAAAGAGGTGTGAAACCAACCCCGGTGCTGGTCGCTGCCTTCGAGGTAAAGATCGGCTCTGCCGCCGAGCCGCGGATCTCGCTCGACCACGGCTGCCCAGCTCACGCCCGAGTCGAACCAGACATCGAGAATATCTTCCTCGCGGCTAAATTCCTGACCGCCGCACTGGGGGCACGCGAAATTTCGCGGTAACAGTTCTTCGACCGCTCGGATATACCAAGCGTCGGAACCCTCTTTTTCAAAAATAGCCGCGACGTGGTCGCACAACGCTTGATTCAAAACCGCTTCATTACAGCTTTTGCAGTAGACCGCGGGAATCGGCACGCCCCAGGAGCGCTGGCGCGAGATACACCAGTCCGGCCGGCTCTCGAGCATGCCGCGAATGCGATCTTTACCCCAGGGTGGAATCCAGCGCACTTGATCGATGGCATTGAGCGCGTCTTTTCGGAGCCCTTCTTTCTCCATCGAGATAAACCACTGCTCGGTGGCGCGGAAAATTACCGGCTTTTTGCAGCGCCAGCAGTGGGGATAGCTGTGCAAAAGTTTGTCTTCTTTGAGCAATGCGCCGCTATCGCGCAATTTTTCAATGATTCTAGCGTCGGCCTTGAAGACCGACTCGCCCTTGAGGTCGCCGGTCTCGGCCGTGAATTTGCCTTCGGCGTCCACCGGCGCCAGGACCGGCAAGCCGTAGCGCAGGCCGACTTCGTAGTCTTCTTGACCGTGACCCGGCGCAATATGAACAGCGCCGGTGCCTTGATCCTGGGTGACGAAATCGCCGAGAATCACTCTGGAGTCGCGATCGATCCAAGGATGGCGGCACAAGATATCTTCGAGATCCGCGCCGGGAATAGCACCAGGCGTTATCCGATAATCTTTCGGCTCTAGACCGAGAGCGTTCATTACGTTAGCTATCAGCTCTTGATTGATGATGAGCTCGCCTTTCGGCGTCTCAACGAGTTGATATATAAACTTTGGATGAACGGCGATCGCCTGATTGGCCGGCAAGGTCCATGGTGTCGTGGTCCAGATCACAAAGGATGTTCCTCTTACCGGATCGAGAGGAAACAAACCCTTGGGATCTTTAACCGGAAACTTTACGTAGATCGAAGCCGAGGTCTGGTCTTCGTACTCGACTTCGGCCTCGGCGAGCGCTGTAACGCACGATGCGCACCAGTAAACCGGCTTCTTTTGTCGATAGAGCACGCGCGATTCGACGATTTTGCCGAGCTCGCGGATTTCCTGGGCTTCGTAGGCCGGGTCCATGGTCCGATAAGGACGTTCCCAGTCACCCAGTACGCCGAGCCGTTTAAATTCATCGCGCTGAATCGAAATGAATTTTTCAGCGTACTCTTTGCACAGGCGGCGAATCTCCGCCTTGCTCATGGTCAGCTTCTTGGCTCGGCCGATGTCCTTTTCGACCTGAAGCTCGATCGGCAAGCCATGGCAATCCCATCCCGGCACGTAGGGCGCAGCGCGCCCGGTCATCGACTGATATTTAACGATGATGTCCTTGAGAATCTTATTGAGCGCATGGCCGATGTGGATGTTGCCGTTTGCGTACGGCGGTCCATCATGAAGAACAAACTTAGGCTGCTGTTCATTAGCCTGTAGGACTTGAAAGTAAGTCCGTTCACGTTCCCACCGTTCGACCTGCTTGGGTTCATTCTGCGGCAAGTTTGCACGCATTGGGAACGCAGTCTTGGGCAGATTTAAAGTGTTCTTGTAGTCCATACTGTAACGCTGGCAGGCAGAAGAATCGCGCAACCGCTCAGAAACTACTTGTGGTGATTATTCACTCCCCGAACCATGCGGGAGGCAAACATATCGGCTTTGTTTTCCGCGTCCGCCCAAAAGACATAGTGGCCCATCTCGTGGTAGACGGTGCTGATCCAGCGCCGCTCCGAGTTGTACTTGCGCCCCTTTTTCCAGTTCTCCGGATGAACTAGATAGATCTGGCCGTTTTCGTAGGTTTTTCCGGCAGTCTTTCCCCAGTCGATATACTCAAACCACTCGACTCTTGGGTTCCTTAGATGATAGAAGCGACACAGGCTCGCAATCGCTTTTTTGAAATCGTTGGCTTTGTAATCGCGGAAAAACGACGAAAGCATCCGATCCACCGAACGACGTTCTCTGACAGGCGGCAAGATCATTCTCATGTTGGTTAACCGAAAACACCTTAGTTGAATGTAATTAGCATACAAGCACCGCAATTTAAACAACCTGTTTCGCGCACAAAGCTCTAAGAAGTCGTCTAAATAACTGAATACACTGCACATTTCTCCTGCGGCTCGAGACCAAACCAAAACCGATTGACAGGCTTTTAGACTCTTGCGACGACCGAAAAAGTATCGTAGATTGGCTAACTTCGAAACGCTCACCCATAGCGTCGAATCCAAAATCCGAAAATTTGATGGCCGCTTGGTTGATCCGCAGAGTCCTTTATTTAAGCACGTCTTATGGCGTCGCAATAAGCTCCGTAGCGGTCAGGCTCTTGCCGCGGAGCTGGCTCTTTAGCTTTTCCGACATCATTGCCGGAGTTGGTTTTGTCTGTTTCAAAGGCTTTCGGAGTCGATCGATCGCTAATATTGCCGCGGTCTTCGGCGAGCAGTTGAATGACGCTCAAGTTGCAGATATAGCGCGCGGCTCGCTCCGGAACTTTTTTCGTGATTGCGCTGAAATGGCGATCGCGTTCAAAATGTCCGATAGCGAACTACGAGAGTTCATTCCGATGGCCGGGAAGGAGCATCTCGATGCCGCCCTGGCTAAGGGCTGCGGGGTTCTCGTTGTGAGCGCGCATTTAGGAAATTTCTTTCTAATCGGCACCTGTCTAGCCATTGACGGTTATGTGGTCTCAGTGCTGGTAAACCAGCCGAGCGATAGTCACTTGGCCAAGCTGATGGATAGATACCGGCTGCAAGTGCGGCAAAAAACGATTCATGCGCGCCCACGGCGCGAGGCGTTAAGTCAGCTCACCGAAGCGCTACGGCGTAACGAGCTCGCTGTGATCATATCGGATGAGTACCGGCGCGGTGACGGTATCGAAGTGCCGCTATTCGGTAGAATTGTGATTGCCCGGCGCGGAGCGGCGACGCTGGCTTTGCGGACCGGCGCAGCGATTGTGCCGGCTTCTCTGATTCGCCAGCCAGATGGGAACCTCGAGTTGATCGTCGAGCCCGAGTTGGAGCTCGATCGCTCCGGCAAGGGCGTCGAACAGATTACCGAAAATACCACTCGCCTTACCCAGTGGGTCGAGCGGAAAGTACGGCAATATCCCGATCAATGGAATTGGATGAATCTGCGCTGGTGGAGGACGCCAACGGAGAGTGAGCCCGGAGCCCATGCGCCGGTCCGGCAAGCAACGTAAGAAATGACGAGAAGGGGGACTGAGGTGAAAAGCAGTAATAAGAAAGATCTCGAGGAACTGAAAAGGAAGGTCGCGTTGGGCAACCGCATCATGTTTTACCAGGGCCTGGCCGATTACCATGGTCACGTGAGCGCGCGCATCCCTGGTACTAGAAAATTCTTGATCAAGCCCGTACTGGCGCCGCTCGGCGAGATTGCTCCAAAACAGATTATTCTGGTCGACATCGACGAGTACATGGAAGTGTGCGAGCAGAACTACGCCAAGGCCGGCAATAAGCGCGCGGTTACCAAGATCGCCAATCCGCCGCGCGAGACCATGATCCACGCTGCCATCTACAACGCCAGACCTGACGTCAATTCAGTCGTGCACACACACCAAACTATCGCCACCGCGTTTTCAGTAGCGGGTACGCCAATACTGCCGATCTACAATCAGGCCGCCGTGTTCGCTCCGGAGACGCCGATCTTTCCGAGCCCGCGACTGATCTACACGATCCAAGATGGTAAAGAGATTTGTCAAACTTTGGCCAATCACACGGCCATGTTGCTCAAGGGTCATGGCATCATTGTATGCGGCGATAGCTTGGAATATGCTACCGTTCACGCGATTTATTTAGAGCGGACCGCATACATGCAGTTTATCGCGAGCTGCGTCGGCAAGCCGGCGATCATGCCGCAACCCGAGATCGACTATATGAAAGAAAACATGATGTACCGATCCTACGACGCTTTTGCCTACTTCAAATCATTATTGCCGAAGAGCGCCCGGTTGTAATACACGATCGACTACTAAATCTGGAGGAAAGATTGATGGCTAAACGAGAGGAAAAGGTGACTGAATCGAAGCGACCCATTCAGGATCTGCGTGAATGGCTGGATCGCGTTGAGGCGCTAGGAGATCTGGTGCGCGTCAAAGAAGCGGTTAGCTGTGAGGAAGAAATGAGCGCGATTGGTTACCTGGTGGCCAAGCACAAGCCATCGCCGGCGATTCTTTTTGACAATATCAAAGGTTTTGAGAAAAGCCGTTACAAAGCTCGTTCCTTGTGGAATATTCTTGGCCCGAGCATTCCTCGTATCGCGCTGACCATGGAAGAGGCTCCGGATACGCCGACCGTTGAACTGATTCGTCGCGTTAAAGATAAACTAAAAAACCGCATGCCACCGCGCGAGGTGCCGCATTCCGAAGCCGGTTTTTATCAGAACACTCTCACGGGGGACCAGATCGATTTGACGGAGCTGCCGATCCCACGGCACTGGCCTTTGGACGGCGGCAACTATGCCGGCACGGCGGATTGCGTCATCACCCGCGATCCGGATTCCGGTTATTTGAACGTTGGTACTTACCGCATGATGCTGCAAGGCAAGCGCGAAACCGGCCTTTATCTTTCGCCAGGTAAGGACGCGCGCTTGCACATCACCCGCTCATGGCAGCAGGGTAAGCCGGTCGAAGTAGCCGCCGCATGGGGTATCGACCCACTGTTTATGGTCGTTGGCTCGCAGACATTTCCAAAGAATGTTTCTGAATATGAATTCCTGGGCGGCATCAAAGGCGAGCCGATCCCGGTCGTTAAAGGCAAAACGACCAACCTTTTATTGCCGGCTAATGCTGAATTTATCGTCGAGGGCATCATCAAACCGAACTCGGTCAAGAGCGAAGGACCCTTCGGGGAATTTCCCGGCTATTACGGCCGGCCCGAGGCCGGATGTCCGCTGGTCGAAATAACCGCGGTTCACTATCGTACCAACCCGATCCTCACCAACGCCTTGATGGCCGATTACCCATCAAACGAGCAGAGCGGCTTTTTTTCGATCATCCGCTCGGCGCGCATTTGGGATGATCTCGAAAAACTAGGCATCCCGGGTATTCAAGGCGTTTACGCTCACCCGGCCGGCGCTGGTGGATTCGGCATGACCGTAATCGCCCTCGAGCAACGCTATGCGGGACATGCGGCCCAGTCGCTTGCGCTTGCGGCTCAAGTACCGGGCGGCGCGTATTACACCAAGTGGATCATCGCGGTCGATGAAGACGTTGATCCGACTGACATTGACCAGGTCATTTGGGCGATGAGCAGCCGCTGCAATCCAATCGATGACATCGATGTTCTGCGCAACACCTGGAGCACTTGGCTCGATCCGACCCAGAATCCACCCGAAAAACGGCCCTACGGCTCCAAAGCTTTAATTAATGCCTGCAAAGAGCATCGATACTTGCCGGTCTTCTCGAAGCGCACTGCGCTGCGCCGAGAGATGTACGACAAAGTGGCGGCAGAGTGGAAAAAGCTCGGTCTCCCCGGCCAAATACCCACAGTCCGCGCTTTCGAAGAAGAGAAGAAAGTCGTTTACCACGAAGTCGGCGGCTTCGAGCCAGGCAAACAACCGGGCGAAAATAAGTGAAGTTTTTGTGAACGGCGATAGTCAAGACCTGACCGCCGCCGTTGACCTTCTTTGCAGCCTACCGTCCCAGCGCCCCAGGCGCGCCAAGACTTCTAATTGGCTGAAAAAGCCAGACCCCAGCGGGGCTGGTCTTCCAGCTCACTGGGGTCTGGCTTCCCATAAGGCGTACGAACCCGCTAAAAACGGATTAACTGATGGCTTCTTCGCCTCGCTCGTTAGTCCGGATCCGAATCACTTCTTCAACCGAAGAGACAAAGATTTTTCCATCGCCGATCTTTCCCGTCTGGGCCGACTCCAGAATCGCTTCGACGATCTTGGGCACCATATCGTCAGGGGCAAGTATCTCGATCTTCACCTTTGGCAAGAAATCGACCGTGTATTCGGCGCCGCGGTACAGCTCCGTGTGACCCTTTTGCCGGCCGAAGCCTTTGACTTCGGTGATGGTCATTCCGGTAATGCCCGCGGCAGTGAGCCTTTGCTTCACCTCGTCAAGCTTAAACGGTTTGATGATTGCTTCGATCTTTTTCATAATGCTCCCCTTTGAAATATGGGGCGTGGCCGGCAGCGGAGCGGCGGCCATTTGGTAACTGTTACTTAGATATCGAAATACAGAGCAAACTCCCAGGGGTGGGGGCGCAGCCGGATGGCATCGACCTCATGCTTTCTCTTGTACTCCAACCAGGTCGTGATCACATCCTTGGTGAAGACGTCTCCTTTGAGCAAAAAATCATGGTCTTTCTCGAGGGCGTCGAGTGCCTGGTCCAGCGACCCCGGCATTGACTTAACCTTGGCCGCCTCTTCAGGCTCTAGTTCGTAAAGATTTTTGTCGATCGGCTTGGGCGGCTCGGTCTTGTTTCTGATCCCGTCGATGCCTGCCATCAGCATGGCGGGAAAGGCAAAATACGGGTTGCAACTCGGATCGGGAGTCCTAAACTCGAGTCGCTTGGCCTTCTCGCTGGTGGAGTACATCGGTATTCTGACACAGGCGCTGCGATTTCTCGCGGAGTAAACCAGGTTAATCGGCGCTTCGTAGCCGGGAACCAGTCTCCTGTAAGAGTTCGTCGTCGGGGCAATGAAAGCACACAGCGCATGAGCGTGTTTAATCAACCCGCCGATGTAGTACCGAGCGGTGTCGCTGATGAGCCCGTAGCCCTTCTTATCGTAGAACAGGTTCTTGCCGCCCTTCCATAGACTCTGGTGGCAGTGCATGCCGGAGCCGTTGTCTTGAAACAGGGGCTTGGGCATGACGGTAACAACCTTGCCTCTTTTCTTGGCGGTATTCTTGACCACGTACTTATAGAGCAGGACCTTGTCGGCCATCTTGGTCATGGTGTCAAAGCGCATGTCGATCTCGGTCTGTCCGGCGGTAGCGACCTCGTGGTGGTGCACTTCAACGGTGATGCCGCATTTCTGTAGGTTGAGGACCATCTCGGATCTAAGATCCTGGTACTGGTCGCTGGGGGAGACCGGAAAATAGCCTTCTTTGTATCTGATCTTGTTGCCTAAATTCGGTCCTTCTTTGCCCGAGTTCCAAAATCCTTCTTCTGAGTCGATATGGTAGTAGCCTTCATGGTGGTTCTGGTCGAAACGGATACTGTCAAAGATAAAAAACTCGATCTCGGGCCCCCAGTAACTAATGTCCGCAATGCCGCTCGACTTCAGATACTTCTCGGCTTTTTGGGTGACGTATCTCGGATCTCTGCTATAGGGCTCGCGGGTAATGGCATCTAAAACGTTACAGATAAAACTGATCGTCGAGTGTTCGCTGAACGGGTCCATCATGGCCGTGTCCGGGTCCGGCAGTAAGATCATGTCCGACTCGTTAATGCTCTGAAATCCCCGGATGCTCGATCCGTCAAATCCCAGTCCTTGCTCGAAAATGTCCTGCGATAATTCAGTGGCAGGAATAGAAAAGTGCTGCCACAATCCCGGTACGTCGATAAACTTCAAATCCACGATCTCTGCTTTGTTCTTCTTCGCCATCTCCAAGGCGTCTTTGACTGACATCGAGTGCTCCTCTCTGCGGGTTAGTGAATTATTTAAATGAAAGGCTTGTTATCACATTATAAATTGCCGGGCCAGCCCCTATTCGTAAGCGCGCTCATTGTGCTGGCTCAAATCCAAACCCATTCTTTCTTCATCGTCGGCTACCCTAAGCCCCATCACCGCCTTGACGATCGAAAGCAGAATGTATGTTCCGATAAACGCCAGAGCCAAGGTCGCAACGACTGAGACAAACTGAATCCAAAGCTGCGCTGGGTTACCGTAGAACAAGCCGTCATTGCCGGCCGCGTTAATCGCCTTGGAAGCGAACAATCCAGTAGCCAGGGCTCCCCAAGTTCCACCGACGCCGTGGACGCCGACCACATCCAGAGAATCATCATAGCCGAGCCTGGGTTTTAAACTGCAAGCCATCGAGCACAGGACACCGCCGCCGATGCCGATTAGAATAGCGGGTATGGGTTCGACAAAGCCGGCGCCGGGAGTGATCGCCACGAGCCCTGCTACGGCGCCGCTCGCGGCGCCTAACACGGTAGGTTTATCTCTCAGGATCCAATCCATCGCCAGCCAGGAAAGTGCGGCTGCCGCGGCCGCCAAATGCGTGGCAACGAACGCCGATGTCGCCAGACCGTCGGCTGCCAACGCGCTGCCGGCGTTAAAACCAAACCAGCCCACCCACAACAGTGCGGCGCCAATGACGCTAAACGGCAGGTTGTGCGGCGGCATCGCCTCCTGGCCGTAGCCGATGCGCTTGCCGAACATGATAGCCGCAACCAGTGCCGATGCGCCGGAGCTGATGTGAACGACGGTGCCACCAGCGAAATCGAGAGCGCCCATTTCTCGCATCCAGCCTTTGACTCCCCACACCCAGTGGGCGAGCGGATCATAAACGAATGTCGCCCAGAGAATGATGAATACCAAAAACGAACTGAACTTAACGCGCTCGGCAAACGCACCCGTTATCAAAGCAGGCGTAATCACCGCGAACATCATCTGAAAAATCATAAACGCGGCGTGTGGAACGGTGGCGGCGTAATCCGTGTTTGGCTCGGCACCCACGCTCTTTAGACCAAGCCAACTTAGGTCGCCGATGATACCACCGATGTCGACGCCGAACGCCAGCGTATAGCCCCACAAGGCCCATTGGATGCTGATGACCGCCGCGATGATGAAACTGTGCATGATGGTGCCGAGCGCGTTCTTACGACGCACCAAGCCGCCATAAAAAAGAAAAAGACCGGGAATCGTCATCATTAAAACCAGCGCGGAGCAGGTTAAGATCCAGGCCGTATCACCTTTATCGATTTTTGCAGCAGCGGCGGCCGAAGGTGCAGCCGCCGGTGCAATCTCCGGCGCCCCCATGATAGCTGGGGCGGGTTGCCCCGTGTCCTGGGCGGACGTCGTTATTGGGCTCGACAACCCAAGCAAGACTATCGAAATCAGCAAGACCACCGGCCAACGATTACCTTGTGCAATCACGACCAATCTCCTTATCTGCGCATTCAGTGAGCAAGAGCGTGAAAGAAAAAGACCAGCTTTAAGATGACGAGCAACCAGTATGCCACCGGTCCGGATAAAAACATGACCAAGGAAATCAATACTTATGGATTTCGCCGCCTTGGAAGCAGGAAGTTGCTGCCTATGATCTATGCAATCGCATAAATCTTAGGCAGCAACCCATGATGCGAAAAAACTTGCAGCATCACGTCTTTTTCGCAGAGCCGATGCGATTCGGTAGAGGTAGGGGATTTACGTGAGGCTTACGATTTCCGCCGGTAGCGCAAAATGAATATTTTCTTCGACGAAGCCGATGTGGCTAATCTCGGCACCCGCGCGCTCAAAATACTCCGCGGCCGCAAGGACCAAGCGCTCCGGAACCGATGCCCCCGAAGTAATACCGACACGTTTTACGCCTTCGAGCCAGCGCGGATCGATCGCGTGATGATCGTCAATCAAATAAGCATTTTTGCCTTCCGCCCTGGCCACTTTGCAAAGTTGATTTGAATTTTCACTATTACGCGAGCCGATAACGAGTATCAGGTCGACTTCCTTACTGAGCTGCTTGACCGCATCCTGGCGGTTTTGCGTGGCGTAGCAAATATCCTCCTTCGCCGACGTGACCAGCTTGGGAAATCGCTCTTTCAAAATGTCGATAATCTCACGGGTATCATCGACGCTGAGCGTCGTTTGGGTTAGCGCGACAATTTTCTCCGCGTTCGGTACTTCGAGGCCGCGCGCCTGGTCGGCGCTGTCGATGATCCGAATACGATCCGGTGCTTCACCGCTCGTGCCTACGATTTCATCATGCTTCGCATGGCCAACGAGAATAATAGAGTAGCCTCGCGCAGCGAACTTACGCACTTCGCGATGAACTTTCTCGACCAATGGGCAGGTCGCATCGATGATGATCTGCAAGTTTTTTTCTTTGGCCTGCTGCCACACCGTAGGAGCCACTCCGTGAGCGCTGAAAACCAACTTTGCGCCGGCGGGAACCTCGTCGATGGATTCGACGAAGCGCACGCCGCGACTGGAAAAGTCGGCAACGACATGCTGGTTATGGACGATTTCGTGAAACACGTAGATCGGCGCGCCGTGACGCGCCAGGGCTCGCTCCACGCTTTCAATGGCCATTTCGACCCCGGCACAAAAACCGCGAGGTTTTGCCAATATAACCTTTTCCACGGACATCGTGATAAAAGAAGTCTGGAGGAATCAAAGAAATGTGTCAACCAGCGGGGCGGCACCAATCCCATGGGCCGATATTCACCCGGCCCGATGACGAAGCAGCCCGAGAATTTTCTCAGCCGCCACGGCCGCACCGTTTAGCGGGACCGCCGGCCAGTTTGGCTCCTTATCGAAAAGCCGGGTTAAGTAGGGCCGAAGGTTGCCGGCAAGTAAGTCCGCTTGCGGAATGAACTCCGCCGTGGCGAGCTCGCGCAAAGCTCGAACCAGATGAGGATACTCCGCAAACTCGCCGCGCTCGGTGTACAGTAGCGGCAACCGGTGGGCCAGCGTATCGGCGACGATTCCATAGCCCGGCTTGGTGACGACCGCGTCGACGGCGCGCAGCAGATCGTCATAGCGACGCTGGGCTGCCGACAGGATGCGGAGATTGCCGCGGGCGAGTTCGGCAGGTCCAGTGGTAACGAAAAACATTGGCGACAATTCATTCAGGTATTGCCAGGGTAACTGATCAAATCCCAGCCCGCCGAAACTGAGCAATACAATGATGCCGCTCGGGGGTAAGCCGAAGGCCTGGCGCGCTTGACGGCGAGTTAAGCGGGAAACCCGCGTGATCCAGGGGATCGCCTCGCGGCACGCAAACATGCTCATATCGCAAGCATAGGGGAGAGTCAGAGCAAGTGTCGCCCGACTGTAAAAGCTGGTCATTTCGTCAATCGCGCCGGTAAGCCCCGGGTGTTTAGTCTCATAAGCCTGGTAAATGACATCCCAGGTAAAATTTGTCACCGCGACCGCTGGGATATTCGCCCGCGCAGCGATCTCGAAACAAGCCGGTGGAATATCGCCGACGATCAAATCGATTTGCCGGCCCTGGATGAACTCGATTTCTTCTTGCATCAGAGTAGGTAGGCGGCGATGCAACTCCAGGCAACGATCAAAGGTTTTCTCAAGGTCGATTTCCAAACTGTTGGGCTGAACCATACCGATATCTAACGAGCAGTTGGTATAGATCACCGGACGATCGGAATTGTGAAACAACCACTCCGGCGCCGTGGTGCGAACATGCACACGCAAGTCTGGGGCTGTGTGTTGCAGCGCACGAATGACCTGATTCGAGCGCACTGCATGGCCGTAACCATGGCCGGTAATGTAGTAAAGAATTGAAGTCAACGGGGTTTTAGATGTATGAAGCTAGGTGACTCAAAGTATTTAGCCGGCGCGAAAATGTCAACGGCGAGGTAGGTCATCGCCGCAAGCTTCACAGGAGAGAAATCATGACGGGCACGATTAAGAAAATCATGCGACAAAAAGGATTTGGCTTTATCACCCCGGACGACGGCAGCGAAGACGTGTTCTTCCATCGCGGCAGCCTGGCGCCGCGTAATCAGATCGAAGATCTGAACGAAGGCGACTCGGTGCAATTTCAGGTACGGAAAGGCGAGAAGGGACCGGTCGCATTGGATTTAAAAATTCGTTGAACCGCAAGCATTTTCGCCACCGACTTGGTCTTTGCTCATTTCTAAACAGCTCTGACTCGATTGCTGAACTTCCCTCCGTCCCCGACAGCGGATCGCCACCTGAGGTAAATTCCCCTTCCAACTACAAACAACCGCGGTTGTCTACCAAGTATCGACACCCGTTAGTTTATGTTAGCGTGAATTGAATCCCCGAGAAGGCGGAAATATGGAAGCCAAACATACCAATCGCTTAAGTCGCGAGACCAGCCCCTATTTACTTCAGCACGCCCACAATCCGGTCGACTGGTATCCGTGGGGCGACGAGGCGTTCGAGAAAGCCAAAAGCGAGAATAAACCGATTTTGCTTAGTATCGGCTACTCGGCCTGTCACTGGTGTCATGTGATGGAGCACGAGTCGTTTGAGAACGAAAAAATCGCCGCTCTCATGAATGAGCTGTTCGTCAATATCAAAGTCGATCGCGAAGAGCGTCCCGACCTGGACGAGATTTACATGAATGCCGTGCAAATGCTCACCGGTCGCGGTGGCTGGCCGATGACGATGTTTCTCACTCCGGACCGAAAGCCCTTCTATGGCGGCACCTATTTTCCGCCGGAAGACCGGCAGGGGATGCCCGGATTCCCGCGCATCCTAATGGGAGTTTCCCAGGCCTACCGCGAGCGACCGGAGGATGTGCAGAAAAGCGTGTCGCAGATTCTTGCGGCTTTACAGCGCATGGCGGAATCCCAGGAGACGACGAAAGATTTGTCCAAATCGATCATCGGCGAGGGCGCGGACAAAGTCGCGCAAGCATACGATGCAGACCATGGCGGCCTGGGACAGGCGCCGAAATTTCCCAATGCCGGAGTCTATGAGCTTTTCCTGCGTCATTATTCGGCTTCCAAGAACGAACGCTTCCTCGAGATGGTCGTTCATACGCTCACCCAGATGGCACAAGGCGGTATTTACGACCATTTGGGCGGCGGGTTTCATCGTTACTCGGTGGATGCCAAATGGCTCGTGCCGCATTTCGAGAAGATGCTTTACGATAACGCCCAGCTCGTGCGCATCTACGCGCACGTCTACACGGTCACGCACGAGCCGCTTTTTAGGACCGTGGTCGAGGAGACTCTAAACTACCTGCTCCGCGAGATGCTGCACGCGGAGGGCGGCTTCTATTCGACCCAGGACGCTGACAGCGAGGGGGAAGAGGGCAAGTTCTTCGTTTGGAGCGAAGATGAGATCCACCGAGTGATCGGCGAAGAAGACGGGAAAATTTTTTGCCGGATGTACGATGCCGGCGAGCCGGGCAATTTCGAAGGCAAAAGCATCCTTCATCCGATTCTGACTGTCGAGCAAGCGGGCAAGCTCTTTAGCAAAGAGCCCGCGCAGATCGAAGCCTTGGTTGCTCGAGGTAAGCAAAAGCTTTTCGCGGCACGAGAAAAACGTGTCAAGCCATTCCGTGATGAGAAAATCATCGCCGCCTGGAACGGCCTCATGCTTTCGGGTCTCGCGGAGGCGATCAAGCTGGCGGGCAGTTCAGCTGGCATCGAGGCCGCGCAACGAACGGTCGACTTTATTTTTGCCAAAATGTTTCGCGATGGCGCTCTGCTACATACGTATAAAGATGAACACGCCAAGCTGCTCGGCTATCTGGACGACTATGCGTTCGTGGCGGTCGGGTTGCTTGATCTCTATGAGGCGCTCTTTGACCGCGCCTATCTGGAGCGCGCCGTCCAGCTTGCCGACGTGATGTTGCGCGAGTTCTGGGATGAGCGGGACGGGGCTTTCTTTTATACCGGCAAATCGCACGAGCAACTGATCAGCCGGGCGAAGCCCATCTTTGATGGATCGATTCCCTCGGGAAATGCCTTGGGGACGCAACTGCTCCTGCGCCTTTATCATTTCACCGGCGAGAACCGTTACCGCGCCGCCGCGGACAAAGTCTTGCGCTCCTATTACGATGCCATGGCAAGCCAACCCTTCGGCTTCGCGCACTTACTGTGCGCCCTCGATAATTACATTCACGGAGCCAAAGAGATTGTTATCGTGGGGCATCCGGTTGACGCCGCCGCGAAGCAACTGATTGCGGAAGTCAATTCGGTTTACCTGCCGAATAAAGTCGTTCAAATCGCTCCGCCGGGAAGCGCGCTCGCTGAAATCTCACCGTTGTTGCAGGGAAAAACTCAGGTCGATGGCCGAGCGACCGCTTACGTCTGCCGCAATTTCACATGTTCCGCCCCGGTCACCAACCCGGGTGAGCTGCGCGATCTGCTCGAAAGCGAAGCGGCTTGAGCTTAGAACAAATTTGCCAGCGCAGTGCGCTTCGGCGCATCAGGAGCCGGGCGCATTGCTGGTGATCGTTTGAATAATTCGCTCCAGATCTGTCATGGCATAGTATTCGATCTCGATTTTTCCTTTGGCCGACCGAGCTTTTGGAAGTAAGCGCACCCGGGTGCCTAAAGCGCGCTGCAGCGTTTCGACGATGGACTTCAGATCGGGATCGATGAGCGCTGCCGGGCGGCGGCGTTTGCGACCGATGATTAACAAGCGGACCATCTTCTCGGTTTCCCGAGTGGAGAGCCCTCTAGCGATCACGTCGCGGCAAGCCGAAACAATCAGCGCCTCCGTGTGTAGCCCGAGCAGCGCTCGTGCCTGACCGGCTGGAAGATTGCCGGCGGAAACTTCTTGTTGAACTTCCGCCGGAAGAGCCAGGAGACGGAGCGAGTTAGCGATGGCCGGCCTGCTCTTGCCCACTTTTTCGGCCATCTCTTCCTGGCTCCAGTGAAACTCTTCCTGCAGGCGCCGGTAACCACTGGCTTCTTCGATGGGGTTTAAATCCTCGCGCTGGAGGTTTTCGACCAACGCAAGCTGCAACGCTTCATGGTCGCTCGCTTCGCGTACGACGACCGGAACCCGGATCAGTCCGGCTTTCATCGCCGCGCGCCAACGCCGCTCACCAGCGATCAGTTCAAAGCCGTCGCCCTTGGGTCGAACGACCAGCGGTTGAATGATGCCTTGGTTGCGAATCGAGGCGGCGAGCTCTTCGATTTTCGCTTCGTCAAATGTACGCCGGGGCTGAAAAGGACTCGGAGTTATCCGGTCAACGGCAACTTCAGAGGTCGCGCGCTGGTCGCGACTCTCGACAGGGGCTTCCGGTGCGCTCGGGATGAGCGCGCTCAGGCCTCTACCCAAGCCCTTTTTCTGCATCGACATGGTTGGATTCTCCACGGCTAATCAACTCCTTTGCGAGATCTCGATAATCCTGGGCTCCGGTAGAAGTTACGTCGTACAAACAAATCGGCTTGCCGTAACTCGGGCTTTCGCTCAAACGCACATTGCGGCGAATAATCGTGCGAAATAATTTATCCGGAAAATGGGCGCGAATATCCTCAACGACTTGATGTGAGATGCGGTTTCGGCTGTCGAACATCGTGATCACGATTCCTTCCAGGCGCATTGACGCGTTGACGCTGTGCTGCACCAGCCGCATCGTTTCAAGAATGGCGCTTAATCCTTCGAGCGCGTAGTATTCGCTTTGAATGGGAATAAGGAGCGAATCAGCGGCGGCTAGCGCGTTGAGCGTAAGTAGCCCCAGGGATGGCGGGCAGTCCAGCAGAACGTAATCATAGTGCGCGCCGACACCGGCAAGAGCATCCTTGAGACGATACTCCCGTCGATCGGCGCCAACCAGCTCAATTTCGATTCCGACGAGGTCCTTGGTGGCAGGAATCAAGAGCAACTCAGGCAACTCCGTCTGACGCAAAACTTCGCCAAGGAAGCGCGAGCCATCGAGCACATGATATAGGCTCGCTGCCAGCTGGCTGCGCTCGATGCCGAGTCCCGTCGTGCTGTTACCTTGTGGATCGAGGTCGACGAGCAGAGTGCGCTTGGATTCCAGAGCTAATGATGCCGCAAGATTGATCGCCGTGGTAGTCTTGCCTACGCCACCCTTTTGATTGGCAATAGCAATCGTCGTGTGCACAGATTTCCCTTTAAAATCAATAGTTTATAGGACTTACGGTTGTTTCAGAATAAATATCATATAAATCGAATAATTGAAAGAAAATATTTCGTTTCACGTGGAACATCTTCGTAGGTCCATTATTCACCGCTGTAAATACAAAGAGTGTAGATGCAATTTTGGTTGGATCCAGCGGTAGTTGGATTTCACAGCTCCATGAAGCGACCCGCGAGTCAGACTAGGCTGTTTTGGTCTTGATATAGAATGACAGCAGCGAAATTGCAGCCGGGGTGATGCCCGGGATTCGAGCGGCCTGACCGAGGGAACGAGGCTTAATCCTCGTAAGTTTCTCACAAACTTCGCGTGATAAACCGCTGATGCTAGAATAGTCGGTATTCTCAGGCAACTGCGCGTGCTCCATTTTTCTGAAGCGCTCAACAATTTCTTGCTGCCGGTGGACGTAGCCTTGGTATTTAATCTGAATCTCGACTTGCGCGTCAACATCCGCTCGATAGTTTGGAATATCAGGTCGCAGTTGTCTTAACTGGTTCATTGATATCTCTGGTCTTCGAAGAAGCTGCGTCAAACTGGCCTGGTTCCTCAGTCGCGCCGACTGAAACGATGCGAGCAGCGCATTGGTCTGAGCACTGGGTAAGACGTATGTCTGCTCCAGGAAGTCGGCTAGATCAGTTACAGACTCTTTCTTTGATTCGACTTTTTCATACGAGCCGTTAGCGGCAAGCCCAATCGTATGACCAAGCTCGGTCAAGCGTAGGTCTGCGTTGTCTTCGCGGAGCAAAAGGCGATATTCCGCGCGAGACGTAAACATTCGATACGGTTCGTTGTCAGTTCCTTTTGTGACGAGGTCATCGACCAGAACACCGATATAAGCCTGCTCACGCGATAAAACGATCGGCCGATCACCGCGGAGACTTAGAACGGCATTGATCCCTGCCATAAGTCCCTGCGCGGCGGCTTCCTCGTATCCAGTCGTGCCGTTGATTTGACCGGCATGATAAAGACCCTGCACCAACTTTGTTTCCAAAGACGGATACAGCTGAGTCGGTTCGAAGTAATCGTATTCGATTGCGTAACCAGGTCGCATGATCTCCGCTGATTCCAGGCCGTCGATCGACCGCACCATCTCGATCTGGACGTCCAGCGGGAGACTCGTAGACAAGCCGTTGGGGTAAATCTCGACGGTGTCTAAACCCTCCGGCTCGAGGAAAATCTGATGCCGCTCTTTATCGGCGAAGCGACTAATTTTGTCTTCGATCGAAGGACAATATCGCGGCCCGCGGCTTTTAATTACTCCCGAATACATCGGCGAGAGATGAATGGCAGCGCGGATGATGTCGTGGGTTCTCCGGTTGGTGTAAGTGACATGGCAAGGAACCTGCCGCTGGGCAATCGACTCACTCGAAAACGAAAACGGAATGGGAAAGTCGTCGCCGTGCTGGACGAGCAATCTGGAAAAATCAATCGTCCGCGAGTCGAGTCGAGGGCATGTTCCGGTTTTTAGCCGACCGACTTTAAACCCCAGCCGAACTAACGCCTCACTGAGACCATGGACGGCGAAATCACCGGCGCGACCGGCGGAGTAGTTTCGATCGCCAATGTGGATGAGACCTTTTAAGAATGTACCCGTGGTCAGAATGACCTTTTGGCTGTAAAATCTCTCACCGACTTGAGTCTCTACTCCCTTTACCTCGCCCTCTTCAACGATCAGAGTTTCAACGCTGCCCTGTCGAAGCGTGAGATTGCTCGTCGACTCTAAGACGCGTTTCATCCGCTCGCGATACCTGGCCTTGTCGGCTTGAGCACGGGACGCTCGTACCGCCGGGCCCTTCTTCGTATTTAGCACCCGAAACTGAATTCCGGTCTCGTCGATCGCTCGGCCCATCTCACCGCCGAGCGCATCGATTTCCTTCACGAGGTGGCCTTTGCCAATTCCCCCGATGGCCGGATTGCACGACATCTGACCTATATGATCCAAGTTCAAGGTTAGCATCAACGTCGCACGACCCATCCGCGCAGATGCGAGGCATGCTTCGATTCCGGCGTGACCCGCGCCCACGACGATGACATCGAATGATGGATCTTTCATCGTTTCACGTGAAACAGTGCTGTCTGACTATAAACTAAAAAATTATAACAAAACAATATAACTATTTACCAATACAAAAAGTTGCAAAAATGCGTTCTAAAATATCTTCATTCTGAATCTGGCCGGTAATCTCTTCTAGTGCGCAGCGCGCCTCATTGAGGTCCAGCGCCACGAACTCCGGAGCGTACTTCTCTCCGAGGGAAACCGTCGCTCGCGCTAACGAGGCCTCGGTTCGCTGCAAAGCGCTCCTATGTCGTAGATTGGTAATAACAACGGGTGCATCGACGCCAGTCTCCATGAGCAGATCTCGCAGGCATTTCTTAAGTTCAGCAATCCCTTCCCCGGTTTTGGCAGACACTGACTGTATTTCACTGGCGCCGGCAAAACGTAACAGGTCATCAGTGATTAGCTTCCTCGGCAAATCGGATTTATTGACGACGATTAAAGCTTTTCTCTGCGCCACCTCTCCGAGTAGCGCTTGGTCATCTCGCTCAAGCGGTTGGGATCCGTCAAGCACGACCAGCGCCACATCGGACTTGGTCAAATGCCGACGGCTGAGATCGACGCCGATCCGTTCGATCTGATCCTCGCTTTCGCGGATGCCTGCCGTGTCCCAGAGCACTACGGGTAAACCATCAAGGTTAATCGAGTCCTCGATCACATCCCGAGTTGTGCCGGGGACAGCAGTCACGATCACGCGGTCTTCACCGAGCAAGGCATTCAGCAAACTTGATTTGCCGACGTTAGGCCGGCCGCAAATGCACACGCGAGCGCCCTCGCGAAAAAGCTTTCCCCAGTCATAAGTTATTGAAATATCGTGGATTTTTTCTGCAAGGTCGCGGATCTTGCCAAGCAGCTCGTGGCGCCGAAGCAGCTCGACATCCTCTTCCGGAAAGTCGATGGCGGCTTCTATTTGAACGAGAATATCGAGCAATTCCTCCCGCAGTTGGGCTACCCACTGAGACAGAGCGCCGCCCATTTGATCGAGCGCGAGGCCTGCGCTCTTATCGGTGCGCGCACGGATCAGATCAAGCACCGCTTCCGCTTGAGTGAGATCGAGCCGTCCGTTGAGAAATGCGCGCTTGGTAAATTCTCCCGGTTCAGCTTGGCGCGCGCCTTCCCTGAGAACCAGTCCTAAGATCTGTCTGGCTAGAAAAGCGCCGCCGTGGCAGTGAATCTCGACAACGTCTTCACCGGTGTAGCTGCGCGGCTTGCGCATGATAGCGAGCAACACTTCGTCGAGGGCGCGATGGTTTTGAGCATCGCGGATGCATCCGTGGTAAAGAGTATGCGATTTCAAACGGCCGTTTTCGCCTCGACGCCGAACAAAAATTCGCCCGGCGATAGACGCCGCATCGACGCCGCTGACACGGACGATCGCCACACCGCCTTCACCGGGCGGCGTCGCGATCGCTGCAATGGTATTTTCCTCGTACATGGGAGAGCCGAATCATACTAGCAACTCAAGAGCGGTAGGCAAAGTCCGAGGATGTGTCGGCATACGAGCTGTCGCGGTTGCAGCCGGCGCAACTTGCCATAAACTCACCGATGAAAAATTGACGCAGTATGGGAAACGCGAATTACCCGAGGGCTAAGGCCTTATGTCTAATCGCTAGGTCCTCAGCGCCGGTGAAGGCGAATCTTTGCAGCGCCTGTTGATTAAGTTCCACGCCCAGGCCCGGCTGATCGGGAGGAATCAGAAAACCGTTACCGACTTGGAATGGGTTGAGCAGCAGTTCTTCACGCAATGGATTGTAGGTGTAGTCAAGCTCCATCACGATGCAATCTTTGAGCGCCGCGGAAAGGTGCACGCTAGCCGCTAGCGCGACACCGTCACCCCACGTATGGAACGACACGGGCACGTTGTGCTTCGCCGCCAGTGCGGTAATCTTCCGGATCTCGGTGATACCCCCGGCGCGCGCGACATCGGGTTGAACAAAATCGGCCGCGCCGCGGACGATAAAATCTTCGAACGCGTACGCCATGTGCAAATTCTCACCCACCGCGATCGGCGTCCGGCCTTTCTCACGCAGAATTCTATGGCCTTCGATGTCTTCGATGAACAACGGTTCTTCGAGCCAGTGGACGCCGCAATCAGCGAATGCGTCAGAGGCGTGGAGCGCAGCATCCAGAGTATAACCCTGGTTGGCATCGGTCATCACGATGAATTCCTTCCCCAGCTCCTGCCGCACCGCGCGCACCATGCGAATATCTTGATCGAGATCGAAGCCGACCTTGATCTTGACCCCATGAAAACCCTGATCGGCAAATCCCCGGGCGCGCTTGGCGACTTTCGCCGGTTCGTCGGGGTAAAGCGCGGTAGCGTAAACGGGAACTTTGTCCCGACACTTCCCGCCAAGTAGTTCATAGAGGGGCGCCCCACGGTGCTTGCCGAGGATATCCCACAGCGCGATGTCGATTCCGCTTAGCGCCACTACGCCAACGCCGCGCGTGCCGAATTCTTTATGCCCTCCCCTAACGTAGCACTTATCCCAAACCTCGTCGATTTCCGTCGGGTCCATGCCAACAAGCAAAGGTCTAAGAACTTTAGCGACGATCACCTCGATCAACTCGCCATTGCCGGAACAGGAACCCACGCCGGACACGCCCTCGTCAGTTTCGACTGAAACGAGCGTTGCCGATCTCGTGCTCCTCACTCCCGAGCGGCTAAAAACCTGGCCTTCGTCGGGAATCGTCGCGCGCAGGCGGATGGTTTTGACGTCGGTGATTCTCATAGTGGGTTACTTCAGCTCCCAAAACTGCCCCTCCACCACTTGACCGTCGACAACCACGAAGTCGACTTCCTCGTCCGTACGTTGATGACCTTCGTTATCGATACGCAGGACTTTCGGCTTGTTACCCTTCTTGGCGCTGACGCGAAACAAAGCCAGCGGCTTCTCACCGGTGCTCTGAAAATAATAATAATGATTCTCCGGCAGCATGATGCCTTCGCCCTTGTTGAGCACCGTCGGCTGATGGTCTTTGTTGTAGAAAGTCGCCTGCCCATCCATCACGACAAAAGTATGATCTTCGCCCGGATGCGTGTGTAACTTGTTCTTTCGGCCCGGGATGTAGTAGTTAAGCCCGACTGTCATATGGTCGGTTTTTGCCAGAGGAGTATGACTGCGCCCGCCGCTGATATGCGGCGTTTTTAGTTTGAATGTTGAAGCTTCCATATTTTTGGTCCTCCTTAGCTGCTGCCGTCCGGTATATCTCAGACGATAAACCTTGAAAAGGGTCTGACGGGTGGTCTATTTTAGAAAAAAGCGAATCACCTCAGCATAAAAGGAATAACTGTAAATGGCCGACATCGGACTTGCATGGGTTACCCCCGCGCCTCTCACCCAACCGCAAAACGTCGTCAAGTTCGCCCAGCAATGCGAGGCGATGGGCTGCCATTCCATGTGGACCATCGACCGCATCGCGTATGATAATCTCGAACCCTTGACCCTGTTGGCTGCCGCGGCCGGCGCCACGCAAAATATTCGCCTGGGCACGTCCGTGTTGCTCGGTAATCTCCGCCACCCGAGCCATCTCGCCAAGATCGTCGCCACGCTGGACTTTATCTCCAATGGCCGCATAACGCTCGGCCTCGGCTTCGGCAGCCGTCAAAACGATTACACAGCCGTCGAGGTCCCATTTGAGCACCGCGGCAGCCGGGCAGTGGAACAAGTTGAACTGATGAAACGCCTCTGGACCGAAGATCATGTCACGCACAAAGGCAAGTTCTTCAACGTCCAAAACCTAACCATTGGGCCTCGCCCGGTGCAAAAACCCCACCCGCCCCTGTGGACGGGCGGCAGCGCCGAGACTGCGCTTAAACGCGCCGGCGCCTGGGCCAACGGCTTCATCTGCGGCAGCTCAGCCATCCCGGATTTCCCGGCGACGTGGGAAAAAATCAGCGGCTACGCTAAAGCCGCGGGAAGAGATCCAAATAAAATCACCAAGGCCGGCCTCACCTTCATGGCGATCAACGACGATCAAGCCAAAGCGGTGAAAACGGTCGAAGACTATGTCATGCGCTACTACGGCCGGTTGCGCGCCGATGTGGCGAACACGTCGTTGGTGGGATCACCGGCGGCCATCGCCGGCCGCATCGGCGCCTTTCTCTCCAAAGGCCTTGACACATTGATCATCGGCCTGGCCGATCCAGATCCCAGGCAGTTGGATCTGTTTGGCGCAAGAATTCTGCCGAACGTTAAGTAACGGGCGATTTGCTGCTGTAACCAAAAAGTTCCCATCAGCCTTGTATTCCGGCTAAGAATGCCTCCGTGCCAAATGACTCACTTCGAGATTTTCAAAAACGGCGACCAATTCCATTCAAAGCTTGAGTCCGTGTATGCTTCGCGAGGCATTAATGAAGTCAATCCTTTTTTGGCCAGCTCGCCTTCGAATTTCTCGCGCACCCATTTATCTTCATTGACGTATTCGATCTGATCCTTGGCGCGGTCTTCGACCTTCTCGGCGTGACCGTGAAACTGCATCGGCGGATGAAGCGCCAGATAGCGCGCCGGTTCGCCACCAGCATTAAAATGCTGGTGAAACCATTTATTCGGCGGCACAAAGCAGCTCGCCTCATGCCAGGGGACCACGACTTTGTCTTTGCCCTCTTCCCACATGATCGAATAACCCTCGCCGACCGGAATGACGATCACCCGACCGGGACCATGGCGGTGTGCTTTTTTGTATAATCGGGCATCGAACACGGACATGTGACAGGACATCTCGGAGTCTGGAAACTGAATGTAAACGCTCCGGCCGCCGGCACCGCGGCGCGCGTTGCTATCGAGCTTGTCCCACGCGCGCATGTCTGGAAAGAAATTGCCATACCAATAAGCGCGCCGCCCCCAAGACTCATCGAGATTATTCTGTGAGATCATCTTTGCCTCAGAGTAGAAATCCATTTCGTTCTGAATGTCGGCGCCCTCGAAGGGATTACCGAAGATAAAATTTACGTCGCGCACGCCGGACAACGTCAGCGGCATATAGTTGTAGTGGAGCAGGCGCACCGGCTTGTCGCCCTGCATGTTGGCGAACTGGTGCGTGTAGTTGTGCGGCACCAGGAACATGCTGTGCTTTTGCCACTCGAAGGTTTTCTTCGGCCGCTTCTCGCCGGCCCAAATGGTCGTCAGCCCCCGGCCTTCGACCACGTAGACGATCTCGTCGAGTGCGAATTTGAGCGCCGGCAGCCTCTTGCCCGGAGGAATCTCCGTCACTCGTGCCGAGGTGACGCCCTCCTGGCCAACGAGCTGGATAAACGCGGAATTACACTGACGGGCTTCCCACCAGCCGAGCGTCAATGTCCTAAGATCCTCTATGTAATAGCCCCTGTAAATGGGAATTCCCTGAGTCTCCATCCACTCGTCGTACGTGTAAATTTTACTCCACATCCTGCGTTCGGCTTTCATCGCCTTGGACATGAACGTCATTCCTCCGATTGCTTTGATAGTGAACCCTTATCATCCTCCCAAGCCGAAACAAGTTTTTCCATTGGAGGATTTATTTCGCCATTACTACTAAGACTGTGCCCGTCACCGTCAAGAACGCGCCGGTGACCACGCGCATATTGATCGCTTCGAGATCTCGCAGAAAAATCGCCGTCAATAACAAGGTCAGCACCGGGTTAGAGCTCACCAGCGGCTCGACGATGACGACTTTGCCATGGCTTAGAGCGTAGAAGACCGAAAGCATCGCCGCGGTGTTGACAAGCCCCGCGGTAAACAGCCATGCCGCGCTTCGGCGGGTCAGTTTGAAGGCGTCTTTACCGCCACGAAACTGCAGCAATGCCAGAGAGAAGAGCGCCGCAGAACCTGCAGTCACTGCCGCCGCCATCACCAGAATATCGACGTAGCCTAAGCCCGCCTTTCGCAGGATCGCGGAGGCGCCAAAAGCCATGGCGCCGATAAGTGGATAAATGACGTCGAGCTTGCGCCATTCGCCCTGAGCCGGCTTCGCCACGGAGAGAATAATTACGCCGCTGATGACCAGCAGCGTTCCGACAATATTCTGCGGAACCCAAGCTTCGGCAAGAAAAAGCACCGCAAAGACGGAGGCAAAGATCGGCGACGAGTTGGCGATAGGCACCGATCGTGCCACGCCGATTTTTTCAATGCCGACGTAGCTCAAAGTTCGACCGATGCCGGGAGCGAAAATACCAGCAGTGACAAAAACCAAGGACACCGGAGTCCAGAGAGCCGAAAGCGGCGCGAAAAAGGGGAATAACAGCCATAAGATCACCGCGCTCATCGACAAAGAAATGAAGGATCCGGTCATAGCGTTGGAGCCGACCAAGCCGCGCCGGATAAAAATGTGGGCGATAGAAAAACACAACGCTGCCTGAAACGAAAAGTAAATATCCACAGATCTATTTTACGGTTACGACTAACACGGTCCCCGCCACAGTGACGAGCGCGCCTAAAATGACTCGCCCCGACAGTTGCTCGATTTGGCGCAGGAAAATCCCGGCCCAAAGGATCGTCAACAACGGATTGCAGGCGACCAGGGGTTCCACGCGCACAACTTGACCGAGATTAAGCGCCGCGAAGAAAGACAAAATCGCGCCGGTATTCACTATCGCTGCACCGAACATCCAGCCGCTACTCTTCCGATTGAACTTCAGCTCCTTTCGACCGCCCCGCAGCTGAATGATGATGAGCAAGACGACGAAAGCCGTTCCCAAAGTGACGGCGGCGCCGAGTAGCGGCTCCGGTAGCGCCGTCAAGCCGGTTTTTCTCAAGATCGTGGAGATGCCGAAGGCGACCGCGGCGAGCACCGGATAAATCACGTCTTTGATCCGCCATTCCCCTTCCGCGGCATTGCGTGAAGACAGCACGACGACACCGAGTATGACCAGGCAAGTGCCGACGATGTTTTGCGGCACCCACACTTCATCCAAGAATAAGACTGCCAGAATAGAAGAGAATATCGGCGAGGTGTTGACGATCGGCGATGAGCGCGCCACGCCGATCCTTTCCATGCCGATATAACCGAGCGTCTGACCAATCGCCGGGGCAAAAATTCCGCCGGCGATGAAAAAACCGACGGCCGGCGTGCGCAAAGACGAAAAAGGAATCAAGGAGAGCAGCAGCAGCCAAAAAATTACCGCGCTGGTACCCAACGAAATCAACGAACTGGTCAAGGCGTTGGAATGTACTAGGCCGCGCCGGACGAAAATATGGGCGACGGAAAAACACAGCGCGGTTTGGAAAGCGAAGTATTCGGCCATCAGCGTGACAACAAAGGACCGCTTCATTGCGGTCCTGGTATGACGAATTATGCCGCTGGTTGGACGTTAGACGCGCCGCCGCGTCTGTGACGGGCCTGCTCCGCCGACACAACCAAACACTTAATGACGGCCGGCACTGAACTGCCCGAATCAGTCGCTCTGTGTCGTCGGAAACATCAGCGACTTGACCGTCACCGGAATGACTTCAGTGATGCCCAGGCACTCGCCGATATCGATGTAATCGAGATCGCCCACTTCGATACCGTCAACGGCAATGATGTCGCGCATCACTTTAAATTCGTCGCGAAGCATGCCGCCGAGCGATTTGGCGATGTCGAGGTCTAGGGTCAGGTAGAGCGGACATTTTGGATCATCGGACTCTTTAAGAACTTCGAATACGCCCTCGGCAATGCGCCGGACCGATTGATAGTCCGGCACGCCACTCACGCTCAACGACAGCGCCAAGCCGGAGGTAAAGCACGGCAAGTCGAATTTGCGCAACGACTGCTTCAGCGCTTCGCTCACCGATTCGCCCTCGCGAATGGGTGCTTGAACAACTTTTAGACCGTGAACCGGCAGCGCCTTTTCGTTGGAGACATAACTGGTGTTGCCGCTCGCCTGAATCGTATATTCGCCGGCGCCAATGACGGTGGCGCGAATGCCTTCGAGGGGCTCGCGCAGGATGTCGTTCGGGAGTTTCTTAAGATATTCACGCATATTCTTTCCGAGTACCGGGCCGATGTCGCCGTAGGCCTTGGGGTCGCGATTGTAAACATGTTCGGAGACTCCGCCGGAAAAAACGATGTGCTGCACCTGCTTGAAGCCTTTGTAGTTCACGAAGGGAGGCGTCACCATGAGCGACCTTGCCATCGACGAGTTGGGTCCTTCTTCGATGATCTCAAAAAGGATTTTCGCCATATAGGCGCCGAAGTCTTCTTTCATCTTGTCGGTGATCTTCTGACCGAGCTCAACGCTATGCCCCATTTGCTTCATCATCTTGCGACCCGGATCTTCGATGCGAGTGATCGTGTCCTTCTCGTCGAAAGCAATCAGGCGCGCACCAACACTGATCGAAGCCGTTTGTGTCACCACACCGTCCTCCACCAAAGAAAATTTCGTTGTGCCGCCGCCCATATCGACGTTGAGCACGGTTTTGTGTTCCGCTTTCGACAGATCGACCGCGCCGCAACCATAGGCCGCTAGAAGGGCCTCGTGGTTATGGCCCGCGGCAGCACAGATAAACTTACCGGAGTATTTGGCGAAATTTTCGACGATCGGCTGTGCGTTCTCTTTTTTTAAGGCCTCCCCGGTAATGATCACCGCGCCGGTATCGATATCCTCGGGAGTCAACCCCGCCTCTTGATACGCGCTTTGAATAAACGCATTGACCCTGTCGGTATCAATTTTGGTCGCCGAGAGGTAGGGCGTGAGCATGATCGGCGAGCGGTACAGCACTTCGCGATTCGTGACTCTAAACTTACCGGACAGCGACGCCCCTTCGCGCCGTAAAGTGATCAGCGAAAATATCAGATGAGACGTCGAAGAGCCGATGTCAATGCCCACGCTCTTGAGCGAGAACATTTCCAGCCCTTCGATATCGGTGACGATCTCGTCTTCCTTGATGATAAAGTTCTCGGGATGGTCATGGTCATAGATATCGTCGTGCATGAATTTGCCTCGATCTGCCATTCTTTTCGCTCTTCAGAAACAGGAATCCCCGCCCTGTGCAGCGGGGATTCCACAAACAACCGCTTGGAAATTTTGCGCCGCTTCGGGTGCTATTGTTTGCCCATCGCTTTGGACCACTCATAGTCCGGGTTGGTGTAACACTCGGGGGGCATTTCGCTTTTGATCCCGCGCTTGGCCAGTTCTTCTTCGAACTTACGGCGAATAAACGGATCTTCTCTGGGATACTCAATTTGATCCTTGGCGCGGTCCTCCACTTTCTCGGCGTGACCGTGGAACTGCATGGGCGGATGGAGCGCGAGATAACGCGCCATATCGCCGCCGGCGTTAAAATGTTGATGAAACCATTTGTCGGGCGGCGTGATCATGCTGCACTCGTGCCAAGGACAAACAATCTTTTCTTTGCCTTCTTGCCACATGATGGAGTAGCCTTCGCCTGCCGGAATGATGATCGCACGCCCGGGACCATGCCGATGCGCTTTTTTGTACGTTTTCGGAGCGAACACCGACATATGAGCCGTCAGCTCGGAATTGGGAAACTGCATAAATACGCTCTTGCCTCCGGCGCCGCGCCGCTCGTTGGCGTCGAGCTTGTTCCAGGCGCGCATGTCGGGAAAAAAATTACCGTACCAAAAGGCGCGCATGCCTAAACCCTCATCGGCGTCCTTGGCCTGCACCATCTTCGCTTCGGAGTAAAAATCACCGTCGGCGACCGTGTTTTTCGGCTCGTAGGGGTTACTGAAGTACATGTCGGGTTCCGGCAGCGCCGACATCGCCATCGGCATGTAGCTGTAGTGGAACAGCCGGACCGGCTTATCGCCCTGCATATTGCTGAAGACATGCCAGTGATTGCGCGGCACTAAATACATCGAGTGCTCTTGCCACTCGAAGTTTTTCTTTGGCTTGCCTTCGCTCGCCCATACGGTCGTGAGCCCGCGGCCTGACAAGACATAAACGATCTCGTCGAGGGCAAATTTCACCGGCGGCAAGGATTTGCCGGGAGGAATCTCGGAGACCCGCGAGGCACTCACGCCTTCTTGACCGAGCAGTTGGATGAATGCCGATTTGCAGCCGCGCTCTTCCCACCATTCCAGCTCAATCGTGCGCAAGTCTTCGATGAAGTAGCCCCGGTGAATCGGAATTCCCTTCGATTTCATCCAACGGTCGTAGGTAAATTCCTTGCTCCACATCGTCACGACGGGTTCTTGTTTGTTGGCATCGGCCATAGATCGTCCCTCCCTATCCCTTGCTTTTATCGCCTTGCTTCTTTACTGGCAACCTGGAGCCGGATGAGCGACCGTTGCAGCGCATGCTCGGCCGGCTTAAAGCTTTGGTCCTCGTAGTTAACTTCGCTGAGGATTTTTTCCGCCTGTTCTTTGGCCCCCTGCGCGCGTGCCACGTCGATTTCCCAAGGAAATTCGGCGGCGGTCGCCAGCACGGTCATCACGTTGTCCAAAACCTCGGCATAACCGCCGGCAATCGCAATGAATTGCTTGTTCGGTCCCTGTTTGTAGCTCAACTCACCAGGCACGAGGGTGGATAGAAAATCAATATGGTTGGGCAACACGCCAAACTCGCCCAACTCACCCACGGCAGTCACCTCATCAACTTCTTCGTCGAAGACCAGCCGGGTCGGCGTTACTACTCTAAGTCTGATTTTGTCTGCCATGTCTTAAATGAATCGCTAAACTCGTAGGGGCGCAGCATGCTGCGCCCCTACTTTGGCGGCCGGTTCTCTGTGCCTGATGCCTGCTCAGTTGGCCGCCATCTTTTTGGCTTTCTCGATGGCCTGTTCGATCGTGCCGACCATATAGAAAGCCTGTTCCGGAATATCGTCGTGCTTGCCGTCGACAATCTCTTTGAAGCCGCGGATGGTGTCTTTCAGTTCCACGTAGGCCCCCGGAGTTCCGGTGAACGCCTCTGCGACATGAAAGGGCTGCGACAGAAACCTTTGAATCTTGCGTGCGCGCGCCACCGTCATGCGATCTTCTTCGGAAAGTTCATCCATCCCGAGAATGGCAATGATATCCTGCAAGTCCTTATACCGCTGTAAAATCACCTGCACCTGACGGGCGACCTCGTAATGCTCGGCGCCGACGATTAACGGGTCGAGAATGCGCGAAGTCGAATCGAGCGGATCCACCGCCGGATAAATTCCCAGCTCGGCGATCTGCCGTGACAAAACCGTGGTCGCGTCCAAATGCGCGAACGTCGTTGCCGGCGCCGGGTCGGTCAAGTCGTCGGCGGGAACGTAAATCGCCTGCACGGAGGTAATCGAACCTTTGCGCGTCGTCGTGATTCGTTCTTGCAGCTCGCCCAAGTCAGTAGCTAAAGTGGGTTGATAGCCGACGGCGGAGGGCATACGCCCGAGCAATGTCGACACTTCGGCATTAGCCTGAGTGAAACGGAAGATGTTGTCCAAAAACAGCAGCACGTCGCGGCCCTCGTCATCACGAAAGTACTCCGCCAGGGTCAGAGCCGTTAGCGCTACCCGGGCGCGGGCGCCGGGCGGCTCGTTCATCTGGCCGTACACCAACGAGGCTTTGTTGATAACGCCGGACTCTTTCATTTCCAGCCACAGGTCGTTGCCTTCACGGGTGCGCTCGCCGACGCCGCCGAAGACCGAAAAACCGCCGTGCTTCATGGCCACGTTGTTGATGAGCTCCATGAGAATAACAGTCTTGCCGACTCCGGCGCCGCCGAACAGGCCGACTTTGCCGCCGCGCGCATAGGGCGCGAGCAAGTCGACGACTTTGATGCCGGTCTCGAGGGCTTGAACTTTGGTTTCCTGATCGACAAATTCCGGCGTCGGGCGATGAATCGGATAGCTTTTCTTAGCGTTGACGGGTCCCATTTCATCGACCGGCTCGCCGATGACGTTGAGCACGCGGCCCAGCGTCTCTTCGCCGACGGGAACGGTGATGCCGGTGCCGGTGTCCATCACGTCTAGGCCGCGCACCAGACCTTCGGTGGTATCCATGGCGACGCAACGCACCGTGCTTTCACCCAAATGCTGCGCCACTTCCAAGACCAGATTCCACGGCTGGTCGTCAATCGCCGCGTTGGATACTTTCAACGCGTTGTAAATAGGCGGCAGGGCGGCATCGGAAAACTCAACATCGACGACTGCCCCGAGAACCTGGGTAATTTTCCCCATGCCCATAACTTCAAACCTCCAACGTGCTACTTCAACGCTTCCGCGGTGCCGATAATTTCCATCAGCTCGCGGGTGATCGACGCCTGGCGCGCTCGGTTCATCTGCAGAGTCAAGCTCCCGATCATCTTCGAGGCATTGCTGGTGGCCGAATCCATCGCGGTCATGCGTGCGCCGTGCTCGCTCGCAATCGCTTCCAAAAGCGCCCGTTGGATCGCCACGTCGGTAATTCTCGGCAAGAGGCTGGCCAACAGCTGCTCGACCCCGGGCTCATATAAGTACTCGGTCGCATGCTCCGCTACGTCGGCGCTCTCCGCCAAGGCAATCGGTAGAATTTTTTCCAACGTCGGCACTTGTGAGAGAGCCGAGCGAAAGCGGCTATAAAGGATGTAAACCGCGTCGGTCTCGCGATCGGTGAAACGGGCGATTAACTTATGGCCGATTTCCGCCGCCAACTCATCGGCCGGCGTGGCCAGAATCCCGGTATAGCGGTCGGCGATGGCGGACCGGCGTCGGCGAAAATAATCCGCGCCCTTGCGCCCGACCAGCGCCAGTTCAATTTCCGTATCGCCGCTGTTTTTCCTGATGAAAGCTTCGGCGGCGCGGATTAAATTGGCATTGTAGCCGCCGCACAAACCACGGTCCGAGGTAAACAATACTAGAAGAGTCTTTTTTTCCTCGCGCCCCTCAAGCAACGGATGAGCGGTGCTCGAAACCCGCGTCGCGACGTTCGCCAAAAGCTCCGTCATCTTCTCCGCATAAGGACGCGCCGCTATTGCCGCGTCTTGAGCGCGGCGCAGCTTGGCCGCGGAGACCATCTTCATGGCCCTGGTGATTTGCTGGGTATTGCGGACCGAGCTGATCCGCTTCCGTATCGCCTTGAGAGTCGCCATACATCTGAGTTTCTAATTTCTAGTCCCTGGTTTCTTGTCAACTAGGAACTAGAAACCAGATGACTTAGGCTTTGAAATTCTCCCTAAACTGTTCCAGGGCTTTGTTGATCTTGGCCCGCAACTCCGCATCCAGCTCTCTTTTCTGCAGAATGTCGGCGTAAATGTCGGGCTGTTTCATGTCGATAAATGTGTAAAGCTCCTGCTCGTATTTTTTCAGCGCGCCCAGCGGCAGGTCATCGACGAATCCGCTGGTGCCGGCGTAGATGATCAGAATCTGCTTTTCTACCGGCAGCGGCTGATACTGACCCTGCTTAAGCAACTCGACCAGGCGAGCGCCGCGATTAAGTTGGCGCTGGGTGGCTTGGTCCAGATCCGAGCCGAACTGGGCGAACGCCGCCATCTCCCGATATTGCGCCAGCTCCAGGCGCAGGGTGCCGGCCACCTGTTTCATCGCCTTGATCTGCGCGTTGCCGCCCACCCGCGAAACCGAAATGCCGACGTTGATCGCCGGGCGCACGCCAGAGTAAAAGAGATCGCTTTCCAAAAAGATTTGGCCGTCGGTGATCGAGATCACGTTGGTTGGAATATACGCGGACACGTCTCCCGCCTGAGTCTCGATGATCGGCAACGCCGTCAGCGAACCGCCGCCGCGCGCATCGCTCATCTTGGCGCCGCGCTCGAGCAGTCGGGAATGGAGATAAAAAACATCACCGGGATACGCTTCGCGCCCAGGCGGCCGGCGCAACAGCAGTGACAATTGGCGATACGCCACGGCGTGCTTGGATAGATCGTCATAGACGACCAGCGCGTGGCCGCCGTTATCGCGGAAATGTTCTCCCATGGTGCAACCCGAATAGGGGGCGATGTATTGCAAAGGCGCGGCATCCGATGCCGTCGCCGCGACCACGATCGTGTAATCCATGGCGCCGTACTCGCGCAGCTTATCGACGACCTGAGCCACGGTCGAGCGCTTTTGGCCGATGGCGACGTAGATGCAGATGACGTTCCCGCCTTTTTGATTGATGATCGTATCGATGGCGACGGCGGTCTTGCCGGTCTGACGGTCTCCGATGATAAGCTCGCGCTGGCCGCGACCGATCGGGATCATGCCGTCGATCGCCTTGATGCCGGTCTGAAGCGGTTCTTTCACGGGTTGGCGCGCCACGATGCCGGGCGCTTTGATTTCGATCCGTCGGGTTTCCTTGGAATTGATCGGACCGCGACCATCGATCGGCTCGCCAAGCGCATCGACGACGCGCCCGATCAGCTCTTTTCCAACCGGAACTTCGGCGATGCGACCGGTGCGTTTGACGGTATCGCCCTCCTTGATCATGTGGGTCTCACCGAACAGCGCTGCGCCGACGTTGTCCTCCTCCAAATTGAGCGAAATGCCATAAATCTCGTGGGGAAATTCCAACAGTTCGCCAGCGGCGACCTTGTCGAGTCCGTAAATGCGCGCGATCCCATCTCCGGTGGAAAGCACCGTCCCGATCTCTTGGATCTCGACCGCCTTCTCGTAATCGCGAATCTGTTCTTTGATGATCCGGCTAATCTCCGCTGTTCCGATCTCCATAGCTCGCTCCTTAGTAAACGCGCGCGATCCGCTGCTTCATTCTTTCAAGCTGCGTACGAATGCTGCCGTCGTAGACTTTGCCTTCCAGTTCGATCAAAAGCCCGCCGAGCAGTTCCTCGTCCGTTTCTTCTTGCATGACGACGTCCTTGCCGGAGATGCTGCGCAACTGCTGGCGCAGCTGCTCCGCTAAAACGGTATCCAGCCCAGTAGCGCTGACCACTTTTGCTTCGACCCGGCCCTTGGCTTGGTTGAGCAGACCGCGATAGCTGCTCACGATCCCCGCCAGGTGGGCCAAACGGTCGCGCTCAAGCAAAAGCGAGAAAAACTTAACCGTCAGTGGCGAGAGCTGCTGGCCTTCGACTACTTGGTTGAGAATTGTCCTGCGGGCGCCTAGGGCAAAGGCCGGATTGTTCAGGACTTTTTGCAAATCTGATTCATTATAGAGCGCAAAAAACTGATCGATCTCGCTGCCGATCTGCTCTTCCTCACCCGCTTCGCGTGCGAGTTGAAAAAGCGCCTTGCTATATCTCCGACTGAGACGGCCTTCGATCATCGCGATTGCCCGATCTGTTCAACGAATTGTTGCACCAGCCGGGCCTGATCCGCCGGCAAAATGCTCTTTTGCACCAACTCGCGTGCCATGGCGTGTGCTTGGCGAGCCATTTCCTCAATAATATTTTGTCGCGCCGTCTTGACTTCCACGTCGGCGAGAAAGCCCGCGTCTTCCCGGATCTTCGCTGCGATGACCTGGGCATCTTCGAGCAGTCTGGCTTTTTCCAGTTCACCTTCCTGGCGCAGCAAGGATCGCATCGAATGAATCTCCTGATCCACGCCGGCGACCTTGGCGCGATATTCGCGGACCAACGCCTCGGCTTTCTGCTTTTTAGCCGCCGCCTGGGCCATCGTCGCCACAATGTCTTCGCGCCGCGAGCGCAGGAAATTACGCACCAGCGGAACCGCGAAATAGTAGAGAATCCCGGCGTAAAGAACGAAATTTATCGCCGGATAAATGATTTCGCCGATCGACGGCTCGTGATGTACGGCACCGCTGCCGGCGGCCCATGCTTGAGTCGCGCTGAAAAGTCCGACTCCGCTCACGCCACCTTCCTCCCCAGCGCTTTGCTGGCCATGTCTGCCGCTAGCGCGGCTGCTTCTGCCGTTGCGATCCGCCTTTCCTGCTCAACCGCTATAGCGATCTCTCGGCGTGCCCGTTCGAGAGTCTTCGCTGCTTCCTCTCGCGCCTCAGCGAGAATTTTCTCACGCTCCAGCCGTCCGTTTTGCAAAATTGCTTCTTTGACGGCGTAACCCGCCGCGCGAGCTTGAGCGATTTGCTCCTCGTACTGCGCGCGCAATCGGGCGCCTTCGTGCTCCAGATCCGAACAATCAAGTTGCGCCCCCGTGGTTCTCTGCTCGCGCGCTTCGAGCAATTTCAAATACGGTTTAAAAAGAATTCGATTGAGGATCAGCCACAGGATGATGAACAGAACGATTTGGTACAGGATACTGATATCTAAAGAAATCATTTCGTCACTTCTGGACTACACCTTCGCGAGTGCCGTGCTCGCTCGGGGGTTGAAACCCAAGCCCCAAATATAAAAAAACCTACGATGGTGAACGTAGGATCTCGGGATGGAATGAACGGCGAACCGAAGTCTAGCTTTTGGATTCGGCTTGCAACTTTGTTGACGGCACCGCCGCAGCCCGCTCAACACTTGCGCTTCGCGAATCGGCCACACCGCTCATCGGCTTGGCCACTCCCATCGCGCAATCGCCGTCAAACATCACGCCCTCGGTAATTACCAAACGGGGGGCATTGACATCGCCGGTCAGGCGCGCCGGAGCCAGCAACTCGACTCTGTCCTTGGCAATAACATTACCCTCGACCTTGCCGTGGATAATGACCACTTGTCCGGATATTTTCGCACGAACATCCGCGCCGTCACCGATGGTCAGAGTGCCCTGACACTGGATCTCGCCATCCACGGCCCCATCGATTCTGGCAGGCCCTTGAAAGCTCAGCTGACCGCTGACGCGGCTGCCTTTATACAGATAGCCGACCAACCCGGCGGTTGAAGCCGGTGAAACCTCGACTTTGGTTGGTGGTTTCGGTTCGGGCGCGGCGATCACTGGACTGCCCTCTGGCGCCGACGGCTTCACGGCCTGCGGAAACTTCATGAGCTCTGGCGCCGAGCCTTTTTTCCCACCAGGGTTTCGATCAAACCATGACATCCACTGCTCCCCTTGTCCGGGCAGAGTTTGCTATAACATCCGAAAACCTCGTTGTCAAAACACCGTTGCTCGCTGAAAACGAATTTTTGGCTCTTGAGCGATCATTTGCGACATCCGGTCGAATTTCACCATCTTTTCTTCTGGCCACGCGGCAGTGACATCGCTGAATTCAAATTTCTCAGCTCTTCGGCTTGACCCTCGCCGCGACTTTAGATTAGCTTCCGTTTGTCAATGAAGTCTTAGCGAATTGCGACAGAAAAGAGGTTTTGATGTTCGGAAAATTGCTAGTCATCGTATCGTTATTGCTGAGTCTGTCGATCGGCGCGGCGGCGCAAACTCCTGAAAAGAAGGGTCCCGTCTACGCCACTTTGAAAACCAGCATGGGTGATATCGTGATCCAATTATTCGCTGATAAAGCGCCTAATACGGTCGCTAACTTCATCGGATTGGCAAGTGGAGCCAAAGAATGGAGCGATCCCAAAACTGGCGAGAAAGTGAAACGACCGCTCTATAACGGCACCATTTTCCACCGGGTCATCCCTGGCTTTATGATCCAGGGTGGCGATCCGTTGGGCAACGGCACCGGCGGACCGGGTTTTCGCTTTGCCGACGAGTTCCATGCCGATCTCAAGCATGCTAAAGCCGGCATCGTGTCGATGGCCAACGCTGGCCCGAACACCAACGGTAGCCAATTCTTTATCACTCAGAAAGCGACACCGTGGCTCGACGGCCGCCATAGTGTTTTTGGCGTAGTGGTCAAAGGTCAAGACGTCGTCGATGCTATCATCAATGTTCCGCGCGACTCGCGCGACCGGCCGGTCAAAGACGTCGTGATTAAAGAGGTGGTAATCAGCCGCGGCAGTTTTTAATTACTGATTCAGAGCGGCGGAGATCCGTCCGCTATTCCAGGTCATAGGGCACGCCCACCTGCTCGCTCACGTCGCGCAACCCTTTCAATACGGACCCCATCAGCGGGATGCCGCGCTCAGTTCGCTCTTCCGCCGTCTCGAACTCAATTTCCCCGGCCACATAGACGCGCTCCTGTCCCGCAATCGGCTGGGTTGCCTTCAAATCCCGGATCAAACGGTCCATGTCGCGTTTAAACTCCTCTGCCTGGCGAAACGTGTCGATCCGGATTGCGCCAAAAAAATGGCCGCGCGGATCTTGGTCTTCATTGAGCGCTGTAATCGTGCCCGTGAGCACGCCGCAGAGAACTTCGACGACAATGGCCAGGCCGTAACCTTTGTGGCTGCCGCCGTCCCGCGTGCCGCCGAGCGGCAGTAAACGGCGTGCCTGCTGCGCCGTGCGCGGATCATCGGTCGCCGCGGCGCTTTCGTTAAGCGCCCATCCGAGCGGAATCGTTTTCCCTTGACGTGCCGCAAGCTCCAGCTTTCCGGCTGCCGCGGTGGTTGTCGCCATATCAAGCACGAACGGCAGCTCTCGATCGGTCGGCACGGCAAAGCACATCGGATTGGTGCCGAACTTCGCTTCGCGCCCAAAGGTGGGAACCACCTGGCGACTCGCGTTGGTCATGGCCAGCCCGATCATGTCGTGCGGCAGGGCCAACATGGAATAGTACGCCGACATGCCGTAATGCCTGCTGTTGCGCACGCCGACCATGCCGATGCCGAATTCCCGCGCCTTGCGAATCGCCATTTCCATTGCCCGATGCCCAATGACCATGCCGATCCCGCGATCGCCGTCGACGAGCGCAGTTGAAGCGCTTTCGGAAATTACTCGAAGGTTCGCCCGAGCGGTCATCGAGCCTTCGGTCAGCCATTTCACGTACCATGCACGCGGGTTAAAACGAATGACGCCATGCGTGTCGACGCCGCGAAGATCCGCCGCGACGAGAACTTTAGCGGCGATCTCGGCGTCGTCCGCCGGCACGCCGAGCTTTTCAAAGCTGCGCGCAACGAAGCGGGTGAGCTTTAAATGATTGACGCGCTTCATTTCTACGCGGTTCGCGTCCATGAAAATTCCTCCCAACTTGAGCCGTGATACCCCCTAGCTTCGAACCTCGCTTCGCGTCAAGTTGTGCTGCTTGATCGTGCGCCGTGAGATCACGACTCGGCATCAGCGCCGGCGACTCAGGTCTCTCTTTGTCGAGCTCAATGCAACCAATCGAGCAGCGCGCTCTCGAGGTAAATGATCACGGTCACCAGCACCAGCATGACCAAGATCACCGGCGTCATTTCCTTGATCCAACTCAGCGGCGTATAGCGTTCGTCCACCTCGCGGCGAATAAAAGCGAAGGCGACCACCGATTGCGCCGAGCCGATATGGGTCAAGCAGCCACCGAGCGCATAGCCGGCGATCTGTGCCATCGCGAACAAATGCATAATCGTGATATCGAGACCATGAAGCGCTCGCGACGCAAAGTCGGCAACCACGTTGTTATCGAGAATTGCCGACAGAAAGGTACAGCCGATAAACTGGGCGAACGCCACATGACCGGGGCCGAGCCCTTCGACGCCCTGATGGATGAGCACCTGGAGCGCGTCGAAAAATCCCGCTTTGGTCAACAGCGTAATCGAAAGAAACAGCGGAAACAGAAAATAATACTCGGCGTATTCGTGCCGCGCCTCGCGCAACGCGAGCGCGCGCATTTTGGGGAGGGTGATGATGCCCAGCAAAGCGACCAAAAAACCGGCGAATGAGGCCACGAAGAGCGGCACATTGTGATCGATGCCGTGCGCGATCAGCAGGCCGACGAACGGCACTAGGGCTAAAGCGCCGACCTTTTGCGCCTGCACCCGGCGTTTCGCAGAGCGAGCGAGCGCCTCGTCGACCACATTCTCCGCCTCGCTCGCGCCGTGATGGTCGCCGGCCGCGTCGAGCACGTAGTGGCGGTCGAGCGATTCCGCCAGCTCTTCGCTGACGAAGTGGCCCAACAATTTTTGCCGCGTCGCTTCCGGGACATCCTCATGAACCAGAGCGATTCCCAGCGTTTCGCCGCCCCGCAACCGTTGGATGACGCGATCGGCCGTCTCGCCAAGCTCGGCGCCGTGGTTCTCGATCAGCTGAACGCTGCTCAAAACCTCGCCGTGACGGGCGGCCTGCAGAAAGCGCACATCCTCGGCATTGGCGTCAATCACGTCCATGGCATCGAGATGGATCCGTCCGGCGCCGATTTTTTGCTTCAGCTGCCAGGCGATGACGAGATAGCAGGCGACAGCCGCAGGCGCGCAGTAGCGCAGGAAAAAAGCGTTGTCAAGGTAAGGGTGCAAGTTGGCTTTCATGATGAGATTGGGCGGCTCGCCATAGGCCAGCCAGATCCCGCAGACGGTCGTCACTGCGGTGCAGACCATGACGACATAGCGCACCGCGGCCGTCGGCGCCGCCGCCAGCATCATGATGATCACCAACGTGCGGATCGTCAGTCCGATCATTGAAACGCCGTCGAGAATTCCTGAAGCGAAAGCGACCACCGCGGTGACCGAAATCATCGTCGGCAGAATATTGCCGCGATAACGCCGCAGCAGATAAAAGGTGATTCCTTCCAGCAGCCGGGTTTGCGCGATGACCGCGACAAAAAAAGTCAAACCGAGAATGAACAACATCGTGTCGGCGTGGATCAGCTCGTTCAGGCCGTGGAACGACAACAGATTGCGCCGCACCCATGGCCACCAGCCGCTCTCGGCGATTTCCCGATGCCATTGCGAACCCTCCAGTCCGCAAAAGGTCGCCACGATGACGAGAGACATGCCATACGTGAGCGCGTTCTTGTGAATTTGATACTTGAACGAGCCGAACAGGAACAAGCCGAGTATCGTGGCAAACACTTCCGCCGCCAAAAGCCCGAGCGGCAGTGTGACCGTCGTACCTGCCACAAGAAGAGCGGCGGCGATAAACGCGCAACCGATCACGAATCGCGCCGCGGAAAGCATGATCACGCTTCCGCTAGCACCGTGCTCATTGTTGGTTTCACTGCTTGTCATACGATTATGTTGGCTGGCGGCGCGCTAATATTCCGAGGATTAACACGCGGCGCAAATGAAACCAAATTAGCTGCGCGTTTTTTCGCTTCGCGCA
>Ga0210076_1000011_pt1 | contig 41780 bp, 35 predicted proteins | sample MayberryNW_Catta_3_FD_184876 | JGI IMG/M metagenome (GOLD analysis project Ga0210076, IMG submission 184876) | Wetland microbial communities from San Francisco Bay, California, USA, that impact long-term carbon sequestration -... | ecosystem: Environmental > Aquatic > Marine > Wetlands ... | reverse complement strand
CGCGGAGAACGTTCACCCACTTCGCGAATAGAATCTCGGGAGACAGCGGCGTATGCCCGGAACCTTGCAGGCCGACGAATTCGGCCACATCGTCGAGATTCTGGCAAAAAATATGCTGCTCGCCTCTGGCGAGCACGGGCACCGTGCGCACGCCGAATTTGAACAGCCGCTCCTGCCCGGCGGGATCGTTTAGCACATCAACCGCGCTGAACTCGATGCCTTTCTTCGAAAGAAACTCTTTCGTTCGCAGGCAGCTGCTTCAGCCGGGTTGAGTGAACAGGATGAATTGATCGGATACGCTTCCCATTGAACTCGCTCGACAGCGCGGGCTCTTAGCGCAGACCTATCAACGACCGCAAGAGGTTGCAACCTTTATTCCGCTGACTCGCTCTGCTACCATCGCCCGATGAAATCGGTCCGCAAAGCCCTCACCATCGCCGGCTCCGATTCCGGCGCCGGCGCGGGCATTCAAGCCGATCTAAAGACCTTTGCCGCTTTCGGCGTCTACGGCACTTCGGCGATCACCGCGATTACCGCGCAAAACACCGTGCGCGTCACTCGAGTTTTGGCATTGGATCCTGCTCTCGTCGGCGCGCAGATCGACGCAATCATCGACGACATCGGCACGCACGCGGTCAAGACTGGCATGCTCGCCAATGCGGCGATCATCGATCTCGTGGCAAAGAAGATTCGCCAGCATCGATTGAACAACCTGGTTGTGGATCCGGTCATGGTGGCGACTTCCGGCGATCTGCTGATCAAGAAAAACGCCGTTGCGGCATTGCGGTTGCGGCTCGTTCCCCTCGCGACGGTAGTGACGCCGAACCTACCGGAAGCAGAGGAACTCACCGGTCGGCCGCTGCGCGCGTGGAAAGATATCGAGGAGGCGGCGCGGCGCATCGTCGATATGGGTGCGCGGTCCGTGGTCATCAAAGGCGGCCATCGCCAAGGTCCGGCGGTCGACTTATTCTTCGATGGAAAGAAAATTCAGGCGCTCAACGCGCCGCGCATTCGGACCAAGAATATCCATGGCACCGGCTGCACGTTTTCCGCGGCCATTGCGGCAGAACTAGCCAAGGGCGAAAGCCTCGATGGCGCCGTGCGCTCTGCCAAAAAGTACATCACCTCGGCGATTCGGGCCGGCTTTAAAGTGGGGGGCGGCCACAGCCCCGTGCACCATTTTGAGGGATTCTGGAAAACATAGGAAGGATAGAGACGATGAGGATGGCATTCCGATCCTCGGTAAGCGCCGCCATCCCTCAAGTACAGATCAACCGAAAACAAGCGTGATCGACCGCAGCGCTCTGCCGCGCCGCACCAAATGAAACGGGCACCGGATCTCTCCGGTGCCCGTTTTCATCCTTCGTCAAACCCGCTTATTTATTAATAGTCTTCGTGATCGTGTGGCATGGCCGGAGCTTCCTTCTTTTTCTCCGGTTTGTCGGCGATCATTGCTTCGGTCGTAATCATCAGCCCAGCGACTGAAGCTGCGTTCTGCAAGGCCGTGCGGACAACCTTCGTAGGGTCGACGATCCCGGCTTTCACGAGATCTTCGTATTCCTCGGTCGCGGCGTTGAAACCGAAAGCCCCTTTACCGTTCATTACTTTATCGAGAACCACAGCGCCGTCCGCGCCGGCGTTACTCGCGATCCAACGAAGCGGTTCCGCGAGTGCCTTCTGAATGATCCGGACCCCGACCTTCTCATCGTCCGAAACCCTCATACTGCCGAGACCAGCGGAAGCGCGGATCAATGCGACACCACCACCCGGCACTATACCTTCCTCAACCGCGGCGCGGGTAGCGTGCAGCGCGTCTTCGACGCGCGCTTTCTTCTCTTTCATCTCCACTTCGGTCGCCGCACCGACTTTGACAACGGCAACACCGCCGGCGAGTTTGGCCAAGCGCTCTTGCAGTTTCTCGCGATCGTAATCGGAAGTGGTCTCTTCGATCTGCGCGCGGATTTGCGCGATCCGGCCCTCGATGGCGGACTTTTTGCCGGCGCCTTCGACGACAGTGGTATTGTCCTTATCGATGATCACGCGTTTAGCGCGGCCAAGATCCTTAACCGTAATGTTTTCCAACTTGATGCCCAACTCCTCGGCAATCATCTTGCCGTCCGTGAGAATCGCGATGTCTTCGAGCATCGCTTTACGCCGGTCGCCAAAGCCGGGCGCCTTGACGGAGACGACTTTAAGCGTGCCGCGGATCTTGTTCACAACCAAAGTTGCCAGCGCTTCGCCTTCAATTTCCTCGGCGATGATCAATAGCGGCTTGCCGGTTTTCGCCACAGCTTCGAGAACCGGGAGGAGATCCTTCATGCTGGAAATCTTTTTTTCGTGGATAAGGATATAGGCGTCTTCGTAGACACACTCCATACGTTCCGGATCGGTCACGAAGTAAGGAGAGAGATAGCCGCGATCGAAGCGCATACCTTCGACGAGGTCCAGCGTAGTTTCTAAACCCTTGGCTTCTTCAACGGTGATGACCCCCTCTTTTCCGACCTTATCCATCGCGTCGGCGAGAATGGCACCGATGGTCTTATCGTTGTTTGCCGAAATGGTGCCAACTTGGGCAATCTCATCGCGGTCACGGGTGGGTTTAGCCATGGATTTGAGTTCGTCCACGACTTTCGCGACCGCTTTATCGATGCCGCGTTTAATGCTCATGGGATCGTGTCCGGCGGCAACCAATTTCAGCCCCTCGCTGAAGATCGCGCGCGAAAGAACCGTCGCCGTCGTTGTACCATCACCCGCCACGTCCGAGGTCTTGCTCGCGACTTCTTTGACCATCTGCGCGCCCATATTTTCGAATTTGTCTTCGAGCTGAATCTCCTTGGCGACGGACACGCCATCCTTGGTTACCGTCGGGGAACCCCAGGATTTCTCAAGAATTACATTGCGGCCTTTAGGGCCCAGGGTTACCGTAACCGCGTCCGCCAATAAATTTACACCGCGCAGAACTCTGCCGCGCGCCTCTTCACTAAAACGAATATCCTTCGCAGCCATGTTCCTCTCTCCTTCTTATTCAACAACTCCAAGGATGTCATCCTCACGCATGATCAGATGCTCCTCTCCGTCCAGTTTTATCTCCGTCCCGGAATACTTGCCAAACAGAATTTTGTCACCCGCTTTGACCCCAAGAGGGACCAGCTTACCCTCTTCGTATTTACCCGGGCCCACCGCGACCACCTTACCTTCCTGCGGTTTCTCCTTCGCGGTGTCGGGGATTATGATGCCTCCCCTGGTTTTCTCTTCCTCCTCGATGCGTTTCACAATCACCCTGTCGTGCAGGGGACGGATCTTTGTCGCCATAGCACCCTCCTGAAATAAAACGTAAATTTAGATTCCTGTAGAACAGGTTGGATGCGCCAAATTTAATCTCGCATCGGCGATCGTCAAGGGGGCAGACAAAAAATTTGTGGTTTTTATTTGACCCGGTCACTCAGGGCTTGTACGGCGGAACCGCGAGGGTGCGGATATATGCTACTACATCGCGGATTTGCTTTTCGTCGAGCGAGCCCCCCCAGGAGGGCATGAAGGTCGATTTTCCTAACGAGCCACCTCCCTTGCCTATGATATCGGCGAGAAACTGGTCGGTCAGCGAGTTCATTACCGCCCCATTGGTGTGGTCTCTTGGCTTTACCGGTAGTGAAGCCGCCGCCACACCGTCGCCTTTGCCCTTGTCACCATGGCAGGTCGCGCAGTAACTCATGTACAGATTCTTGCCGTCACCCGGGTTTTGCGCCCAAGCCGGCCAGGCGCCGCCAAGCATGACTAATAGCTGCAGGAATCTCAGTTTTTTCATCAGCGCTTGCCTTCCGCTCTAAGTTGCCCGCCATTTCCTATCAGAAATCAGCAGAAACTTACAGGGGTTAAGACGCTAACCCGGCCTATGCATTTGTCATCAAGGGTGATAAGTAATGGCAACACGATTTCACTCGATCGGGAGCTAACATGATTAAGATTTGGGGCAGAACAGATTCTTCCAACGTGCAGAAAGTTCTATGGTGCTGTGGCGAGCTCGGGATCGATTTTGACCGCGTCGATTGGGGCGGCAAGTTCGGCGGCAATGACGAAAAGGGATATCGCGAGATGAATCCCAACGGCTTGGTACCAACCTTGAAGGACGGTGATTTTATTTTATGGGAATCGAACAGCATCCTGCGTTATTTGAATGCTAAATACGGCGCTGGCAGGCTCCTGCCATCAACGCCGGAAGCTATGGCCAACGCCAACCGCTGGATGGACTGGCAGCTTTCGACCTTTAACCCGGCAATTGTGCCACTGTTTTGGAATTTGATCCGCACGCCACCGGAAAAACGCGATCCCAAAAGCGTTCAAACCGCGTTGGAGAAAACCAGCAAAGCCTGGCAGACGGTCGAGGAGCAGCTGACAAAAAGTCGGTATCTCGGCGGCGAAGAGTTTTCTCTGGGGGATATTCCGCTCGGCGTCTGGGCCTATCGATGGTTCAATTTGCCCACGGAAAGACCCCAGTTCCCCAACATCAGCAGCTGGTATGACCGCCTCAAGCAGCGCCAGCCCTACCAGAAGCACATCATGCTCCCGCTAAGTTAATGTGCGGCAGCGAACTTGCGCGGGCGGCGAAGGTATCATTAACGGATGATGCGGCCCTTCCCTGATCCTTCGGCCGCATCAGTTAGGCTACGTAGCGACTGGCAGCGTAATCTCGACCTTTGTACCGCCGGATCCCTTGGTGAGTGCAATCTTACCGCCGTTGATCTCAACGAATTTTTTCGCCAGAGGCAAGCCGATCCCAGTTCCGTGCGGCTTGGTCGTAAAAAACGGCTCGAAAACCCGCTCGCGATTTTCTTCGGGAATCCCCTCTCCTTGGTCCTCGATCGAAATCTGTACGGTTTTACTGCTGTTATAATCAATTGAGCGGGTCCGGATCGTCACCGCATCACCCTTGGGTGTCGCCTCCAGCGCGTTGCTCATCAGCACCATCAGCGCCTGCTCCAGATGATTGAGATCGCACGCGACACTGGGAATATTTTCGCCGAGTTCCAGGTGGCGACTGACATTGGCATCGCTAAAACGCGAGTGCATGGTTTCGACCACGTCGCGCACCAACGCATTGACGTCTACGGCAACCGGACGGGGTTCGAGTGGCTTGGCAAAGTTCAACAAACCTTGCATTCTTCTCTGCACCCGGTCGACCTGGCGCATGATGTTATGAAGGTTGTCGGACATTTTTTGTTTTGTTGCCGAGCCATCTGCGGCGGCGGCCTCGAGTAACGCCACCTGGGCCGCCGCCCGAATAGAGGACAGCGGATTGCCGATGCCGTGTGCCACGGCCGCGGCCATTTCACCCACGGCGGCCATCCGCTGGGATACGATCAGCTCGGATTGCATCTTAAGCAAGTTGACTTGTTGCTCGTCGATCTTGCGCGCGGCTTGGCGCACGATCGCAAACAGGGAAAGATAGACGAGCAAGCCGCCGCTAACCGCTCCAAGGAGCACCACCACGCGCGCTTCGCGTATATGCTGTAGGAGCGCATCGGGACGGCGGTATGTTTCAAACACGCCGAGCAGTTGTTGGTCCTGCTCGGAATGAATCGGCACATAAACTTCCACGGCTTGCGATAACAAGCTACGCTCGGAAACATTCTCTCGCTTGTTCAACGCGCTTAGATCCGCGATGACCTCGCCCTGAAGCGCCTTCTGCAGCTGCGGATTATCACTGAAAGATTTGCCGACCAGACTCTTGTCGTCCGACCAAATGACTACGCCCTTGGCATTGTAAACCTTGAAGCGGACAATCGCCGGCGACAGACGCATGTGATCGAGCAGAGCGACGAATTTATGACCCACGGATTTGCGGTCCTTGGCCTTGAAATCATAGTCCTCAAGAAATTTTCTCACGTCGGCGCGGACAATCTGAGCCGTGGTTTCCCACTCGCGCTCGAGAATCTGATTGACCAGGTAATTGGACACTATCAGCCACAAAACCGCCGTCATCAGGCCGATGCAAATGAAGCTGTAAGCGGCAAACCGGGTGGTGAGGCTGGCGTTTACAAAGAGCGAACTGAGCCGTGCGTAACCGGCTTTCATAGTTTCTTATTTTGCGGCCTTTGCGTCCTAGCGGGAGATATTCAGGGCCTCGGTCCGGCTCGGCCGGCGCGGACAATCTACCGCCACCATCGATTAGACCAAGATGATCGCATTTATGTCGGCCTGCCTCCCTCGGCCAAGCGCATCACCGCATCGACGACCTGGTCGACGTCGGGGATCATCGCGTCGACGAGCGGCGGGCTATGCGGCGGCGGGATGGGCTGCGCGGCCAAGCGTACCACCGGACCTTTCAATTCAGAAAACAAATTTTCCTGAATCAGCGCGGCGATCTCCGCCGAGATGCCGCCAACCATCGGTCCTTCGTCGAGTACGAGCGCGCGCTTGGTCTTCGCCACCGATTGAAGAATCGTGTTTTTGTCCAGCGGCGCCAGCGAGCGCAGATCGACGATTTCAATACCGATGCCCTTTTCTTTTAGCGCATCCGCGGCGGCATCGGCCTTCAAAACCATGCCGCCGCAGGTGACAATCGTCAGATCCTGTCCTTCGCGCCGCAATGCGGCGACACCGATCGGCACCGTATAATCACCTTCCGGCACCGGTCCGCGCTGGCCGTAGAGGTGGTGGCTCTCGAAACAGAGCACGGGGTTTGGATCGCGAATCGCCGCAAGCAGCAATCCCTTCGCATCCGCCGGCGTCGTCGGCATGATAATCTTTAGCCCGGGAAAGTGAATGAACGCGCCGTGATTGCAGCTCGAATGGCTCGGCCCGCCGCCCGGCCGGGTGGCGAACTTGTTGCGCACGACCATCGGCACGTTGACCCGTCCGCCGGTCATATAATGGTAGCGCGCGGCGTGACTCGCTAGCTGATCCATCGCCAGCGGCAGCAGATCGCAGAATTGAATCTCGACCACCGGCCGCATGCCGTTGATCGCCGCCCCGACGGCCAAACCGACCAACGCGGCTTCCGAGATCGGCGTGTCGAGCACGCGCTTTTCACCAAATTCGTGCATTAAGCCGCGCGTCACGCCATAAGCCCCGCCAAAAAGCGCCACATCCTCACCCATGACAAACACCCGATCGTCGCGCGCCATCTCGTAACGCAGCGCCTCGCGCAAGGCCTCTTGCACCCGCATATCTTTAACCGGCGCCTGAAGTTCCGTGGTCATCGGTTTAGCCATGGCGCGCCTCCTCGGTGGCGTAGATGCTGCTCAAATCAACTTCCTTTTTCGGCAACGGCGACGCCTCCGCGCGTTTGGCAACCTCGTCGACTTCGGCATAGACGGCGGCGGAGATTTTGTCAAATTCTTGCTCGGTTAAATTTTTTTCTTGAAGAAGCTTTCCTTTAAGCCGTTTGATCGGACATTTTTGCTTCCATGCCTCGATTTCTTCTTTACTGCGGTAACCGGTACCCGGATCACCGCCAAAGTGACCATCCCAGCGGTAAGTGACGCATTCGAGAAGGGTCGCGCCGCCGCTCTTGCGCCCTTTTTCAACGGCCGCTCGGGCCGCCTCGTAAACCGCCTCGACGTCATTGCCGTCAATGGTCTTGCCGTCAAAGCCATAGGCTTGGGCGCGTTCGCTTAATCGCTTGATCGCAACACTTTTCTCCAGGCTCACGGTCATCGCGTAGTGATTATTTTCACAGACGTAAATCACCGGAAGCTTCCATATGCCGGCAAGATTCATCGCTTCATGAACGACGCCTTGGTTGGCCGCGCCGTCACCGAAAAAACTGACCACTACTTCATCGGAGCCGCGGATTTTCGCCGCCAGCGCCGCGCCGGTGGCAGTGGGAACCGTGCCGCCCACCGTACCGGTATTGCCAAGAAATCCGAACCCCATGTCGCCCATGTGCATCTTACCGCCGCGCCCTTGAGAATAACCATCCGCCCTTCCCATGCACTCGCACAGGAGCAAATACAAATCGGCGCCTTTGGCGATCAGATGCCCCGTGCCGCGATGATAACTCGCGATCAGATCCTTCGGCTGCAACGCCGAACAGACGCCGACGGCGATGGCTTCCTGGCCGCGGTACGAATGCGTGCTGCCGAACATGGCCTTGCGCTGATAAAGCTCATCCAGCTTTTCTTCGAACGCCCGCACCAGAACCATCTGCCGCAGCATGTCTTTTCGCTTGGCTGTGTCCAGCATCGATTGCTCCTTCAGTCAATGAGGCCTACCGAGCATTTTGAGTTCTAGTTAGTTGGAGGAAGCGAACTTGTCAAGGCGGGACAGAGAAGGATCGTGCTTCAGTCGGGTCTACGACCATTCTCAAATCGAGAGAAACAATCTTCGCGTCCGTTCGAATGTAGCGATGGCAGCTCGAACAAAGTGAAGATAACCTGCGAAAGTTATTTAACGAAAAAAGTCAAAGATTGGTTGGTGTACTTTAAAAGCGGGCCGAAGTATACGCCGAAGACGACTGTCAGCGCCGTCAGCGGTACTAAAAGAGTGAGATTAAAATCGCCAGCTCCGATCGCAACGGTTTTGTCCTCGGGGTTGGGCGCATCCAAAAACATCGTCCTGATGATCTTGGCATAATAGTAGAGCGAAACGACGCTGTTTAGAACCGCAACTAGAACGAGAATAACGAACGGTCCGCCTTCCTTGAAAACCGCGGCAAACAAGAAGAATTTTGCGATAAATCCGGCGAACGGCGGCAATCCGGTCAGCGACAAAAGAAAAACCGCCAGGCAGGCGGCAGGAATAACCGCGCCGCGCCAGGCCAAACCGCGATAGTCCTCGATGTCTTCTCCGCCGGTGATGTTGGCGATCATGCCGACGACGACAAAGGCGCCGAGATTCATAAACAGATAGACGACGACGTAAAACAAAATCGCCGAGAGACCCTCGTTGTTCAGCACCGCCAAGCCCATGAGCATGTAACCGGCGTGGGCGATGCCGGAATAGGCGAGCATGCGCTTGAGATTGCGCTGATTGAGAGCGCAAAGATTGCCGACGGTCATTGTGATCATGCTGAGCAACAAGAGCACGTGCGGCCACTCGACGCCCGAGATAAACAACCATTCGCCGCCAGGCACCACGCGTGAGACGCCCGGAAAGAAGAAACGGATCATGATCGCCATGCCGGCGGCATTCGAAGCCACGGAAAGAAAAGCCGTGAAAGGTGTCGGCGCCCCCTGATAAACGTCGGGGGACCACATGTGGAACGGCACGAAGACGATTTTGTAACCGAAACCCACCAGGATGAACATGAAAGCGATGAACAGCGCGACCGTATTAATCTCCGCTTGACCGAGCGCGGTTTGTATCGCGGCGTAGTCGAGGTTTCCGGTCATGCCGAAGATCCAGCTCATGCCGTAGATCATCGTCCCCGAGGCGACACCGCCGTAGATCAGGTACTTCAAGGCCGCTTCGCTCGAACGCCGATTACGCGGCAAGAACCCGGTTAAAACATAGGAGGTCAGGCTGACCAGCTCCAATGATAAATACGCCATCAATAAGTTGCTCGAAGAAGCCATGAAAAACATGCCGAGCGTGGAAGTCAGCAGAAGCGCGTAGTATTCCCCTTGGTAAACTTGCTTGATTTCGCTGCTGCCGAGCGACATCCAAATACATAGGATCGTTGCCGCGAGCGCAAAAATTTTAAAAAACAGACTGAAGTTGTCGAGCACGATCATCCGATAGAATAAAAACCCCGGCTGAGCGCTGTAGAGATCGAAGGTCGCGATCAACGCCGCGACACTGCCGGCAAGCGCGATCAGAGCGAGGCTGCGCTTTGCGCGCACGACCAGATCAAGGACGATCAGCAGTATAATGGTACCCGTGAGTATGAGCTCCGGGTAAAAGAAACTGAGACTGGCGAGGTTCCGTAGACTCATAGAGGCGCGCTAGAGATGCGGAATGACGACTTGGTTGAGCTGGTCCAACGAAGCGCGCAAGAGAGCCAACACGACATTGGGATAAACGCCGACGATGATCACGATGGCCCCTAGCGGCACCAGTGTGAACATTTCGCGGCCGCTGATCTCAGGTAATTTCAAATACTTTTCATTGGGTGGCCCGAGATAGACGCGCTGGATTGTCCAGAGCAAATAACCGGCCGTGAGGATCACGCCGCTGGCGCCGAGTATCGTCAAGATCGGATACTTCTGCCAGGTGCCGAGCAGGACCAAGATTTCCGAAATGAATCCCGAGAGCCCGGGCAGGCCCATGGACGCAAAAAATGCCAGGGCGGTCACGCCTGTGTAGACCGGCATGATCGCGGCAAGGCCGCCAAAACCGTCGATCTCGCGATGATGGGCGCGATCGTAGATCACGCCGACCAATAGGAAGAGCATGCCGGTGATCGTGCCGTGATTGAACATCTGCAACACAGCGCCATTGATGCCCTGGGTCGTGAAACTCGCCATGCCGAGCATGACGTAGCCCATATGGCTCACGCTCGAGTAGGCAACCAGCTTCTTGAGGTCCGTTTGCGCCATCGCGCACAGAGCGCCATAAATGATATTCCAAACGCCGAGAGCGCCGAGACACCAAAACGTTAGATCCGCGGTCGCCTCCGGCAACATCGGGAAATTAATCCGCAGGATGCCGTAGGTGCCCATCTTCAAGAGCACGCCGGCCAGAATGACTGATACGGCGGTCGGCGCCTCAACGTGGGCGTCGGGCAGCCAGGTGTGAAAAGGAAAGGCCGGAATTTTGATCGCGAAGCCGATGAATAGCGCCATCCAGACCGCGTGCTGAAAGCCCCAGCCGAGCTGGTTAAATGGCCAAATCGGCAGCACCTCGGTGCCGAATTTGCTTGCCTGGGCCATCATCACCGTCATGTCGAAGGTGTGCGGCTCGGTCGAGAAATAAAGCGCGAGAATGGAGATCAGCATGAAAGCACTGCCGAAAAACGTATAAAGAAAGAATTTGATTGCGGCGTATTCGCGCCGCGGCCCGCCCCAGATGCCGATCAGAAAGTACATTGGCAGCAGCATCACTTCCCAGAAAATGAAGAAGAGAAAAAAGTCGAGCGCGCAGAAAACGCCCATCATGCCGGCATCGAGCATGAGGAACAGCGCAAAATACCCCTTGACGGCCTTATCGATACCGAACGAGGCGAATATGCAGAGAAAACACAAAAGCGCGGTCAGCAAGACCATCGAAATGCTGAGTCCATCGACGCCCATGTAATAGCTGATGTTGAAGGCGGGAATCCATTCATACTTTTCGACGAACTGAAAACCCGCTTGGTTACGATCGAAATTGCCGAATAGCCAAATCGCCATGAGAAGCGGCGGCACGGTCGCGGCGGCGGAGACCCAACGAATCAGCTTGGCGTTATTCGGCAACACCAGCACGATCGCGGCGCCGGCGAGCGGAATAAAGGTCATATAGGTGAGCAGGTTTTCCATTTCCGAGATTCTCCTAGAAATCAGCCCCAATAACGGATCTTGACGATGATCAAAGCCGCCACGGCGATCAAAATACCGTAGAGATAACTGTTGATGTTGCCGGTTTGAACACGACGGAACTTATTGCCGGCCCAAAACGTAAAATTAGCGACCGCGTTAACGATGCCGTCGATGATGTAGTTATCGAACAGTCCGTTCAGCCAGGAAAAAAATCGGGTCACGCTCGCCGCCCCGTTGACGATGCCATCAATGACATAGGTGTCAAACGCGGACAAAACTTTGGCGAGCAGTAAGGTGCCGTTGACGAATAAAAATTGATAAATTTCGTCGACATACCACTTGCGGTCGAACAAGCGGTAAAACAATCCACCTACCAAATTGGCGAATATTGCCGGCGACAGACTTTCACGCCGGTACATAAGATACGCGATGAAGGCGCCGAGGGACGCAACCGCCACCGACAGTGCCATCAAACCCCATTCCAAGGCGTGGGAGCCATGTCCCTCTTCGTGGCCATGAATTACGGGTTCGAGCCAATGGGAAAATTGGCTCCCGCCCAACACCGCCGGCAAGCCGATAAATCCCGCAAGCACCGCGCCGATGGCCAACACCACCAGCGGCATGCTCATCGTCTGCGGCGACTCGTGGAGATGTTCTTGGAGGTGGTGATTGCCGCGGAATCTGCCGTAGAAGGTCATGAAGAGTTGGCGGAACATGTAGAACGCCGTCAGTCCGGCGCCGCAAAGAGCGAAAAACCAGATGCCCCAATGTTGGTTTGAAGCGGCGAGCCAGAGAATCTCGTCCTTGGAAAAAAATCCGGCAAAAGGGGGAAAGCCTGCGATGGCGAGCACGGAGACCAAAAAAGTCATGAACGTCACCGGCATATACTGCCTGAGGCCGCCCATTTTGCGCATGTCCTGTTCATGGTGCATGGCGTGGATCACGCTGCCCGCGCCGAGAAATAAACAGGCTTTGAAAAACGCATGGGTCATCAAATGGAACACCGCCGCCGTGTAACCGCCGACACCGACACCGATAAACATGTAACCGAGTTGGCTCACTGTGGAGTAGGCCAGAACTTTCTTGATATCGTACTGCGTCAAGGCGATCGTGGCGGCGACGAGCGCGGTCGCCACGCCGATGACGGCGATCACATTCAACGTATCCGGCGCCATGGAAAAGAAAACGTTCATCCGCGCGGTCATGTAAACGCCGGCCGTGACCATCGTCGCGGCATGGATGAGCGCGCTCACCGGCGTTGGGCCGGCCATGGCGTCCGGGAGCCAGACGAACAACGGGATCTGCGCCGATTTACCCGTGGCGCCGATGAATAAGAACAGAGTGGCCAGAGTTACCACCGGCATGCCCCAAATCATCATCTCTTTGATGGCCGGCGCGAACTTCACCATGTCGCGAATCGTCAGGCTGCCGTGGCCTTGGGCATCGAGCGACCAGAACAGGAGAAACATGCCTAAAACAAAACCGAAGTCGCCGACGCGATTGACGATGAAAGCTTTATTGCCCGCGCGGGCATTGGCGTGGTCGGTGTACCAAAAACCGATCAGCGCGTAAGAGCATAGCCCGACCCCTTCCCAGCCGACGAAAAGCAGCAACAGGCTGTCGCCCAGGACCAGGGTGAGCATGGCCGCAGTAAACAAATTTAAATAGGCGAAGAAACGCCAAAATGCACTGTCGTCGTGCATGTAGCCGGTGGCGTAGATATGAATTAAACCGCCGATACCGGTCACGATAAGGATCATTACGGCCGACAAGGGATCGACCAGAAAAGCCATATCGACCTGGAGCGAGCCGAGGTCGATCCAGCGATAAAGATTATCGATGAGAAAGCGTCTTTCCGGCTCGAGGCCGGTGAGCATAACGAAGGCATAAAGTGAAAGCCCGAAGGCGAGGACCACGGGGGTGCAAGCGATCAAACCGATGGCGCCCTTTCCGATGCTCTTTTGGATCTTTGCGCCTAATAGGCCGTTAATGATCGCGCCGAGCAACGGCAGGAAAACGATCCAGCGAATAAAGTCTGTCTGTATGGGACTATCCATCTAGCTTCGAACCCCTAAAGACCTTGTCCCCATTTTGATTTTAGATTTCCGATTTTGGACTGAAGGAGAAGGAAATCGGTTTGCGGATCGGCCGTGTCGCCTTTCCGACAATCGAAAATCCAAAATCGAAAATCCAAAATAGAATCATTCTTTCAGCGTCTGCGCCGCTTCGACATCGATGGTGTGAAAAAGCTGGAAGATCGCCAGCACGATCGCCAAGCCGACAGCGGCCTCGGCGGCCGCCAACATAATCACAAAAATTGCGTACACCTGCCCGTCGGTATTGCCGCTACCGAAGTGGGAGAACGCCACGTAGTTGATATTGGCGCTGTTGAGAATCAGCTCGACGCCCATGAGTACGCTGATGGCGTTGCGCCGTGTCAAGACCGTAAACAGTCCAAGAGCGAAAAGGATCGCGCCGATGATGAGGTAGGACGAAAGCTCGTTCGGCGACATGACTATTCTTTGATCTCCTTGCGCGAGAGCGCCACGGCACCGATCATGGCGGCGAGCAAGATCAACGACGCCAACTCAAAAGGCAGCAGGTATTGCTCCAAGAACAAATCACCGATCTTGGCCGTTGTCGGAGCGTAAACGATTTCCTTGGCTTTGACCCAAGCCGTTTCCTGTATCGCTTGAATCAAGAAAAAAACCAGGACTCCGACAACGATCAGCGCGGGGACTGTTCCTGCGGCTCGATTGGTGACCGCCACATCGGTAATCCGGTGGGTCAGCATGACGGCAAACAAGATCAGCACTAAAATCCCGCCGACGTAGATCAAAACTTGAGCCGCAGCGACGAAGTCGGCGCCGAGGAAAACATAGAGGCCGGCGACCCCCATGAAGGTTCCGAGTAATGAAAATGCGGAATAGATAATATTTCGCGAAAATGCCACCATCGCGGCGGAAACCACCGTAATGAAAGCGATTAGATAAAAAACCGCCGTCGCAACGTTCATACCTATGAGCTGTCAGGATCGCAGAAAATTGAAGATGTTTCGGCTGACTTACCCGAAGATTGAGTTCCGATCAAGGGGTTGGTGGATTCGGTTCCTTGATTTCGCCCACTGGCCCGTTTCCAGGCGACTATCCTTCCTCTGCGGCCCCACCTCCATCCGGCGTAGCAAACTCATCAAGATACTTTTGTCCGATATCGACCTTCTTTACCAGTTTCGGATCCGTTTCGCCGCCCTTCTTCGGCTTGTAAAGGTTTTGCGTCTGCGGCGCGAAGTGGCGCACCAGCCCGGCGGGATTGTAGCTCGCGCCTTCGAACTCTTGCGAATGACGAATCGACCCGGTTGGGCAGACTTCCGAGCACAGGCCGCAATACATGCATTTGCAAACATCGATATCGAAATGGGTAAACTGGCGCTGCTTGGTCTCTTTATTCATGTCGATGCCGATCGTGATGCAGGTGATCGGACAGACTCTTTCACAAGCCAGACAGCCGGTGCAGATATCGAGATCCACTTCGAGGATGCCCCGGTAGCGGCGCGGCAAAGTCTCCTGGATCGGCACGGGAATTTTATCCGGATATTGGATCGTCATCGGCCGGCGCACCAGGTGCGAAAACGTGATCGACATGCCCTCGAACGTCGAGGTGACTGCATCCTTGATATCTTTGATATAGCTCGCAACACCCATAAATCCTCGGTCATTAAATATGCGGTTTTAGATAAAGCTCGGGCTTCGCCTCGCGGATCTGAAACATCACCCGCCGGAAAAAATTGATCATCGTGGCGATCGCAAAACCGAGAGTAATCGCTCCAAAGACGCGCCGTAGGTCGTCGGCCATGAACATAAAAGCGATGCTTCCAATCAAGCAGACGAACGACAGCGGCACCATATATTTCCAGCACAACGCCATGAGCTGGTCGACGCGCACGCGCGGCAAAGTGGCGCGCACCCACATTGCGACAAACACCCAAAGATAAGCTTTCAAGAAAAACGTCAGAAACTGCGCGACCGCCAAAAGCACCGGACTATTTTCAAAAATCGCCAGCGGCGGCACCTGCCAGCCGCCGAGGAAAAGCGTCGTGGCGACCGCGCCGATGACATAGAGATTGCCCCACTCGGCAAAGAAAAAAAACAGAAACCGCATGCCGCTGTACTCGGTCACGTAACCCGCGACCAGCTCCGACTCGGCTTCGGGAATATCGAACGGCGTGCGGTTGCCTTCAGCGAGCGCCGCGGTGAAGTAAAGAAAAAAAGCCGCGAAAGTAAACGGATTGTGAAACAGGAACCAATCCCAGGGAGCCCATCCTTGGGCGTTGATGATGCCCTGCATGCTCATCGTGCCGGCAAGAAAAACAATCGTCAGCACCGACAAGCCTGCGGGGATTTCATAGCTCACGATCTGCGCCGCCGAGCGCATGCCGCCGAGCAGCGACCATTTGTTGTTCGACGCCCAGCCCGCCATGAGAATGCCGACGACCACGAGCGAGGTGACCGCGAGAATATAGAGAATGCCGATATTGAGATCGGCAACGATCAGACCGGCGCCGAAGGGGATAACGACAAAGGTACAGAGAAAGCCCACAAAAACCACGTACGGCGCCAAGGCAAACAGCTTGGCGTCGGCCGCCGCGGGAATCAGATCTTCTTTGAGCAGATTTTTAATGCCGTCGGCGAGCCACTGAAGGACGCCCTGCGGCCCGACCCGGTTCGGTCCGACCCGCGACTGCATGCGCGCCCACACGCGCCGTTCGAGCCAACTGGTCACGCCGGCCAGGGGTGCCACGAACACCGACAGCACGACCAACGCGACGAGCACCATCGCAATCGCATACGCGACTTCTTTCGGCATGCCTGCAAACGCGCCGTCCTGGATCAACTGGTCGATATAAGCTTGCATAACCTGATAACGATTGCGATTTTAGCGATCGATTTCCGGCGCATCGACGTCGAGGCTGCCAATCAGGGCGATCAGGTCCGCGACCATGATGCCTTTGCTGAGCTTGTCGATAATACTCATGGCAGTGTACGATCCAGTGCGAATGCGCACGCGATAGGGATATTCGCTGCCGTCGCTGACGACATAAAAACCCATATCGCCGCGCGGCGCCTCGACGCGCGCGTAGCACTCTCCTGCCGGCGGCCTGAACTTGCGCGGCACCTTCGAGATCGCCGGTCCTTTTGGCATCATCTTGAGGCATTGTCGCAAAATTTTGCAGCTTTCTTGCATCTCTCGAATGCGCACCCAGTAACGATCGAAGCTGTCACCGAGCGAGCCCACGTGGGCGGTGCCGATGGGAACTTCGAACTCCAATTCCGGATAAACCGAATAGGGAATGTCGCGCCGGATGTCCCACTTGATGCCCGAACCGCGCAAATTGGGCCCGACCAGATTGTAGGAGAAAGCGTCTTCCTTGCTGACCACTGCCACGCCGGCCAGGCGCTCGATGAAAATCTTGTTGCCCGACAGCAAGCGATTGAACTCGGCAACGATCGGTTCGAAATGATCCAAAAACTCGAGTATTCTCGCGCAGGTTTCCGGCAAAATGTCGTACCCGACCCCGCCGATACGGATGTAATTATAGGTGAGCCGCGCGCCGCAGATTTCTTCCATCAGATTATTGATGGTTTCCCGTTCTCTGAGGGCATGCACGAACGGGGTCATCGCGCCGATGTCTTGGCCAAATGTGCCGACCGAAATCAAGTGGCTGGCGATACGGTTGAGCTCGCAGGCGATCACGCGGCAGAATTCGCCGCGCCGGGTCACTTCGGTTCCGGCGAGCTTCTCGGCTGCCAAACAAAACGCCTGGTTGGCAAACATGGCGGCCAGATAGTCGGCGCGGTCGGTATAGGGCACGTAACCGTGATAAGTCACCTTCTCGCCGATTTTTTCGATCGAACGATGCAAGTAACCGACATCGGGGATCGCTTCGCTGATGACTTCGCCATCGGTCTTGACGACGAAGCGCAACACCCCATGTGTGCTGGGATGCTGCGGCCCCACGCTGATCGTCATGTCTTCGGTATAGAACCCGCCCTGGGTTTCGGCTAATTCGTTCATCGCTATCCTAGCGCAGCAGTTTTTCCACCAGTGGGGCGCGTTGCGTACTGATGCCGTCGTATTCTTCTTGCTCGACGTAATCTTTACGAAGCGGATAGCCGGTCCAATCTTCCGGCAACATGATCCGCCTCAAATCCGAGTGACCGTCGAAGATCACGCCGAACAGATCATAAACTTCGCGCTCAAACCAATTGGCCACCTTCCAAACACCTTCTACGCTAGCCACTTTCGGAAGGTCGCGTGGCAGATCGACCTTTAAGACGATTTGATGATTGAAGGTATAAGAAAAAAGATGGTAGACAACCTGAATTTTTTCTTCCTTGGGCCAATCGAGAGCGGTCAAGTCCGACAGTACTTCGAACCTGACAGTCGGGTCATCGCGCAGAAAACGACATACATCGACGATCGCCGCACCGTCCACGGTCAGATACGGCTCCAAAACCTCGCCCTTAAAATCGCCCACTTTGCCGGGAAATTTTTGTTCTAGGGCGGCGTAAATCTCTTTCGCGTCCATCGACTCTACGCTTCGGGCCTCTCTTCCGCCCGCCGAGCTGGCTTTACCAGCCAACGTTCGCGCATCATCTTGTCTTGAATTCTCAGCAAGCCTTCGGTCAACGCCTCCGGACGCGGCGGACAACCCGGCACGTAAACGTCGACCGGAACGATCTTGTCCACGCCTTTACACACGGAATAAGCGAGTTGAAATAACCCGCCGCAGTTCGAGCAACTGCCCATAGAAATAACGTACTTCGGATCGGGCATCTGGTCGTAAAGCAGCTTCGTCCGCTTGGCCATCTTGTAAGTCAAGGTGCCGGCGACAATCATCAAGTCGGACTGTCGCGGGGTTGCCCGCGGCACTGCACCGAAGCGATCCAAATCGGCCCGCGGGCCGCCGGTCTGCATCAGCTCGATGGCGCAACAAGCGAGGCCGAAAAGCATGTACCACTGCGATGACGCTCGACCCCAGTTGAGCAGGGCGTCGACTTTAGTGGTAAAAACAGTTTCGGGCAGCGAGTTAATTAATGGCTTCACTGAAAACTCCGATAACGGCGGTCAAACTTTGATTTTCTTGACCCACTCCAAGTCACCTTTGACCCACGAGTAGATCAACCCCAGGAACAAGATTCCGACAAAGATAAATGCCTTGATGAACGCCAGCATCCCTTCGCCGCTTTCGACCAGGCCGCGAAACACGACCGCAACCGGGAACAGAAAAGCGATTTCCACCTCAAAGATGATAAACACCAGCGCCACCAGGTAAAAGCGGATGTTAAAATTGACCCAGGCGCTGCCGGTCGCGGGCTCGCCGCATTCATAGGTAGACAGTTTTCGCGTTTGCGGATTGGACGGCCGGAGCAATTTGCCAATCAGCAGATTGACCCCGACAAAACCAAGCCCTAATGCCGTGAACACCAAGACATTAGCAAAATCAAATAGCATCGTAAGTTTTCGGATTTACGAGAAAATAGCTACAATTTCTTTTAATCACAAAAGCTATGGAGAATCAACCAAAGCTCGCCGGTCTGTAGGTCGACGTGGTTTGCCAACGTCAACCTTTTTGACTACAGTCAACCCCGGCTTTAGAAATGTCTCTAACCGGCGAACGACGCTAAACTCGCATAAATTCAGTCAAAAGATGCGCCCCCGTCGCTCATTCACAGGCGTGCCGAATTATTGCCGACCTTCCCTGAATAGCACAGTCAGTTCAATCATGTACGGTGGCAACCAGGCGCGTTCCCGCCCGAGATTTTACGTTGAACCTTGAACTATTGAACCGATCGGAGGTCCCATGAGAATCGAAACCGAACGCAAAATGAAACGCTGGCGTGAACAACGCTGGATATTGGACCAGGTAATTCAAACCCGCGGCATCGACTGGGATCAAGGTCGCACGGGTAAAATCCTCCGCAACTGCGGGCCGGGTGTGCAGGGCGATCTTCAGGAGATTTGCCGGCGCATTCAAAAGTTTGTCGATATCCCGCGCGAGTTTAGTCGCGTGGCCGCGCGCCGCGAAGAGCAGGGCCGCGCGGCCGAAGCCGCCGGGCATTTTTCCGAAGCGCGCGATCACTATTATACCGCAGCGTGCTTTTACACCAATGCGATGTGGGCGATTTACGAAGACGGCAATCCCGAGCGCCTGGGCTGGCAAGAGAGAAAGCGCGCCTGCTATGACAAGTTCATCGAGCACGCCGGGCGACCCATCGAGCGGGTCGAGCTGCCGTATCAAGGCAAGAAGATCCACGCGATTCTTCATCTTCCGCCCAATCGCAAAGCCGAGAAAGTTCCGTGCGTTATGTACATTCCGGGCATGGACGGCGTCAAAGAAGACAACCCGGCAAGCGGCGATCCGTTCATCGAACGCGGCTTCGCCGTGCTCGCCATCGACGGCCCAGGACAGGGCGAGACGCGCGAAGGCGGGATTTGCTGCACGGCTTCGAACTACGCCGACGCCGGCAAGCTCGCGTGCGACTATTTGGTCAAACGCCCCGAGATCGATGCGGATCGGCTCGCTGTTATGGGCTCAAGCATGGGCTCGTACTGGGCACCCCGGGTGGTCGCCGAGGAAAAACGTTTCAAGGCCTGCGCCGTGAGCGCGGTGTGCATGGAACCCGGCCAGTACGCGATCTTTAATATGTCGTCGCCGACGTTCAAGCTCAACTACATGTATATGTCGGGCTACGACGACGAAGCTAGGTTCGACGAGTTCTGCAAAACTCTTTCACTGCGTGGCGTGACGTCCAAAATTACCTGCCCGTATATGGTGGTCGCCGGCGAGGACGACGAGCATTGCGATATGAAATTCGTCTACGAGCTGATGCGCGAGATCCCCGCGCCCAAGCTGCTCTACGTTTTTGAAGGCGAACGCCATTCGATTCGCAATCCGCGCTCGCGCTCGCTCGTCGTCAACTGGCTGATCGACACCCTGCTCGGCAAGCCGTTTAAATCCGAAATCGTCCGCATCGAAACCAGCGGCAAGGAAACGCGCCGGCAATGGTAGTCGTCGTGATCGTGGCTGGTGTTGGTTTTCTCACGATCACGATTCGCGCGCACAAAACGCTAGGTGACAAGGCATGCGGATAGCTTACGGAGACCTAATCGGCGGCGTGAGCGGCGATATGTTCGTCGCCGCGCTGCTCGATCTCGGCTTGTCGCTGAGTAAGCTCCGGTCCGAGTTAAGAAAAATTCCGACGCTCAAGTTCGAGATCAAGTCCGCCAACAAAACTGTCCATTCGATCCACGCGACGCAATTTCAGGTCGTCTCAGCGAAAGACGAATCACCTCGGTCTTGGAAACAGATTCGTGACCTGATCAAGCGCAGCAAGCTCGATTCTGAGATCAAGACCACCGGGATTGAGATTTTCACCCTGCTGGCGAAAGCCGAAGCAAAGATCCACGGCGTTGCCGTCGATAAAGTCCACTTTCATGAGGTCGGCGCGACCGATTCAATTATCGACACTATGGCGGCGGCAATCGCTATCCGGGATCTCGGCATCGAGGCTTTTCACTTTTCGCACATTCCGCTAGGACGCGGCATCACGCGTGCCCAGCACGGCCCGTTGCCGGTTCCCGGCCCCGCCACTCTCGAGCTGCTCAGAGGAGTGCCCGTATTCGGCGTCGATGTTGAGGGTGAGACCGTAACACCGACCGGCGCCGCGCTGATGCGCTTCCTGGGCAAAAGTTTCGGCGAGCAGCCAGGCATGACGATCGAAAGAATCGGCTACGGCACTGGACAGAAGGAATTTTCCACCCGTCCGAATCTTTTTCGCTTGCTCGTCGGCCAAGTTGGGAGCGCCCATGAGTATGAACCGATGTTGATGCTCGAAACCAACATCGACGACATGAATCCGCAGCTCTACGATCATGTCATGGACCGGCTGTTCAGCGCCGGTGCCCGCGATGTTTTTCTCACACCGATCCAAATGAAAAAAAACCGTCCGGCCATCTTGCTCGCGGTCATTTGCGAACCGGCGCAACGCGAGAAACTGAGTGAAATTATCCTGCAAGAAACAACCACAATCGGCATACGGTACCACCCGGTGAACCGGATTATTTTGCCGCGGCAAACGAAGACGATCCAAACTCGCTATGGCGAGGTCATGGTCAAGATCGTCAAGCAGTTCGACGGGCGCAAGCGAGCGACGCCCGAATATGAGGATGTCCGGCGCATCGCGGCAAACAAGAAATTGCCGATCAAAGTGATCCACGATGAAGTGATGCGCATCGTCGGCCAAAATTTACTATAACTTCAAAGCGTTCAACCACTTCTTTCCGTTCCACCGTTCGGCTTCCCTCACTCCGTTCAAAACGTCTTACCAAAACGGCTTGAACGGCTTGAACCGAGCGCAGCGATTGAACCGAGGCGCGTGAGCGCCGGTTGAACGGGAGCGAAGCGACGATTACTTATGTCCGACGCCAAAGACTCCTCCGCGTCACTTCAGCCCTGGGCTTCGCTCCATTATCGCGATTATAGTTTTTTGTTCTTGCTCGCGCTCTTCGCCACCACCGCGCAGCAGATGCGCCAGGCGCAAAATTTTTACCAGGTGTACGAGCTGTCGGGTTCGGCGTTTCTGTTGGGGCTGACCGGATTGGCTCAGGGAGTGCCCATTTTCGCCCTGGGTTTATTTGGCGGCACCTTGGCGGACTTTCTTGATCGCAAAAAGATTCTCCTGATTACGACTTTTGGCAATCTTTTTGTCGCCGTGGCCCTGGGTGTCCTCACCCTCACCGAGCTGATTCAGGTCTGGCATATTCTCGCCGCCACGGCGCTCACCTCTGCGCTCAACATCGTGCTCAATCCGACGCGCATGGCGTTGATATCCCACCTCGTGCCGCGCTCCCACTTGACCAATGCCGTCGCGCTCAACTCCAGCGTTTCTCAAGGCGCCCACTTTATCGGGCCGATGCTTGGCGGTCTCAGCCTGGTCTGGATGAGCACGGGAAACGCCTATTTGTTCAATGCGTTGTTCTATGTTCCCGCCGCCATCGCGATCGTCCAGCTCAGAATTCCCGTTCTTGACGGGGCGAGGCGCGAAAAATTTTCGCTGGCGAGTTTTTTGGGCGGCGTCAGATTTCTTTTCTCCGAGCCGATCATCCTTACGTTGGTCATGCTCGATTTCGTCGTCATCGGAGTGGGCTACTACCGCCCGCTGCTGCCGATCTTCGCTAAAGACATTCTTCTCGTCGGTCCGGCCGGTTTCGGCATGCTTTCAGCGGCTCCGGCAATCGGTGGCGTTCTTGGCACCTTCGCTTTGCTCGCGATCGGCGACGTGAAGCGCAAGGGCCTTCTCATTCTGTGGTCGTTTCTAAGCTATGCGTCGGCACTCGGAGTTTTCGCGGTTTCGACTGATTTCGGGCTGTCGTTGCTGTTGCTCGGCATCATGGGTTTGGCCAACTCACTGCAGGCGGTGATGCGTCAGACCAGCTATCATCTCCTCACACCCGAGCATGTGCGCGGGCGTGCCTTCTCGGTGTTCAACATGTTTTCTCAAGGCGCGAACTCCGTCGGCGCTACCGAAGTCGGTTTCATGGCCGCGCTGCTCGGCGCGCCAGGATCGCTCCTTTTCGGCTGCGCCGTCGGCGCACTACTTACAATCGGCTGTTGGATTCTGATACCGGGCTTGAGAAGTTTCGGCGCCGAAACGCGCCGTCGTTGACATCGGCCATCGTGAGCACCCTGCTAGGGCATCGTAAAAACGATCAGCTGATCGGTCACCGCACCCGACCCCGGTTTCAAAGATCCCGCGGCGAGATAGACGCTTTCGCCCGTAGTTGCCGCGGCAGTACCGTGCCTGCCTGCAGGCATCGACGCGAGCTTTCTCCAGGTTTTTGTTTTCGGATCATAAGCCTCATTCTCGGCAAACGTGTTGGGCGGCAGCTCACCGCCTAATACCAGGATGAGATTGCGATAGAGCGTATAGGCGAGACCACTGCGAGCGGTGGGAAGCGGCGGACCCGAAGTCCACGAATTCGTCAGCGGGTCGTAGATGTCATGCAGATCGGTCTTATCAGTGGAGGCGCCGAAGCGCCCGCCCACCGCATGGAGTTTTCCTTCAGCAGCGACCAGCGCCATATGGTCGCGCGCCTTGGATAGCGGCGCGCGGTCACTCCAGCTATCACTTGCAGGATCATAGACCTGATGCGTCGAGACGGTTTGCCCAGTCGGGTTGCGCCCCCCGACTGCATGAATTTTGCCGTCGAGCACGGTCACCGCCACAGAGCCGAGGCCCGATTTGAGCGGGCTCAGCGAGCGCCATTTGTCGGCTGCAGGGTCATACTCCAAAACATGCGGCTGCCCATCTTTATGGACGGATCCTACGAAGCCCCCGACGGTGTAGATCTTGCCATTCAAAGCCGCCGTGGCGATATGGTCGAGGCCGTAGGGCAGCGGCGCGCGCGTACGCCAACGATCGGTGACCGGATCGTATTGGTCATGATAGGGCCCAGCCACGCCTTTGATCCCGCCGCCGATCACATGAATTTTTTCTCCCACCGCGGCTAGCGCCACTTCATTGCGCGCTAGCGGGATTGGAGCTTTCATAGTCCAGCTTCCCTGCGCCTGCGCCGGCGCGCTGCCCGGGAGGGCGCCAAGCACGATCCAGACGCCGGCAAGTGATAGGAGCTGGGAGAATCTGCTCTTCATTTTTGCCTCCGATCGATCGCAAAATCGTTACGCCAAACCCGCCGTCGGTTACTCGCAGGAACGTCTGGAACGAGTGGAACTAGACAATTATAACGACAACTCTCGTAAGCGACCGACCCGTTACGGCGAAGGGGAGTTAACCCTCGGACGAAATCTGGTGGCGGCCACAAATATGAACGTAGTCGGCACGCAGTCCTGAGGTCAAGGGGCGCCAACTTTACGGACGAATTACTGCGCGCGCACCATGCGGAAGCTGCAGCGATAGCAACTATTCGAAGCAGCGAATGCTGAACCGATCTCCAGCCTAATCCAAACATCTCTCGTTCTCGCGCGGGCTCTGGTAATTCGCGCGAGAATGCCTCATTCTTTGGCTTTCCTCCCGCGCGATGAGGCTCAAAAAGGTCAACGTTCGAGAAAGTCTCCGCTCATCATTCAAGGATGGCGTCTTTGCCGCTTTCATGGTCGGCGTCACCGATCATTACGCAACGCCCGCGGCGCTCTTCTTGGGCGCCACCGTACAGCAGATCGGTCTCATCACCGCGTTGCCCAGTCTATTGTCTTCTTTATCGCAGTTCTTTTCCGTGCGGGTCATTTATTGGGTCGGCGGGAGGCTGAAGCTATTGGTGCGCCTGGTTTTCTCTCAGGCATCGTTCATTCTCTGTATCGCCACACTGCCGCTGCTCGATATTTCTCATCGAGTGGAGCTGTTGTTGCTTTTTTTCCTTTTTGCGGCCGTATGCGGCGGATTGGCAGGACCCGCTTGGGGCAGCCTGATGAGCGATTATGTCCCGGCACGCAAGCGCGGGCGTTATTTCGGTTGGCGCAACCGGACCGTGGGCGCGGTCACGGTCGCTAGCATTATCGCTTCGGGATTGCTGTTGAATGTTCTTCAACCGATATCTTACGCCGCTGGTTTTTCGATCATCTTTTCTTTAGCTGCGGCGGCCCGATATGCCTCAGCCTATTTCATCAGCCGCATGGATGAGCCGCCGCACAAAAAAGATCCGGCCAGCGATTTTACTTTTCTCATGTTCCTGCGCCGCTTCAGAGAAAGCAATTTTCTCAGGTTCGTGGTGTTTAGCGGTTCTCTGACCTTTGCCACGTATCTGGCGGCTCCGTTTTTCGCCGTCTTCATGCTGCGCGATCTGCAGTTGAGCTACTTGACCTACATGGGGCTCCAGGTTGGATCTTCGCTCGCTGCGCTCATCGCGCTGCCGCTCTGGGGACGGCACGCCGATCTCGTCGGCAACGTGACCGTCTTGCGGCTCAGCTCGTTTTTGGCCGCGCTGATCCCAATCTTCTGGCTTTTCTCGCACAATCCCGCCTATCTCATGCTGGTTCAAAGCTTTGCCGGCTTTTCTTGGAGCGGAGTCACCCTCAGCTCCGGCAACTTCATTTATGATGCCGTAACGCCGCAAAAGCGGGTGCGCTGCATTGCGTATTTTAACGTCATCAATGGCCTGGCGCTTTTTTTGGGTTCCAGCCTGGGCGGCTATTTGGCCTCGCGCTTGCCGCCGCTTCTCGGCTATCGCTTGCTCGCCCTGTTTGCACTCTCTTGCTTGTGCCGAATGTCTTTTTATCTGCTGCTCTCGCGCAGCTTTCGCGAAGTCAGAGCCGCCCATGAGGCTTCCGTCCAGGAGCTTTTTTTCAGCGTCGTTGGCATTCGCCCGCTGGTGGGTGCGGCGCGCGACTGAAGTCACGTTCATCGATTTTCGCCGTTGGGAGCCCTGGTGTGTCATTTCGGCAGACATCACCTAAGCCCGGCACTCAGATTTTGCATGATGGCCACCTGATCCCTTTAATCGCCCCCAGCCGCAGTTTAAAGTCTCTTTGGAGCCTCCACTTATGAAACTTACGATTGATACGAAAATTAAACTCAACGATGGGCACATGATCCCGCAGCTCGGATTGGGCGTGTGGCAGATTCGCGCCGGTGCCACCTGTGAAGCAGCCGTGCTCGACGCACTGGAAGCGGGATACCGGCACATCGATACCGCGTCCATGTACGGCAACGAGGAGAGCGTCGGTGCAGCGATCAAAGCGAGCGGCATTCCACGGGAGAATATTTTCGTCACTACGAAATTGTGGAATTCCGATCATGGAAACCCCGAGCGCGCGCTCGAGACGAGCCTGCGCAAACTCAACTTGGATTATGTTGATCTGTACCTGATCCATTACCCTGTGCGGGAACGGCGGCAAAGCTGGCCCACCCTGGAGAGACTCCGAGCCATGGGCAAGGCGCGCTCGATCGGTGTCAGCAATTTCACCATCAAGCACCTAGCGGGACTACTTGCCGAGACCAAGACGGTTCCCGCGGTCAATCAGGTCGAGTTTCACCCGTACCTGTATCAGCGCGAATTGCTGGACTTCTGCGTCGCCAAGGGAATTGTCATCGAGGCGTATAGCCCGTTAACGCATGGACAGCGGCTGAGCGATCGGAAACTGGTTGCGGTCGCAAAGAAATATTCGTCAGCCAGCCGCGCCGGCTCCAAGGCGACGGCGCAAATCCTCATTCGCTGGGCGCTGCAACATGGATTGGTGGTGATCCCCAAATCGGCCAACCGTAAGCGCATATTCGAAGATGCCGATGTCTTTGACTTTGAGATTACCGCGGCGGATATGCAGCTCTTGGATGGTCTCAACGAAGACCTCCGAACCTGCTGGGATCCGACTGATGCACCGTGAGCGGAAAGTCCCGCGACCGTGGTCTTTCAGAGGCGGCGCTCGTCACCGGGGCGGTATGGTCCAGAGGTAAACGAAACGCTCGCGACCGCCGCTTTGAACCCGCACGGTCTGTTGCGGTTTCCAGTCGCCCATGTCATGCCAGTGCGACACGATGCGGGCACCGGGTTTGAGCTCGCGCAGCAGTTTCGGCCGGAGCTTTAAATTGAGCCCGGGGGAGAGAAAGAGCATGACCACCTCCGCATCGCTCACGTCGATCGCAAAAAGGTCCTGGTTCAAAAAGCGGATGCGTTCAGCCACACCCGCTGCACGCGCGTTTTCTTCGCTTTCGGCGATGCGCTGGGGATCGATATCGACGCAGACGCCGCGCGCGCCGAACGTCTGCACTGCTGCGATCACGATGCGGCCGTCGCCGCAGCCAAGATCATAGACCACCTCGCCGGCTTTCACGTTGGCCAGACGCAACATGACCTCGACCACGTCCGGCGCCGTGGGTTCGTAGTGCACGTCGGGTGCGCGTAGCGAATTCGGCGCGGCGTTTGGCTGTTCCCCGCAGCCGATGACGGCCACAAAAACCACAAAGGCGACAGCGCACAGAATAGTTCGAACTCCCGCCGTCCAAACCATCTACATGCCGCCTAGCCGCCGGTTCATTAATTTTCCGTGGTCCTCGTTGACCGTGGCTGAATTTGATTATGGCTTTGTCGCACCCGGTGCTTCACGGTGAGACTTGAGGCTTCAGCGTCGCTGGACCCATGCTCCCCACATTTTGCACGACTTGAACGGCTTGATCAGACTTCTTTCCCCTTATATCCGCATCAGCAGCGCTGTAACGCGCGCTCCGTTCGCCGCTTCGATTGCCGCTAGGTACATGCCGACTTGCCGCCGATAGGCCGGTTCATTGCCGCGGAACTCTTCATCGGTCTTAAAATCTATGACTGTCCAGCCCTCGGCCTGCTCGAAGGCGAGATCGATGATCCCCTCGATCAGCAAGCCTTCAGTATTGCGCCACGCGATCGGGACTTCACGACGGCACCGGCCTTGTTGCGCGGCTTGGCGCGCACGGTCGAAAAGCGCATGCCCGAGCGCCGTGTGCACAGCATCCGAGCCCGAAGCGATCTCTTCTTGAGAAGCGCCGAGTATGCGGCCATGAATGTTGGCGAGACGTTGAATTGCGCTCAGATCGCCATGGAGCGGGACGCTCGCGAGAACAGCGTGCACGAGCGCGCCGAAGCGAGCGCCCGACGGCCGGTTTGGTGCGCGCGGCAGCTCGATGATTTCTACGGAGGAAAGCTTCGACTCCGGCGATTCTTCGCCGGCTGCTTTCGCCGCCTGCGTTACCGTTCGGACTGAGACTGAGCTATGACTGCCGGCGGCAACGGCCTGCTGGCGCCGCTCGCGCCAGGAGTTGTAAGCAGCCAGACCTGATTCGACGATAGCCGGCGCGACGTCCTTGACGATCAGCTCCGGCCGGCGGATGCCGAGCGGCGCCTCGGCGCCGAGTTGTAAGGCGCGCGGATCCCACCACACGACGGAGAACTCGGCGGGCCCAGGACCTACCCCGCGTATGTGCAGACCGGGAGCAACCGTGTTCGCCCCGGCCGAGCCGCCAGGCCGGACCAAGACCGAATCCTTCGATTTAAACTCCGCGCAGCCTGGCGCTTGAACCTGCTGCCGCCGCGTTTCTTCTGGCGGATAGACCGCCCTGTTCAGCGGCTGGATCCAGCCTTCCCTCTCCTCATCTCCGACGGCGGGGATCACAAGCAGGTCGCGCGCGCGCGTTGCGGCGACGTACGAGACGCGCGTGCCCTCCGCCTCGTCGCGCCGCAGTTCCTCGTCTTCGTGCGCAAGCAAATCGGCCGGCGCGTAGCCGCCGAGTCGGACCGCGCAGACACGGCGATCGGAATCAATATAGCGGCTCGCTACGGATGCGCGCAGTTTCGCTGTCATGTCCGCAAGGATTACGATCGGGAATTCCAGCCCTTTGGCTTTATGCACCGTCATCAGCCGCACACCGTCGCTGCCTTCCTCGAGGATCGGCGCCTCCCCGGCTTCGCCGTTCTCGGCCTGCTCACGCAGCTCATCGATAAAGCCGCGAAACGAGATGCCGCCCTCGGCTTCATAGCGGCGCGCTAGATCAACCACGTGCGCAACATTGGCGAGCACCTGCTCGCCGCCATGCTCGAGCGCAAAGCCGACGTGCGCGCGAGTGGATTCGAGCAGCGAAGCAATCGTTGTCGCAACCGGCAGCCGATTCCGAAAGCGATGCAACGATTGCAGCAGTTGCAGAGCCTCAACAAGCGGCGCTAGGTTGCGGGGAAATTCGCTCGGAATGCGAAATGGATGAAAACGGCCGATGCGATGGCGATATTCCAGCAGCTCTTCGTCGCTGATCGAAAACAGTGACCCGCGCAACGTCGCAAATACCGAGAGCTCATCATCCGGCCACTCAATCGCCGCAAGCGCCGCGCGCAAGGTCTCGACCTCTGCGCGATTATGAAAAGACCGGCCCCCCACCAGCAGATGCGCAATGCCGCGCGCTTCGAGACTTTCGACGTACGGCCGTGTCATATCTTCCTGATAGCTGACGAACCGGCGGAACAACAGGCAGATGTGGCGCGCCTGAATCGGCACGAGATGCTCGGTCTCGCCGGGCCTGAAGCCGCGAGCGGCCGTCGGCGCCAAAGACACTTTCGTCGCAGCCGGCCGCTCGGCGACTTTCCAGCCACTGTCGGCAATAAGCCACTCGATAAATGCGCCAACCGCATCGGGAAGCGATTTTTCGATCGCAAAATTGGCGACTCTTCGGTAGCCGTACGGCTCGGGCACAGGAAGCACGACCACCGATGGCTGTTCTGCGGAATCACTCCGAAACGGCTCGAGCGGCACGTACGCCGCTTGGAGCATTTCAGCGTCACCGGTCATCGCAGGCTCGAAGGCGGCGTTGATGGCGCGCTGCAAATTCGGCCGCGCGCGAAAACTCGTGCGTAACGTCACTCGCTTGGCACCCGCCGCCTGCAGCATCGCGTAGACGCTGCGATAAATCGCAACATCGGCGCGCCGAAAACGATAGATCGATTGCTTCGGATCGCCCACCAGAAAGAGCTTCCCGCTAAGTGGGCGAATTTTGCGCCAGTTCGTCGCACCAGGATCGTCGGCAGCGAGAAGCAACAGGATCTCGGCCTGCAGCGGATCGGTGTCTTGAAACTCATCGACAAAGATTCGTTGGAAGCGCCGTTGGAAGCTCGACCGCACCTCCGGATTGTCGCGGATGAGATCTCGTGTCTTGAGCAGGAGATCGAGAAAGTCGAGCGCACCGGCTTTGACTTTTGCCGCTTCATACGCAAGCACGCAGGCGCGAAGTTCGTTGCGCAGCGCCGCGGCAAGGTCGGCATTGGCATCCTTCTCGAAATCAGCCAGAGCACCCAGCAGGTTTTCGCAAGCGCGCCACACGACCTCACGGAGGACGCCGCTGCGATAATTCCTGCCGCTCCCTTTGCGCGCTTCTCTAAAGACGCGGTTGTGGCCGAGCTCGATGAGCCCCGCCTCGAGCCGCTCGTAGTCGCGTCGCGCAACCGATTCCGTGCGCCGTATCTCTTCCGCGAGCTTTCTCGCCGCCCAGCTGTCCAGATATAATGTATCACGGGAATCGCCGGGCGGATCCAGCAACTCGACGTAGCCATTTAAGAGTTGAACCAGTCCGTCGACGTGCCCGCAGCGGTCAAAGGGCGGCCGTTGCCACGCTCCGTCGAAATCACGCCATTGAATCAGCTCCCAGCCTGCCCGGCGCAATCGGTCGATCGGGCCGTCGCCGCCATCCGCTTGAGCGCCAAAACCGCTGAAAGTCGGACGGCGCAGCGCGCGCTTCACGCCTTCCGATGGATCGGCAAGCTCGCTTTCGAGCCACTGGTGGAATCCTTCATCATACAGGCGCGCCGCCTGCGCTTCGGTCAGCACGGTAAATAACGGATCGACCCGCGCTTCGACCGGCCGCTCCCGCAGCAGATCCGCGCAAAAGCCGTGAATGGTGCTGACCTGGGCTTCCTCGAGCCTGCCGAGCGCGCGGTCGAATCGGTCGCGCTCCGTAGACTCGCTTGCTGATCCTCTTCTTGCTTCTTCAAGCGCCTCGCGCAGACGGAGCTTCAACTCGCCGGCCGCCTTTTCGGTAAATGTAACGGCGACGATACCGGTCACTTCGGCCCGCCCGGTTTCAATCACGCGCACGATGCGCCGTACGAGCTCAGTGGTTTTGCCGGTGCCGGCGGCGGCTTCGACGATCAGCGTGTCGTCGAGCGCTTTGGCGATCTGCTCGCGATCGGTTTGATCGGCAAGCCGCGGCGTAGTCATGGCCGTCCTCTCAGCTCCAGCAAGTCCCCGATCTCTTTGTGTGACTTGCGGCGCGCACGGCGTTCCTGATTCGGACCGCAGACCGGCAGGAAATCACAAAAGCTGCACGCTCTCTCGGCCGGAGCCGGCGGCAACATGCCCAGCTCCACCGCGCGATCGATAATTTCCAGCGCTTCGATGCCCGCGCGGCGGGTACGCTCGTTGATCGGAACATTGTGTTCGGTAAATCCACCCGCCGTCGTGCAATATGAAAATCGCGCGCTTTCCACGGTACAGCCCGTAGCGGCCTCCACTGCCAGGCTGTAAATCACCGGCTGGAGCTGTTGGCCGTGACCGATGATCGACCCGCGCTCCGAGCGGTTCTTCGATGTTTTGTGGTCTGTGACTCTCAGAATGTTCGTACCCGGCTTGCGCTCGATCAAATCGACGGCGCCGCGCAGAATAAAACGGCCATCGATGGTCACCGGCTCGCTGCGGCTATTGGGGTCATGCCCTGACGCATCACGCAGGCCGAAGGCAAACTCGAACAGCCACGGCTCCCACCCGGTGTTCCCGACGAGCTCCCGCGCCCAGATGTGCAGATCGGTGCGAATGCTGGCAATCTCATCCTGCCACACCCGATCCACCGCCGGCGCTAGCAACTCTGCATAATTTGCCGCAACTCGGGTCAGGGTGTCGTTAAGGACTTCGAGCAGCGCGTCTAACGACGTTATCGAGATCGGCATGCCTCTCTGCTGCAAGGCGCGAAAGAATTCAGCCAGCACCTCGTGAAACAAGCTCCCCTTGGTGAGCGGATCCATGCGCTCGAGCGGCTCAGGTTCCTCCAGCGCTTCGATGCGGTAGAGCGCCGACAGGAGGAATCGATAAGGGCAGTACGCGTAGTTCTGCAGCGCCGAGACGGAATACGGGCGCACACCGAGCCGCTGCGACTGAAGAAATGGTTTGGTCGCTTCGGTGACCCGCACCAGCCCGTCATAGGGGGACCAGGGTTTCCTTGCTCGCGCCCAGCGCTCGCTGGCTGAACGCCGGACCCAATCGTTTAACTGCAGCAGATAATGCGCGTGTCCTTTCACGTCTTCCTCACTGCGCATCAACATGCGCAGCACCGAAAGATCGTGCTCGAAATCGTCGATGGCGTCTTCGGGCCGCGCCGGCGCCGGCCAGGCAAGGCTTGCGCTCGCTTGTTCCGAAGCTTCCAGCTCGAGCTGCTGATGGTCGGGAATGCGGCCGGTCACGGCGCGCATAACTTCGAGCGCGTAGAACGACGGGACGCGCGCGCGGGCCTGCGCCGTCTCGATGCGCGGGAACGAGACATAAAGCCGTTGGGTGGCCACCCCGGCGGCGAGGCGTAATAGGAGCCGTTCATGCTCGGCGCGATCGTCCTGCAAGGTTAGCTCGGCGCCGACTTCACGCCGGAGATCATCTAACAGGAGCGGGTCCTCACGGAGCTTCTGCGGAAAGAGCCGCTCGGCCAAGCCCGGGACGAAAGCGATTTTGAACGCGCGGCCGCGTACTTGGTCCGCGCTGCAAACGAATACCCGGCCATAGCGATGCACCGGGGGCTCCGCTTCCAATGCTGCCAACCGATCGGCAAGCACGTCGCGCACTTCGGCCAAGCTCACCGGTCCAACCGCGGCCATGGGACGGAGATCGGCGAGCACGCGCAGTACGAACTCAGGACGGCGGAGCACCCGCGGCGCAAATTCTTCCAGTCGCCCGATCCAAGTTCCCCACGTCGCGGCGTTTGGCCAGGAGGACATCTCTTCGATGAGCGGCAGTGCGAAACCGCGGAGGTGCGCAAGGTTTTGCCGCTCGCGATCGAGCCGTGCGATCCGCGACGAGTCCGGCTGTTCGGATGTCAGCTCACGAATCTTTAGCTCGTATTCCTCCGCCAGTCCGTTTAACCGGCGCGCCCAACGCTCGCTGCCACCGATGACCGCCGATTCTACAATCAAGCTTTCCCATTTCCACGGCGCTCTCAGCGTTCCCGCCACCACAGCCTGATCGCCATTGACCTTGGTAATCGATGCGTTCTCGTCGTCGCGACGACTATCGTCGGGGTCGTCAGGCGCCGGTTCCGAGAGCACGCCGAAGACATCGTCGCGTGAGGCAATCCAAGTCGAATGGCCGGATCCGGCGGGAGCCTTGCCGGAATCGTCAAGAGCCGGGACCTGAGCGAGCGAAAGATATTCTGCAAAGCGCTTGGCGGAGAACTTCTCGGTCGCACAACTCAGAACAGCGAGAAAGGCCCGGCCCGCAGGATCGGGGCGGCGAGTGCCCCGTTCGAAGTAAGCGGGGACACCGGCCCGGGCAAGCGCATGCTCCAGCAAACCGGTATATTGCTGGGTCGAGCGGATGACGATCGCCATCTCGTCGAAGCGCACGTCGCGATTGGCTTCTTTGAGGATTCGGCGCGCGATCTCGACACATTCGCGACCTTCGCCGGGCGCCGAAAACCATATCAGCTCGCCCGTGCGCGTTCTCTCCGGCGGCGGCTCCTTTGAAAACAGGTAATGCGCAAGCTGCGTCAGATCATTGTGCTCGGCTTCATCGACAATCTGGATTCGCACGCCACGCTTTGCGAGTCGGCTCACAGCAGTGCTATCGCCTGCGGGCACGGTGATCATCGCCTGCGGCGACTGCTGAACCAGCGCCCACAGAAACTGCGTTTCGATTTCAGAGTCAAAAGGGACATCGAGCAGCAGCAGCGGCATCGGCGGCCAACGGGTCACAGGCGAGTCCAGCGCCTGGGTCGCGGTCTCGAATAAAGAAGCCCGGTCGCTGGCGCCGGCCTCGTTGAGAAGCGTGTCAACGCGATCGAGCAGGACGGCGAGGTCAGTCCCGCTGCGCGGCAGCCCGGTCAAGTCACCGCTCGCGACAGCAGCAAGTCGCAAGTCCAGCAAGGTGCGCGCCAGCGCCTTCGGAAATCCCGGCGTCCCCGAAACCGGAGTGAAATATTTGAGCACTTTATCGCTCCCGGTTTCGAACGCCGCCCGGGTCGCAACTGCTTCGTGCCCCAACGCCGTCGCGGGAGCGCGCTCCCGCGCAGCGAGTTCGATCACCGCCAGCCGGGCCGCGAGCTGAGTGAAAGAGAGTCGGTGCAACCCAAACGTCGCGCCTCTCTCCAGCGAAATCGCGCGAGCGAGATCGTCGACGGAGCCGCGTGATGCGCCGAGGAGAAGCACCTCTGCGCCGGGCTCGAACTGGTCCAGAAACCGCCGCGCCTCGCGCAGCCGAGCTGCCGCCGAACCTGACTGAACAACCGTGACAATGCCTCGAGTGGAGTTCGATTCAGTCATCTCAGGCCCCGGTGCTTATCGCCTAGTCATGCTGCGCTGAAACATCATATTTTGCTACGAGGGCTCATTTTCGCTATCCCGCGGAAGGGAATAGAGGTTCGCCTATGCTTCTCTCGGGTCCGGCAATACGGAATATACAGGAGAAAACGCGACCGGGCTTCTAGTTTCCACGCTAGCACACTTGATTTACTTGATCACCTATTACGGGTGAGATCGCCTGCCCGTCATAGTTGACGGCGCCATCGATCTCATATTGGAAGAACTGAAAAGCTCCCGGTTCTACGACAATAGACCTGATCCAATGTTTCAACTTAGAAGGTGAAATCGGGCCGCTGCACCGCGCCTTATAAGCGCGAGCCTGGCAAAGTATTTACTGATGTACCGAGATAAGGAGGTGAGTATGGAAAATTAACAGGATACTATGGCAGGGGCGTTCTCCCAGCACAAACCGAAGATCACTTCACAGAAACGATCGAGGAATACACGGCTTCTATTCCTTCGTCCGCTTTTCTCGGTGTGGCAGTAGCGGCGATGGGGGCCCAGGGACGCGGTCCTTTTTCCCGACCGTGAGCTGCAAAAGCCAAGGGGTCCCTTTTTTGGGACCCCTTTGAGAAACCGCCAGCAGAAGGACGGTTTAAAAAGCCGGCCGAACTACGCGGCCTTGGACTCGATCTTCTTACTTTCCGTTTGCTCGATCTGCACCGGGATCTTGCGTCCGGCAAGCTGCGCGGGAAGCGGCACATGGATCTCGAGAACGCCATTTTCATACCGGGCGGCGATGTTGTCGGATTCTATTCCTTGGGGCAAAGCCAGCGATCGCTCGAACTTTCCGTAAAAAGTCTCGCGATATTCAGGGCCCGACTCTTCGGCTTTTCGCTCCCCCGTAATGGACAGGAGATTTCCTTCGGCCTGAACGGAAACGTCTTTCGGGTCGACCCCTGGAAGATCAAGACGTACAACGTACTCGTTGTTCTTCCGGTACGTCTCCATTCGCGGCACCCAGCTGCCCGCGGGTGATTCCGAGCGTCCGAAGAACCGACCGAACAGATCGTCAATATCCCGATGCCAACTAGACAACTCATCAGACGGGTTCCATCTCATCAATTCACCGAACATAACTACGTGCCTCCTTCCTTTCTCATTTGGACTTTCCGGTTAAAATTTAATTCCGGGGCCGCGCGTGTCAAGCCCCGTCGACAGCCGGACCTGCCAGCTGAGGATTGCGCAGAGCGGCTGCTTGAGTGAAGTTATTTCAAGGATTTGGCATGCCTCTAAGAGTTACGGCAATTTGGCTGCTGCTGTTGTTTGTTGCAGTCATCAATGGCGCTATTCGGGAAACCTTCATGACGCCGCTTTTAGGCGTGCAGACAGCGCACATCGTAAGCACGGCGCTTTTGTGCGCGGCGATCTTTATGGTTGCGTGGTTCTCGATCTCGTGGATCGGCCCGAAGACCGGACGCGAGGCTCTTTCGATAGGGATTCAGTGGGCCGTGCTGACGGTCGCTTTTGAGTTTTTGGCCGGACACTATGTTTTCGGCAACTCATGGGAGAGCTTGCTCGCCGACTACAACCTGTTTCACGGCCGCATCTGGGTTTTGGTCCTTCTCGCAAACCTCTTGGCGCCGCTCTGGGCATTTCGCCGGATGCGCTCAGCCTAATGCGGCGCCAACGGCGCTGGCTACGGCAGCTACGGCGTCAGCCTCTTCCCGGTTTCTGTAATCCGGTTTTTGTACTTCCACCAGAGCGTACGACGATATAATTCCAACGGATCAATTTTTACTTCGTCGACAACACCGGCTCAATGATGCGGAGATCGAACTCCTTCTCGAACAAATCCACGGGAAGGTGATTACGCGGCGCGGCCGCTTCACTGAAGGGTAATTCGCCGAGGCACGGCACCCCGGTCAAGCCGGACAGGACTTCGCGATTGGTCTCGGCCGCGAGCGACGTGTCGTTGGAGATGCGGTTGAGCACGTAGCCGAGCATGATCAATCCTTTGCAACTGGCGTGCTCTACGGTTAGCAAAAGATGATTGATCACCCCGAGCCTATTTGCCGCGATGACCACGAGCGGCAGCTTTAAGACCCGCGCGAAATCGGCGAAGGTGTAGCTCGGTAGCAGCGGCACCATCAGACCGCCGGCTCCTTCGACCAGCGTGACATCGCTTTCGGCGGCGATCTCACCATAAGTCGCGAGCAGATGATCCACGTCGATTTTCTGGGCGGCTCTTTCAGCGGCGATGCTCGGCGCCAAAGGCTCAGAAAAGCGATATGGACAGATTCTTTCGATCGGCTCAGCGGACCCGGACGCCGCTTTGAGGCTGAGGGCGTCCGAGGCGATCAGGGTGCCATTCATTTCCCCGCAGCCGGTCTCCACCGGCTTCATGACACCGACACGATAGCCGCGCTCGCGGAGATAGGCGGCGAGAGAGGCGGCGACGAAGGTTTTACCCACTCCCGTATCGGTCCCGGTGAAAAAAAGCCCGATACCCATCAGTTCACCAGTTTCATCCTCATTCTCTCCGGCATCAAGCCGGAGCGTCCTCCGTCACAGCGCGGATAGAGTCATACACGATGTCGAGCAGCACCGATAGCTCCGCGCCTGTAATTGTCAGCGGTGGCATCAGAATAATGATATCACCCAGTGGCCGAATCAAAACACTGCGCTTGCGCGCCTGGAGAATCACTTTGTGGCCGACCCGCAGCTCGGGCGGGTAGTTTTTGCGGCCTACTTTGTCGTGCACCAACTCGATGCCGACCATATAGCCCCATTGGCGCACGTCGCTCACGTGCGGTAAGGCGAGGAAATCCTTTTCCAGGCGCTCTTGTAGTAATCGAATGCCCGGCTGCATCTTGGCGATCACGTCATCGCGCTCGAAAAGCTCCAGGTTGGCGATCGCCGCCGCGCAGCCGAGCGGATTACCCGTGTAGGTGTGGCCGTGAAAGAATGTTTTGAATTCTTTGTATTCGCCGAGAAACGCAGAAAAGATTTCTTCCGTGGCGACTGTCGCGGCCAGAGGCAGGTAACCGCCGGTGATGCCTTTGGCGAGACAGAGAATATCCGGGGTGACACCGGCGTGCTCGCAGGCGAACATCTTGCCGGTCCGGCCGAAACCGGTGGCGACTTCATCGAGGATCAGGAGTATATTATTGCGCCGGCAAATCTCGCTCAGCGCTTGGAGATATTTCACGGGCTGCGGCCACATACCCGCCGCCCCTTGCATTAGCGGTTCCATCACCAGCGCGGCCAAGCTAGTTTTGTTTGCGACAAGTTTCTCTTGTGCATCCTTAATCGCCGCGTCGAGAGCATCGCCCTCGCTCATGCGTTGGTAATAGCGAAAGACATGCTGCGGCGTGATGCGCAGCACCGGAAAAAGCAGGCTTTTGTGAAAGCGGTGAAAAGTCTCCGAGTATCCCATGCTCATCGAGCCCACCGTGTCGCCGTGATACGATTCTGCCAGCGACGCGATCAAGGCGCGCTTGTTGTCGCCTTTGAGTTGCCAATATTGGACCGCCATCTTGAGCGCGATCTCCACGGCAGTCGCGCCGCTGTCGGAATAGAACACCCGCCGCAAACCGTCTGGCGCAATCTCGATCAGTTTCTCCGCTAGCTGGATGCCGGGCGGATGGCTCAAGCCAAGAAAAGTCGAATGAGCAATTCGCTCGAGCTGCGCGCGGATCGCCTGGTCGATTTCTTTTTTACGGTGTCCGTGGACGTTGCACCAAAGCGAAGACACGCCGTCCAGGTATTTCTTGCCGTGGACGTCGAACAAGTAATGACCGTCACCGTGGCTGATGATACACGGCTCCTCGGCCATCCACTCCTGCATCTGCGTGAACGGATGCCAGATGTAATCGCGATCTAACTGTTTTAGTCCGTCGTAATCGCTGGTCATGCCAACTCTCGGGCTTCTTCAAAAGCCTTGAGGGCTCGGTCGATCTGCTCACGGGTGTGCGTCGCCATCATTGTGATGCGCAGACGCGAAGTTCCCGGCGGCACGGTCGGCGGGCGAATGCCCTGGGCAAAAATTCCTCGTTCCAGCAGTTGCTCGGAGAACTTCATGCACTCGGCCGCGTCGCCGATGATGAGCGGCAATATCGGGCCGGCGGTCGCTTCCATCTTAAAACCGAGGCCGCGCATACCCGCAGTTAGACTTCGGCAGTTAGTCCATAACGCCTCGCGCCGCTCCGGTTCGTGCCTGACCAGATCGATGGCCGCGATCGCCATGGCCATCACCGCGGGAGGCAAAGACGTGGTAAAGATGAAACTGCGGCAGCGATTGATTAAAAGCTCCCGCAGCGCGCTGCTGCCCGCGACATAGGCGCCGAATCCACCGAGCGCTTTGCCCAACGTGCCCATCTGCACAAGCACGCGATCTCCCAATCCCAGTTTCGCCACGACTCCAGCGCCATTGGCGCCAAAAAGGCCGGTCGCATGCGCCTCATCGACCATTACCATTGCGTCATATTGCTCCGCGAGTTCGACGATCCCCTTTAGTGGAGCTTCGTCGCCGTCCATACTGAAGATCGATTCGGTGACGACCAACTTACGCCGCGAATGTGCCGCTTGTCGGAGCGCCGCTTCGAACTGAGCGAGATCGCCGTGCGAATAGACAACGGTTTTAGCGCGCGACAAGCGGCAACCGTCGATAATGCTCGCGTGATTGAGTGCATCGCTGAAGATTACGTCGCCTTCACCGGCCAGTGTCGACAGAATACCCGTGTTCGCTTGAAACCCGGAGTTGAATACCACGGCCGCCTCGGTGCCCTTGAATCCGGCAAGCTTCGCTTCCAATTCTTCGTGCAGCACCATGTTACCGGAGATCAGGCGCGATGCGCCCGACCCGCAGCCATAACGGTCAATGGCCTCTTTAGCCGAGGCGCACAGCGCCGGATGATTCGCAAGCCCGAGGTAATTGTTCGAGGAAAAGTTGATGATCTCCCGGCCGTCAAGCATCAACGTCGGCCCCTGATCGCTTTCCACGCGCCGCAACCGGCGATAGAGCGCGGCCTCCTTTAGTGCTTGCAATTCGTCGTGAATAGTTTCAGCGGCCATTTGACGAGTTACTTAGATAATATAGGGGCGGCGGCGCCGCAACACGAAGAGAACCTGCATCAGCAATCAGCAACGACTGCGGGAAGATCTGGATGCGATCGCTTGAGTTCAAGCGGCTGCAAGACTGCGCAGCTTGCGCTGCACCGATGTCATTTCGGCGGCGAACCGGCTGAATTCTTTTTCCTGCGCGTCTTTTTCGCGCAGTCGGTAGATTGACGAAGGATGAATAGTGATAAAGATCGCCGGGACGGAACCCTCCTCGAGAAACTTTCCCCGTTCCTGCGTAATACGGACGATTCTTCCCGCCATCGATTGCGCGGCTGTAGCGCCCAGACACACGACCACCTTCGGATGAACGGCTTGGATTTCCGCCTCCAGCCAAGGCTTACAGGCTACGACTTGCCGGATCACCGGTTTTTGATGCAGACGCCGCTTACCGCGCTGAATCCATTTGAAATGCTTGACCGCATTGGTGATGTAAACCTCGTCGCGCGAAATGCGCGCTTCGATGAGCGCTCTGTCGAGAAGTCGACCTGCGGGTCCGACGAAAGGATGCCCCTGGCGGTCTTCCATGTCCCCCGGCTGCTCACCGACAAGCATCACGTTGGCATCTTTCGGGCCTTCGCCGAAAACGGTTTGGGTAGCATTTTTGTAGAGATCGCATCCTTGGCAAGATCGAGCAGCGACTCGCAGGTCCTCGAGGGTCTGCTTTGCTGGGAGGAAGTCCACGGCCGACGATTGCGGCGCTGTCGCCATGAATTCAACCTACCACTCGGAATAGCTCCCGCCTAGATCTCCGGGCGCAAAAGCCGGGTCATTCACCGCGGGCGCGCTGAGGACGCGGAGGCCGAGGTATTTGCGTATTTTGCGTTCTTTGCGGCCAAATCGCCGGACTCCTCTTTTATTCTCCGGCGACGCGGGAGAAAACTTTGTGACCTATGTGGCCTTTGTGATTAATCGTCTTTATGCTTGCGACTTCGAAGTGGAGTTGGTTAAAGTAACGCGATTTGCGTGCGCCTCCGTCGCCCAACGCCCGAACATCCATATGGCCAAATCTAAAACGATCTTCGCCTGCCAGAGTTGCGGCTATCAGTCATCTAAATGGCTCGGCAAGTGTCCCGACTGCAATCAGTGGAACACCTTTGCCGAGGAACGATTCGAAAAAGCATCGACGCCGCGCGGTGAGCTCAGCCTCGGGACGAAAGAAGACCCGGCTCCCATCCACGCAATCGACACGAGCGACGAAGGCCGGGTGCTTTCGGGCATCGGCGAGTTCGACCGGGTGCTCGGCGGCGGCCTCGTGCCCGGCTCGGTAATCCTGATCGGCGGCGACCCGGGCATCGGCAAATCGACCTTGCTGCTGCAAGCGTTCGCCGCGGTAAGCCAAACGGGCCTCACTTGCCTCTATGTCTCGGGCGAAGAATCGCCGCGCCAGATCAAGATGCGCGCCGAACGGCTCGACATCAACGCGCCGAATCTGCTGGTGCTGAGCGAAACTTCGCTCGAACGCATTCTCGATCACGTTAAGAAACTCAAACCGGGCTTGCTGGTGATCGACTCGGTGCAGACGATCTTTTCCTCGGCGATTCCGTCGGCGCCAGGCAGCATCGCGCAAGTTCGGGAAGCCTCCGGCGCGATCATCGTGCTCGCCAAGAAAACCGGCCTGACGACCTTTCTCATCGGCCACGTCACCAAAGACGGCGCCATCGCCGGCCCCAGACTGCTCGAACACATGGTCGATACCGTGCTCTACTTCGAAGGCGAGCGTGGCCATAGTTTTCGCATTCTGCGCGCGGTCAAAAACCGCTTCGGCTCGACCAACGAAATCGGTGTTTTCGAAATGAAGGAAGTAGGCTTGAAAGAAGTCAGCAATCCATCGGAGATTTTTTTGATGGAGCGGCCGCTGGCGGTGCCGGGCTCCGCGGTGGTGTGCAGCATGGAAGGCACCCGGCCGATACTGGTCGAGCTGCAAGCGCTGGTCAGCCGCTCGTTTTTGGCCGTGCCCCGCCGCACGACCATCGGCGTCGATCATAACCGCGTCGCGCTCCTGGTCGCGGTGTTGGAAAAGAAAATGGGCGCCAAGCTTTTCGACCAGGATATTTTCGTCAACGTCGCCGGCGGCGTCCACGTCGAGGAACCGGCAGTCGATTTAGGCATCGTCGCGGCGATCGCCTCGAGCAGCCGGGAAGATGTTCTCGATTCGAAAACGGTTTTTTTCGGCGAGGTCGGACTCGCCGGTGAAATACGCGGCATCTCGCAAGCCGAAGCGCGCGTCAAAGAAGCTGGCAA
>Ga0210076_1000010_pt1 | contig 45254 bp, 45 predicted proteins | sample MayberryNW_Catta_3_FD_184876 | JGI IMG/M metagenome (GOLD analysis project Ga0210076, IMG submission 184876) | Wetland microbial communities from San Francisco Bay, California, USA, that impact long-term carbon sequestration -... | ecosystem: Environmental > Aquatic > Marine > Wetlands ... | reverse complement strand
CAAAGGCTATGCGCCGGGCGGATTGCATCTCAACCTCGGCTATCTTCTGGTTCATAGCCCTCGGAACGCAAAGCTTAAAAATCAGCTGCGCGGCGGGATCGCGGTCGATTACGCGGTTCAGCCAGTGCTGGCTTTCGTCGGCGAAGTGTTTGGCGCTTCGCGCGCCGGCAAGGGCGAAAGAAACGAAGCTGCATTTCAGCTCGGACTCCGCTATGCGATCAATCCAGGCTTTGTCCTCGATGCCGCCGCCGGTCGAAGCCTGCGCTCATCGGGAGCAAGCGTGCAGGTCACGACCGGACTGACTTGGACCATTGACATCGCGAATTTTGTGATGGGCGGAAACTGACGCGCCGGCGCATCGATAAGCAGAAGGAAATCGTCGTCATGGACGGATGTTCACCGCCGTCACGGTGCTTGCCTCGACGCGGACCCTTGGCGTCACCTGGGTCGCTGCGGCAATGGTCATTTCGCCGGTGATCGCGCGCTATTTGATGACCATCCTGTTTTCGGTTGTCTCGCCCCCGCTCGGCGCGCCGTGCGCCGCTACCCGCATGTTCTTGAGCTTTCAGTTTGACATCTCCTCCGCCACGACGCGAGAAGCCACGGCTTGATCGCCGGTTCGGTAAGGGTATAGTCTACATGGACGTTTCTTATGAGCGCCAGCAATCGCTATCCAAAGGGAAAAAGCTACGCGGCAGCTGTGTGTGCTGCCGCGTTGGTATCTTTCTTAGTCTACTCAGCGCCGCACCGGGTCCATCATTTTTTCGACCAAGCTACCCCGGCAAGCCATAGCCACTCCGACGGCCATCACAAAGAATCGAATCAACACGAGAATCCTACCAAGGATCCCGACTGTGCTTTCCAAGTTTCCGCCAACCGCTGTGTCTTCGGCCAGATCGGACAAACGCCACTCCTGACCCTTGCTCCTCTCGTTCACAACCTATTTGTTCCCCACGGCAACGACAATCAACAAGAATCTCTCGCCAGTACATTTCACATTCGCGCGCCGCCGATCGTCTGATCGACTCTTGGGCCATTTTAGAGTTTAGCGAAACCCGGAGTCCATGATCCGCCTGAGGATCATGCCGACCGAGTTAGGTTCGCCCAGCGATCACTTTCGGAGGAGCATCAAATGGTAAATTCCCAAGTTGGAAATTTCCGCGTTGGCATTGTTACCGGAATGGCGATCGTCGTGGTCGTCGGCGCCATTTTCACGGGCGCCGCGGCGGGGGCGCAAGGCGGCCACGATCACATGAAGGGCAAGGAAATGCCCATGAAAAACAGCGAGAAATTGCCGCCGAGATCGACCCTCAAGCCCGCCCAGGGTGCCAGCGTAAAAATCACTTCCCCGAAACCCGGTCAAGTGATCAAGGGCAATGCCGTCGCGCTCGAGTTCCAGATGAACAAAGGCAAGGTCGGCGAACATATTCATGCCTATGTCGACGGCGAAATGGCCGGAATGTTCAAAGGCACGAAGGGCACGTTGAACGGTCTCAAGCCCGGTCAACATACTTTGGAGCTCAGAATCGCGACCAGCGATCACAAGACCGAACTGGATGCCACCGACGAGATTACATTCACTACCAAGTAGGTTGGCGCTCTCAAGCGGGCTACACTGCTATGAAACAATTTATTCAACGCCGATTAAAAAATCTGGCTGTCTGGTGGGTATTCGTACTCAGCATGCCGGCTTGCAGCGCGGACCTGGCGCCGTGGGCCAATCCAGAGCGATCCGAACGTCTCCGCTTTGGTGCCGAGATCTCCCTCGGCAGCCGGGACGCCGACCCGTCGACCCCGTTTCTGCGCTATGCGGCGGACAACCGGCTGTTCGCCGTTTGGACCGAGGATCACGATACTCCCTTGCCGCAAGGAAGAGCGTCGTCGGATCATCATGGCATGTCCGGCAAGATGGCCCCCTCACCGATGCGCAATGTCTATTTAGCGGCGTCATCGGACGGTGGAAAAACTTGGGCCCCGCCCAAGCGGGTGAATAGTGAAACCGAAGCAGTCCAGGGCGAAGAGAACGGTCCCAAAGTAGCCTTCGACAAGAACAGCCGCGCCTACGTGGTCTGGTCGATCCCCGGCGGGAACGGCGACAAGACTCGCGCGAACATTCGTTTCGCCATGGAAAACGATAAGGGCGGCTTTACGCCGGCGCGAACGCTGAACGAGGTGAACGACGCTGCGCGCTTTCCGATCATCGAAGCGACGCCCGACGGTAACTTTTTGATTGCCTGGATCGACCGGCGCATCGACAACCCGAAACCGCGCCAACTCTATCTGATGAAGATGGGCGCCGATGGCAGAGCGCTGACGAAAAATTATCAGGCGGGCGAAGGACTGTGCGAATGTTGCAAGCTGGGGCTCGTTTTCGCCGACGGCGGCAAAACGGTTTACATGGTCGACCGCGAGGTGGACCGCAACAAGATCCGCAACCACGTGCTGCGCAAGTCCACGGACGGTGCCGCCACTTTCGGCGCGCCCGTCGAGATCAGCAACGATGGCTGGCAGGTTCCTTCTTGCCCGCACTCGGGGCCGAGCATCGGGCGCGACAGCCGCGGCTGGCTCCATGTGACCTGGTTTACGGTGGGTCGCTCAGAACAAGAGGCGGGCATTTACTACAGCGTGTCGACAGACGACGGCAAAAGCTTCGCGCCCCGCCGTCTAGTACATGCCAACACCGCCCCTGAAATACTTTACAACAATCTGTCGGTCGGTGATGATGACCGGGTTTACTTGACGTGGACGAATCTCGACAGCTACGGCAAAGCGCAGGTTTTCGTGCGCACGCTTTTAGCCGACGGCCAGACGTGGAGCCCGATACAACAGATCAGCCGAGCCCAAGGCAACACTAGCCGCCCGGTTTTGGCGCTGAGAAACAAGCAACTGCAGGTCGCGTGGACGGAAATCGACGGCGAGAACTCGCGCGTGGTCTTCAGAAGCGCGGAGGTGGGCCAATGAAACTTTCAGCAATTCGAGCCACGCGTTTCCGGAGCTTGGTTTTGTCCCTAGTGCTGACCCTTTTATGTGCTGTTATTTTCGTCATTAAACTGGGCCATCTCGAAGCCCAATTGTTCCAGCAAGCAGCGCCGACTCCAGGACCGGCTGTTAACCGACCCGCTCCCACTTTCAGCTTGCGGACTCTCGACGGCAAGATGGTCTCCCTGGAGACGTATCGTGGCAAACCGCTGATCATGAATTTTTTTGCCAGTTGGTGCGACCCATGCCGCGAGGAAATGCCGTTGATCAACGAGTTGGCGGCGAATGGAGCAAAGCAGGGATACGGCGTGCTCGGTATCGCGGTGGAAGATACCCGCGCCGCAGTGACGGAGTTTGCCAAGGAAGCTAAGCTTGAATTCTCGATCGCGCTCGATTTGAACAGCACGGTCAAGCGCAGCTACCGAATCTTCGGACCGCCGGCGACCTTCATTGTCGACCCCAATGGCATAATCCGCGAGATCGTGCTCGGCCCGGTGACCTCAGAGCGAGCGCGGGACGCGCTAAAAAAAGCCAGCATCGCGCTTAATTAGCGATGACGCAAACGACAACGAACCTTGTATGCTTAATTGCGCTTTTGAGGTGATTCCGTGCCGCTCGAACTTGAGCTAAAGACGCGTGCCATTCGCGCTGCCGCTTTCGAGATCGCGGCCGGGGTCTTGTTGGTTGCCATGGTCGCAGCTCCAGCCGGAGCCGGCTTTCGATGGAACATTCCGGACTGGATACCACCGCCCGCTCAACCTGCCGACAATCGCATTACGCCGGCCAAAGTGGCGCTTGGCCGCCATCTATTTTATGACAAGCGCCTTTCGGCCAACCAGACCATGGCCTGCGCGACTTGCCACGAGCAAGCACGCGCTTTTACCGACGGTAAACGCACTGCGGCGGGTATTACGCATGAGCTCGGCAAGCGCAACACATTGAGTTTGGGTAACGCCGCGTACTTTCCAACCCTGACTTGGGGAAATCCGCAGGTTGAATCCCTGGAGGCGCAGGCGGTGATTCCGATTTTCGGCGATCGTCCCGTGGAAATGGGCATGGCCGGAAAAGAGGAGTTGTTGCTCAAGCGCCTCAGAGCGGAACCTCGTTATCAGAAGCTCTTTGCCGAAGCCTTTCCGGAAAAAGCGCGTGCCACCAAGTCAGCGCTGTATTCGCTCTCCACGGTCACCAAAGCGATTGCCTCATTCCAGCGTACCCTGCTCTCTTTCAACTCGCCCTACGATCGCTACAAGTATGGCGGCGATAGAGGCGCGATCAGCCCGGCTGCGCAACGAGGCGAAGCGCTTTTCCGAAGCGACAGGATGAAGTGCTACGAATGCCATGGGAGCATTTATTTCACCGACAACGTGAAGCATGCCCGGCTGGAATTTTCGGAAATGGGTTTTCATAACACCGGCCTTTACAACGATGACGGCAAGGGCGCCTATCCCGCAGGCCACGCCGGCGTCGCGGAAATCACCCGCAGGGACGACGATATCGGCAGGTTCCGCACCCCCGGTTTGCGGAACGTCGCTCTGACCGCGCCATATATGCACGACGGCTCGATCGCTACGCTGGAAGAGGTGATCCAGACGCATTACGCCAAGAAAGGCCGAGCGGTTCACGCGGGTAAGCCGGCGAACCCGAGACGGAGCAGGCTGATCGATGGTTTTCGGATCCGCGATCAGGAAGTGCGCGACCTGCTAGAATTCTTGAAGGCCCTGACCGACGAAAGCTTCGTCAACAATCCGAACATCTCAAACCCGTGGCCATGATGCACGATGCTCAGGCCGACGGTGATGTCGGTTGGTGCTGTGCAGCCGGCCTGATCAAGATTTTCTATGGACCCGTTGGCACCCCGAGCCCAATGAAAACGCGGCTTTTACTTTAGTTAGCATTCAAAAAACCCCAGCCCGTCGTTTGGAGCATCGAGATGATTGCCGTCTCGGCCTCTCTCGCGATAAAATCGCTCCCGCGGGCCAGTCGATCGGATTTTACGATGGTTTCCGGCAAGGCAATCGCGATCATGCTCCTTTACGCCAGCGCGCTCTTTTACCCTCGCGCCCACGCCTTTGTCCAACCACCGGTTCGTCAGGGCGCATTGCAGGAGCAGCCGCTTCAGACGGTCAAGGCCTATCTACAGGCAATTCACGCGCGCGACCCGCGCCGCGCCTATGGTTTGATCTCAGCGACCGATCGAAGTGTCAGAGACGAAAGCACTCATCTCTATTCGCAGCCACGCTTGGAGGGCTTCGCCTTGGAGCTGGCGCGGACGCTGGCCGCTGGGTTGGACGTGCGAATCATCGAACAAAACGTGGAGTCCGATAAGGCGCGACTCGAGGTCTGGTACCGGGTCCCCACCGGCGATGAATTGTCGGCTCAACTTCTCGATTGGAACGAACGGAAACTCGATGCTCTTCGACCCGCCGCGAAACAGCGGCTCGCGACATCCTTGGAGGACCTCAAACGGCAGGGAAAAATGATTACCCTTGAGGGGCGGGAAACGTTCCACCTCGTGCGCGAGAAAAACCGATGGAAAATTTTTCTCGATTGGGCTTCGCGCACCCGAGTAATTTTCAAATCGCGAGTTCCGGCCGGCGAGGAGCTGGAAGTCCGGTTTCCGCGCAATGATTTTCTGATCGCGATGAACCAGCCGTTGCAGGTCGACTTCACGCTCAAAAACCGCTCCCGCAGGCCGATCGTCGCTCGACTCAACCACCTGATCGAACCGCGGCGCTTCGCCGACATGGTCGAGATGATCGCCTGCGGCTCGCTTGCCCCGGTGCGTCTCGAGCCGGGGGAAACCCGAGAGTTCTGGAGTTCTTATATCTTAGCCGGTATGTCCGCCAAATCACGTCTTTCGATCGTGTATGAATTCAACGTGGCCGTCCAGAAAGCCGATAAAGCAATATTTCCGACCCGGCATGCCGGTGCCCCTTGAGATTCATGAGCCATTCAGGATTTCGCCCACACACAGGCCCGTTCCGCCTCGGCTTCACCGGCGCAATGGTTTTATGGCTACTTTTCGGCAGCGGCGATGTTCATGCCGCCGAGCGCGTGTTCGATACTTCCGATCCAGTTTCGGTCATCGAAGCCTATCTGCGCGCCGTCTATGCGCGCGATTTCCCGGCCGCCTATCGTTTCGTTTCGGCTGAAGACCGCAAGGTTCGAGACTTAGAGCGCTACCTGCGGCAGCGCGGCCCGTTCAGCGGTTTCACCTTGGAACTCGCGCGCAAGCTCAGCGAAGCGATCGAGATTACGCCTCTGCAGCAGCAGATGACAGCAAACCGCGCGCAAATCGTGGTCAGATATCGCATGCCCGACCCGAAAAAGCTTGCGCCGCTTGTATTTAATTGGAACGCATATCGGCTCAATTCGTTGGCGCCCCAGAATCGCGGCGAATTACTGGAAGATTTAGACAAGCAAGGGCGAGACGGGTTACTCGATATGAGCGAAGGCACCGAAACATTCGAGTTGCTAAAGGAAGGAAACCACTGGCGGATCTTCTTGAACTGGGCCGCCGGCGTGCGCATTCCGGTGCGGCTCGATCTCTCGAAGGTAGCCGATTTGCAGGTAACTCTATCCAGAAGCGAAGTCGTCCTGCAGCCTGGCGAGCTGTTCGAGATCAGTTTGAGCATCAGAAATCGCACCGGGGAGGCGGTCACCGCGCGCATTGGTCACCTCGTCCAGCCCGATGAGATCGCCGAGTATCTCGATTTCGTCGAATGCGGTTTTCTTTTGCCGGTAACCATCGAGCCGGACAAAGAGCAAAAGTTTTTTGGCACTTACATGCTGAGAGCCAGCCTTCCCGAGGGCGTCCGCCAGTTGAACCTCACCTACGATTTCCGCCTGCTCAAGTGAGCGCTGGGACCGCGGACCGCGCATGACCCGACCTAGCAGCGCCATTTGTTTTGTGTTTAATTGTGGTTGATTGTTTGGTCCGGTCCTTCGTCTAACTGTTAACATGGAGGAAAAAGCATGAAATTCTTGCGCCGCTCATCGTTGCTGGTTCTGCTCGTTTACGGTGTTTTCACTCTGGGAAAAATCACGATCGATCTCCCGCCGTCGGCTGCCCCGGTCCAGGCCCAGGATTTTGAATCGAAAAAAATCGTCCCCTTCGTGCCTTCACCCCAAGAAGTGGTGGACAAGATGATCGCGGTGGCAGGCGTCAAAAAAGGCGATGTGGTTTATGACATGGGTTCGGGCGATGGCCGTATCGTCATCGCCGCCGCCAAAAAAGGCGCCCGGGCCGTTGGATTCGAGATCGATGGCGATTTGGTGAAAGAGTCGCGCGAAAACATTCGCAAAGCCGGTGTGCAAAATCTGGCGGAAATCCGTCAGCAGGACATCCTCACCGTCGATTTCTCCCCTGCCACGGTCGTGACCATGTATCTTTTGCCGGACGTCAACCTCAAGCTCAAACCCAATCTCCAGAAGCAGCTAAAGTCGGGGTCGCGAATCGTGTCTCATTCCTTCGACATGGGCGATTGGAAACCAGATCGAGTCGAGCGGGTCGACGGCCGCACGATTTATCTATGGACGATTCCCGCGAAAAAAAGCTAATCCGCGGCGGGGGCATTCTCGGGTACAAAAGCTACGTTGACTAAACGAATGCCCCGTTTTGTTAAACAATCGGTCCTTCTCGTCCTGACCGTCGCGATACTGGCTTTGCCGATCCTCTTTTGGATCACTGCGCCCAGCCGCAGCGAGCCGGTCGAGGTGCTGACAAAATATCTCAAACTTCTTTACGCGCGCGATTTTGGCCGTGCCTACCAACTTATTTCCGCCGCGGACCGCGAGTTAAAAACGCGAAACGACTACGTGCGCGAACGCGGGCCGTTTGACGGCTTTGCCTCTGCAGTGGCGCGTAGGCTCTCCGGCTTCATCGAAATTCAACCGGTCACACAGCGAATCGACGGAGCGCAAAATCGCGTCAGGCTCGCCCTGAGACTTCCCGACGCCGAGGCGCTTTCTGATTTAGTGCTCGATTGGGATGAAAATCGCCTGAAAGCTCTGCCGCAGTCGGAGCAGAGAAGAATTTTGGCGACGCTTGATCGCCTGGCGCGTGAGGACAAATTGCCGATGATCGAGGGCGAAGAAGAATTTGTCCTCTTGCGGGAAGGTTCGAAATGGAAAGTGTTTCTCGACTGGGCTGCCGGAGTGCAGGTGAAATTTGGCACCACGCTGCCCGCCGGCGGCGGGCTGTTTGCGCAACCAACGATCAAGGAAACCATCGCGCGCTCCGGTGACTTGTTCACCATCGGCTTTAAAGTCAAAAATACCGGTGCCGGCGAAGTCGTCACGCGGATCGTACACCGCGTCGAACCGAAAGAGATGGCGGAATATCTGGATCTGGTCGAGTGCGCCTTGTTGCTGCCGGTGCGCCTGCAGCCGCGCGAAGAGCAGATTTACAAGAGCACCTACGTCGTCCGAGGCGATCTCCCGGACGGCATCAAGTCTCTGAATGTCACTTATGAATTCAAAGTCGAAAATTAGCGCGCCGCTCGCCGCGCTCGTGCTCGGCGCGCTCGTCCTGCCGGTGGCGGGCTTGGCGCACATTCCGATCCCGCCCAAAGAGCCCGGCGGAATCGGCCGGCGTGTAGTCAACACCGCGGTAGCGGATTTTAAGCTGGTCGACCAGGACGCCCAACCGTTTCAGTTCGCCTCCGCGCGAGGCAAATTGGTGCTCGTGACTTTCGTCTTCACGACCTGTCCTGATGTTTGTCCACTGCTGACCTCCAAATTCGCGGCCATTCAAAGAACGCTCGAAAAAAAGAAGTTCAAAGACTACCTTTTGTTAACCATCACCACCGATCCCGAGCGTGATAACGCCGCAGCTTTGAAAGTCTACGCCGGCCATTTCCGGGCTGATTTTCGCCATTGGTCATTTCTTACCGGGAGCCGTGCCGACTTGGGCAAAGTCTGGAAGACCTTCGGCGTCAACGTCACCAGGACTCAGTCAGGTGATGTTAATCATACGGCGCTGACCACGCTCATCGACCGACAGGGCAAGCGCCGCGTCGATTACTACGGCGACAAATGGCAGGACCAAGAGGTTCTTAAAGATCTCGAATGGCTCGCTTCGCACAAATAGATACTCGCAGCAGTCGTGTTTTTCTCTGCAACGTAACGGTTGCTCTCTGCCTCTCGGTTGGCTTGGCATTCGCGGCTGAGCGCGATCAAGGTGTGTTGGAAGTCCGGATCAAAGATCATCGCGACGCTATCGCCGACTTTGCCCGCCTCGACATCATCATCGATAAGATCCTGATCAGCCCCAAGGCGGGGCTGAGATTTTGGCAAACCGGTTGGGACCAGCTTGCGCCGGCGCCCGCAACGATCGACTTGACCCGATATATCGGAACAAAGACGGTCCGGGTATTTCGCGGTTTCATAGACAGCGGTTCCTTCGACGCTTTTCACGTAAAGCTCAAAAACATCGAGGGTGTGCTCAAAAAAAATCACAAAACCGTTCCGATCAGAGATACGGTCGGCCCGGTGAAACTTTCTTTTCAGGTGCCGAGCAAAGGCGAGACTCTGCTCGTGCTCGATCTTACGGTCATTGACCTTTCCGACCATCCGCCGCGCGGCTACGAATTGAGCGTCAAAGGCCTTGAGATCTTCACGAATGGCAAACTGATTCAAAAGATCCCGCCGGCATAAATGGCGCGGCGCAACGCTGCGAAACTACAGGCTACACCACGGTCAACGTGGCCCATACTCGGACAGATTGCCGGCGTTGGACGATCCTTGACTTTAGCCTTTCTTACATTATAGTTGGCCACCGCATAGAAGCCGAGAGGTTGATGTGTCATCCACCAACCAACCGGACAAGCCGATCTCCGGGTTCCGCGCTGGATCGGCTTTTTCAATTTGCGGCAATTTTCAGCCGGGCCGGGAGATTATTCGCACCGAAAACGCAGCTTGAAGACAAGCACCCACAATCGCCGGATGTGAAGGAAGGTTCGTCATGAGACAATTCATTTTTACTTTACTGTTGCTAATCGTTTCGAGCGCAAACGTCCATGGCCAGGAGGATTTTTACAAAGGCAAGACTCTTAGAGTCATCATCGGGTACTCCGCGGGAGGCACTAACGATTTGTGGGCGCGCACTGTCGCCCGTTTTTGGGGCAAGTACATTCCCGGAAACCCCGATATCATCGTGCAAAATATGCCGGGCGCCGGCACGATGGTCGCAGCCAACTACCTCTTCGGTGTTGGAAAGCCGGACGGGCTTACCGTGGGGTTGATCTCCCCTGCCCTGTTTTTCAATCAGCTTGGCGGAAAAAAAGAAGCCAAATTCGATTGGGCAAAGTTTGCATGGATCGGATCACCGGAGGAAACCAGCGAAATGCTGTCCATGCGCGCCGACAGCCCCTATAAAAGCGTGGATGACATTCGCAAAGCGACCACACCGCCAAGATGCGGCACCACGGGAGCCGGCACGCCTGGCCATTACTTTCCGAGACTCATGGAAGAGGTTTTGGGACTGAAGTTCGATCTCGTTACCGGCTATCCGGGAGCTTCCGAGATCGACCTGGCCATCGAGAAAGGCGAAGTCTTATGCCGCGCGGGTACAACCAGCGCCTTCTTCGGTCGAGAACCAGGCCGCACCTGGGCGAAGACCGGTTTTGTTCGCATACTTATCATCGGCGGATCGAAGCGAGACTCGCGGGCGCGGGACGTGCCAACGATCTGGGAGATGATGGAAAAATACAAAACGCCGGACTCGGGCAAACGCCTGACCACGGTTCTGCTCTCGCCCGGCTCTTTTGGCCGGCCCATCGTAGGCGGCCCCGGCATTCCCGCTGACAGGATCAAAATTCTCCGCGACGGCTTTCTGAAAGCGATGCGAGATCCGGAGCTATTAGCCGAGGCGGAAAAGCGCCGGTGGGAACCGGACCCGGTGAGCGGTGAGAAACTCCAGGCGCTGGCACGGGAAGTGATTTCGCAGCCGCCGGAGGTGATTGCGCGGCTGAACGCTGTGTTAGGGAAATGAGGCTGGATTTTCTCCGGCCAATCTCCAACACTAAGCTCGCTGGCGCGGCGGGAGTTTTTGACTACGTACCGTGCGCCCAGGATGAAAGGTAATTCTGTTGCGCCTGGGTTAAACTGTCGATGCGAATGCCCATCGAGGATAGTTTCAATTTGGCCACCCAGTTTTCGACGTCCACGGGGACCTCATAAACTTTCGGCGTGAGGTTGTTACGGTTCTTCACAGCCCACTCGGACGCCAAAGCCTGCGTGGCAAAGCTCATGTCCATGACTGAGGCGGGATGGCCTTCGGCCGCCGCGAGATTGACCAAGCGGCCCTCGCCAATCAGATAAATCCTCTTTCCGCCCGGCAAAATGTAGGCGTCAACAAAGTTCCGTACGTTCTTCTCGACTTTGGTGGACAGCTTCTTCAGAGCCTTCAAATCGATCTCGATATCAAAGTGGCCGGAGTTACAGATGACGGCGCCGTCTTTCATCGTTTTGAGATGATCTTCGGCGATGACGTGCATATCGCCGGTGAGGGTAATAAACAGGTCGCCGATTCTGGCCGCTTCTTTCATCGTCATCACTTCAAAACCGTCCATAGCCGCTTCCAAAGCGCGCACCGGATCGACTTCGGTAACAATAACTTTAGCGCCCATGCCGCGCGCACGCGAGGCCACACCCTTGCCGCACCAGCCGTAACCGGCGACGACCACCCGCTTTCCGGCGATCAGCATATCGGTCGCGCGCACGACGCCGTCGATCGTCGACTGGCCCGTGCCGTAACGATTGTCGAATAGATGTTTGGTCGCCGCGTCATTAACCGCAATGATCGGAATCTTGAGCGCGCCGTCTCTCTCCAGGGCGCGCAAACGAATCACGCCGGTCGTGGTTTCTTCCATGCTGGCGACCAAGGTGGACGCGAGATGGGCATAATCGGTGTGCAGCAGCGATACCAGATCGGCACCGTCGTCCATGGTGATCACCGGCTTATGATCGAGTGCCGCTCTCAAATGGCTGTAATAAGTTTTATTGTCCTCGCCTTTGATCGCAAAAACCGGAACGCGGTCGTGCTGGACCAGCGACGCCGCCACATCGTCCTGAGTCGATAGCGGATTCGACGCGCACAGGAGCACATCCGCTCCGCCGGCCTTCAACGCCTGGACGAGATTGGCCGTCTCGGCCGTGACGTGCAGGCAAGCCGAGAAGCGCATGCCGCGCAAGGGCTTTTCCTTTTGAAAGCGTTCTTTGACCCGTTGCAACACCGGCATGTCCTGACCGGCCCAGCGAATCCGTTTGCGCCCGCCATCGGCTAGACGCAGATCTTTAACGTGGTATTTTCTTACCGCCATCGTAACCGCTTCCTCCGCTTCGGATCTGATTTAAATTCGTTCCGCGGCCTTCTTGAGATCCGCCGCCCGGTCGGTTTTCTCCCAGGTAAACAAACCTTCTTCGGGCGCGCGGCCGAAGTGACCGTAGGCCGCCGTCGGACGATAGATGGGTCGTTTGAGATCGAGAGCTTGAATAATGCCTTTGGGGCTCAAATCAAAGCTCTCTTGAACGATCTTGGCGATCTTCGCCTCCGGCAACGCCGCGGTGCCGAAGGTATCCACGAGAACCGATACCGGCTGCGCCACGCCGATGACGTATGCCAGTTGCACTTCGCAGCGCTGCGCCAGTTCGGCCGCGACGATATTCTTCGCGACATAACGCGCCATATAGGCCGCGCTGCGATCGACTTTGGACGGGTCTTTGCCGGAAAACGCGCCGCCGCCGTGGCGGCCCATGCCGCCGTAGGTGTCAACGATGATTTTCCTTCCCGTCAAACCGCAGTCGCCTTGCGGCCCACCGACGACGAAGCGGCCGGTCGGATTGACATGGAATACCGTGTCCTTATCGAGATACTCGGCTGGGATGACAGCTTTGATGACGCCGTCGATGATGGTTTCCTTGAGTTTGCCGTACTCGACTTCAGGACTGTGCTGTGTCGAGATGACGACGTTTTTGACTTTGATCGGTTTGCCGTTGCGGTATTCGACGGTGACCTGAGACTTGCTGTCCGGCCGAAGGAAATAAGCTTCGCCGCCCTTGCGCACCTTCGCCAGATAATGAACCAAGCTATGCGCCATCTGGATTGGAAGCGGCATCAGCTCGGGAGTTTCGTCGCAGGCATAACCGAACATCATGCCCTGATCGCCGGCTCCCTGCTCCTTGTGCAAGCCTTGGCCTTCGGTCACACCCTGCGAGATATCGGGCGACTGCTGCTCGATCGCAGTCAGAATCGCGCAGGTGTTGCCGTCAAAGCCCATCGCCGAGTCGGTGTAGCCAATTTCGCGCACCACTTCGCGCACGATATCGACGTAGGCGACTTTCGCAGCGCTGGTGATTTCGCCCGCGACCACCACCATGCCGGTTTTGGCCAGGCTTTCGCACGCCACACGGCTGTTCGGATCTCCAGCTAGGTGAGCATCCAAGATCGCGTCAGAAACCTGGTCACAGAGCTTATCGGGATGACCCTCGGAGACCGATTCGGAAGTAAACAAAAAATCTTTACCAGCCATGCGCTGACCTCCAGCGGCGAAAAAATCAGATTTTTTTAATCAGTCCTGTATAGCGAATACGCTGGAGCGATTCAACCCGGATTCCTCAGCAGAACTCCCGGACAGTGTGCGAGGCGCGAGCCTGGAGTAGCGAAGACACCCAGCTGTACAGCTTCGAAGTTGTTTTTGCTTTCGCACCCGATGCTTGTGATTTCCATAGCTGTCATCAAGCACTGATGATGGATGTCCACTCAGAGGCAGAGGCCTATTGGCTTCGCTACGGAAGGCTTGTGCCTCGCGCTTGGGTCAGTGGCGACTGCGGAATCCGGTTTCAACCTACTCGGCTTCGTTGAAACGGTTGTCGATCAGCTTCTCGATGGCTCTGACGGCGCGTTCGGCATCTGCTCCAATCGCTTCCACCTGGATCTTGCTTCCTTGGGGCGCAGCCAGCGTGAGCACGCCCATGATGCTGCGACCATCGGTGGTCTGGCCGTCCTTTGAGACGTTCACCTGCGCGGAGAATTTGTTGATGGTTTGCACCAATAAGGCAGCCGCGCGCGCGTGTAAACCGAGCTTGTTCTTGATTTCGAACTTCTTGACGACTTTGCTCATGACGTCACTTCTCGATGTCGCGATGCTTGACGTGGATGCGGAATCGCCCGTCCCCAAAGCGCTTCTGCAACTCGTCGATCAGAACCACGGAACGGTGGCGGCCGCCGGTGCAGCCGAGAGCCAGAGTGAGACTGCTCTTACCTTCGCGCTCGTAGAGCGGCAGAGTGAACTCGAGAAGGGCGTAGAGGCGATCGAGAAACATCCTCGTCTCGGCGTTGCCGAGCACGTAATCGCGCACCTCAGGATCCGTCCCGGTCTTCGGCCGGAGCTCGTTGACGAAGTACGGATTGGGCAAAAAGCGCACGTCGAGAATCATGTCGGAGTCGTGCGGGATACCGTATTTATAGCCAAAGGAGGTGAAGAATAGCGCCATGCGACGCGCCGTCGGCGCCTGGCAGAACTGCTGCTCCATTTCGCGCTTGAGATCGTGCACGGTGAAGTTGCTGGTGTCGACGACTTTATCGGCCAAAGCGCGGATCGACTCGAGGGCCTTTCTTTCACGTGAAATACCTTCTTGGATCGATTCCTGCCCGGCCTGGGGATGGGGCCGGCGGGTTTCACTGAAGCGCCTGATCAACACGTCATCCGACGCGTCGAAGAATAACACCTGCACATGATGACCCGCGGCGCGCAAATCGGATAGCACCTGGGGCAGTGCTCGCAAAAACCGGCCGCCGCGCAGATCGACTCCTAAGGCGATGCGGCGAATTTCCTCCTGGTAGCCCTGACAGAGATCGATCAGCTTAGGAATGAGCAGAGCGGGGAAATTGTCGACGCAAAAAAAACCATTGTCTTCGAACGCGCGGATGGCGAAGCTTTTGCCGGACCCGGAGAGACCGGTGATCACCATGATGTCCAAGCCGTCGGCCATAGAGACTTAGAATTGATCGTCCTCTTCGGCAATAATTGCGTAAAGCTCCTGCTGGGTACTTGCGGCCATCAAGCGGCGCCGGAAGCCCGGGTCTTTCAGCACTCGGGAAATGCGCGCCAACGCCTTCAAGTGATCGGCGGCGGCATTCTCCGGTGCGATCAAGGCAAAGAACAAATGGGTCGGCTCGCCGTCCAGAGAAGCGAAGTCGACGCCTTCAGGACTGCGCGCGAAAACTCCCAGAACCCGGTCGACTCCGCCGAGTTTGCCGTGCGGGATCGCCACTCCCTCGCCGATCGCCGTCGTGCTGATTTTTTCGCGGGCGACGAGCACGTCGAGGACTTTTTCCTTGGTTAAACGGGGATGACAAGACGCCAATAAACCGGCCATCTCCTCGAGAGCAGCACTTTTCTCACGGCCCTCGAGCGCCGGGATAACGGATTGAGCGTTTAGAAAATCGGTAATTTTCACGCCTCGACCTTTTTTCTTTTCTGATTAATGAATGGATCGGCTTTGGCCGGCGAGTTGGACTTGCGCGCCTCGAGATCGCTCATCGACGGCGGTTGTCCATGAAGTCATCTGCGCAGGAATGGTTGGCGGCGTTTGGACGAAGGCAGAATGCCCATCGCTTCGCGATACTTGGCCACCGTTCGCCGGGCGATATCGATGGAATCGGTCGACAGCATGGCGGCGATGTGCTGATCGCTGTACGGCTTGCGCGGATCTTCAGCGCCGATGATGCCGCGGATTTTCTCCTTGACACTTTCGCTCGCAACGTCTTCGCCGTTGCCGCCCTTGAGACCGCTCTGAAAAAAGAACTTGAGCTCGAAAAGACCCTGCGGCGTGTGCACGTATTTATTGGCCGTGGCGCGGCTGACGGTGGATTCGTGCATGTGGATGTCTTCGGCCACGTCGCGCAGCACCATCGGTTTGAGATGGCTAACTCCGAAGTCCAGGAATTCCTGCTGAAACTTGAAGATGCTTTGGGTCACTCTGAACAGTGTTTGCTGACGTTGCTGGATGCTCTTGATCAACCATGTCGCGGCGCGCACCTTCTCCTGCAAATACTGCCGCGCCTGTTCCTCCGCCACTCCCTCTTGACCCGCCATCCGCCGATAAAGCGAGCTGACGCGCAGCCGCGGCACGCCGTCATCGTTCAAATAGATCAGGAATTCGTCACCGACCTTTTCGACGAAAACATCCGGTAAGACCGTGCGCACTTCATCCTGCTCGTAGCCACGTGAAGGCTTGGGTTCGAGGGATGCGATCATGTGCGCCGCTTCGGCGATTTCATCGATGGTGACGTTTAAGTCCTTGGCTAGTTTTTCGTACCTTTTGGACTCGAGAAAGTTCAAATGGTTGGCGACGATCTTCGCCGCCAGGCTGTCGCTGAGGTGAAGATTTTCCAGCTGGACCAATAAACACTCGCGCAGGTCGCGCGCTGCAACCCCGACCGGGTCGAAAAACTGGATGCGTTTCAGCACCGCTTCAAACTCGTCGGGTTGGCTCTCGGTGGCATTGCAGATTTCTTCGCTGCTGAGCGCTAGATAGCCGTTTTCATCGAGATTTTGGATAATATGGAGTCCGATCGCCGACTCCCGTTCGGTGATCTTGGATAGGCGCAGTTGCCAGATAAGATGATCCTCCAAGGTGGTTTTTTTGGTCAGGCTGTTTTCCCACGACGGCGGTGAGTCGCCGTCCTCCGACGTGGCTTCGGCGGTCAGTGAGCCGTGAATCGAATTCGAATGGGTATCCAGATACTCCTGCCAGTCCAGGGTGCCGATCTTATCGACAGCCGACATCTCCCGGTTGAGCACCGCTTCGCCCGTCTCCACCCCGGGGATGGCTTCCGGCAAGTCGCTGCGCGGGGCCTCGCTGCTGCCCTCGCTCTCTTCCGCCTGGCCTTCTTCGAGCGCGGGATTCTCCTGCAGCTCTTTCAAGACCATTTCTTCCAATTCAAGCCGGGAAAGTTGCAGCAGCTTGATCGCTTGCTGCAGCTGCGGCGTCATCACTAGCTGCTGAGCCAGTTTCTGAACTTGACGAATCTCAAGAGCCATAGCTAAAACCTAAAATCTTCTCCCAAATAGAACTTGCGCGCTTTCGCGCTCTCAGCAATGCTCGCCGGTGTGCCTTCTTCAAGCACGGTGCCTTCATTGACGATGTAGGCTCGGTCGCAGATTCCCAGAGTTTCCCTCACATTATGATCGGTGATGAGAATTCCGATCCCGCTGGTAGTTAGCCGGCGCACGATTTTCTGAATTTCGGCAACCGCAATCGGATCGATGCCGGTAAAGGGCTCATCGAGCAACAGAAAAAACGGCGACAGCACCAGGGCCCGTGCGATTTCCACCCGCCTGCGCTCACCGCCAGAAAGCGTCATGGCTTTGTGAGACGCCAAATGATTCACTCCAAGCATGTTCATTAACGCGTTAGCGCGTTCCTGCTGCTCGGTCGATTCCAAGTCCAGCGTCTGCAGTATCGCCCGCAAATTTTCTTCCACCGTCAGTCTGCGAAAAACCGACGACTCTTGCGGCAAGTAGCTGATTCCGGCGCGCGCCCGCTGGTGAATCGGTGCGCTTGTTAAATCGTCCTCATTCATCACCACGCGCCCGTCGTCCGGCTGAACCAAACCGACCATCATGTGAAACGTCGTCGTTTTGCCGGCGCCGTTCGGGCCAAGCAATCCGACGACCTCGCCGCCTTTCACTTCTAGACTGATTCCGTTAACAACACGCCGTCCGCCATAGGATTTCGCGACCGACACCGCCTTGAGGAGGCTCATTCTTTCTTGGCATCCCCTTGCTCCCGGCTCTTGAGCTCATCCGGAAATATCGTTGCCCGTACGCGCACCTTGCCGTCCCCTTCGGCAATCGCCCGATCTTGCTCGATATAGTATATCACTTTGACGCCGCTGACTTGGCTGTTGCCCTGTCGCATCACCGGGCTTCCGGTGAGCGTGACCGTTTTTGCCTGATCATCGAAGACAGCCTTATCGCCGGTCGCCACTCGATTACCCTGCGTCGCGTTCACCTTGCCCTCGGCGACGATCTGTTTTAGCTGCTTCATTTCCGGATCGTAATAAGCCGTGAGCGTCTCGCTACGCATGGTCATATCGTTTTGGATAGTGACCACGCGACCCTTGTACATGATGGAATTTTTTTTCTGATCGACTTCCATCCAATCCGCGGTGATGTAAATCGGATCTTTCTTGTTGAATTCGAATCCCGCTGAATTTTTGCTATCCTTGGCCGCGGCTGGTGCCTTGATCGCCATCGCCGGAAAAGTAACGAGGCCAAAGAGAATTGCCATCGCAAGCGTGATCCGAAACATAATCATCCCCCGACTCGCGGGCTCGAACCAGCTATAGTCTTTTTCTTGGACAACTTTTCAGGCTCGATTTTGGTTTTGACAGCTTGAATCAAGCGAATTTTTTTCGCCTCCAATTCAATTTCCATTCGAGAGCCTTCTACGGCAATGCCCTCGCCGACCACGGTGGTATGGCTGGGAAGCACGATCTGGTCCTTGGCGGGCAAATAATTCGCTTCCTCGGATCTAAGCACGTAGCCCTGGAAGGAGACCTCGATATCGCCGCGCAACTCCATCCGCTCAAGCTCTTTGTCATTCAGATACATGCGTGCTTCGTCTCCCTGGCTCTCGGCAACCTCGCCTTCTTTGTCGTAATAGAAGAACTTGGGCTTTTTGATGACCGCTTCTTTCTGCTCTTTGTAATAACGGGCTTCCTCTCCGAAAAGCTCCCAGACCTTGCGTCCGTCCTCAATTTTTGAACGATGAAAGTCCTTGATCCGAAGGGTCGATTCGGGAAGATAGTCCAATGCCGTCAGCGGATTCGCTGTGATTTGTTCTTGCATGCGGCCGATGATTTCCGCCACTTTGTAAGTCACTCCACCGAGTGAAACCAAAATAGCCAACAAGAGAAACGATCGCCTTACCTTGCGCATATGCATTCAAGTAAAATGCAAAAATACCACTCTTCAAGACGCCTGTAAAGGAATCGGCATGGAAATTGCTTTGGGCGCCAAAATGGTCTTATTTTTCCTATAGTTTGTCTATCACGGCGCGCCATTTTTTCTGGCTCTTGAGGAGCAGCTCCGCAACCTCGCGCACCGCGCCAAGCCCGCCGCCTGCGGCGGTCACCCAATCTACCGCCGAGCGCAGGTGCGCCGAGCCATCGGCAACGGTTACCGCCAGGCCAGCGCTTCGCAGAATGGGTAGATCGATGACATCGTCGCCGACGTAGGCAATCTGACTGTTGCGCAGACGCCGGCTGCGTTTAATTTCCTCGTATGCAAGCAGTTTGTTACCCACGCCTTGGCGCACCAGGCGAATCCCCAGCTCTTTGGCGCGATGGCGCACACTCGGCGATGACCGCGCCGAGATCAGACCGACCTCGATGCCGGCACGCATCAGCAGGGCAATGCCTTGGCCGTCACGAACGTGAAATTGCTTGGTCTCCACGCCCCGATCATCGAGGATAATACGGCCGTCGGTGAGAACCCCGTCGACGTCGAGAAGCAGCAACACGATCTGCTTCGCCTTCTCGCGAGCGCCAGTGGAAATACGCTTCACGGGACGGTCAGATTCCTGTCTTGAGAATATCGTGGAGATGAATGACGCCGACGGGCTTTCGCCCGTGGTCTAACACGAAAAGACAAGTGATGGGACGAGGCGAGTTTTCTTCCATTTCACTGAGCGCTCGTGCGGCGAGGACATCTTTGCCGATGGTCTTTGGATGCAGGGTCATCAATTCGTCGCTTCTCTTGCTGAGAATCCTGTCGCCATGGGCCTGCAGCCCCCGGCGCAGGTCACCGTCAGTGATGATGCCAATCAAATTGCCTTCGGCGTCGGTCACGCCTGTTACACCTAAGCGCTTCGAAGTGATCTCGAACAGCGCGTCCTTGACCGCCGTATCATGGCGCACGAGCGGCAGCCCATCTCCGTGATGCATGAGGTCTTCGACGCGCAGAAACAACTTCCGGCCGAGGATTCCGCCCGGATGACGCATGGCGAAATCTTCTTCATTAAAACCTTTCTCTTCAAGCAACACGACCGCCAGGGCATCGCCCATCGCCAGCGCCGCCGTGGTACTGGCCGTCGGTGCCAAACCTAGTGGACACGCCTCTTTGACGCGGATGTTCAGGACAACGTCACCGGCCTTGGCGAGGGATGAATCGGCATTGCCGGTCATGACGATCAACTTAATACCGTGGAGTTTGAAATGCGGCAGCAGCTTTAAAATCTCTTCGGTCTCACCGCTATTGGATATCGCCAGGATCACATCGCCCTTCATGACCATCCCGAGATCGCCGTGGATACCGTCGCCGGAATGGAGAAAGAACGCCGGCGTGCCGGTGCTGGCAAGAGTGGCGGCAATCTTGCGGCAAATCAATCCGGATTTTCCCAAACCCGTCACGACGACCTTGCCGCGGCAGTGACGCAGCAACTCAACCGCGCGCACGAAACTTTCATCGAGCCGTTCGACCAGCGCAAGAAGCCCGTCGGACTCGATCCGCAACACGTCTGCCGCGCGTTTGAGAATGCCGGTTGAGTTCACCCCAAACCGCCTTCCTCTTCTTTCACCAACGCGTCGACCTGTTTGGCGACCTTGAGGAGACTCTCGAAGTCACTCAATCGGAGAGAATTGGGGCCGTCGCTCAAAGCGTGTTCGGGATCTTCGTGAACCTCCAGAAACAGCGCATCGACGCCCGCTGCCACGGCGGCGCGCGCCAACGCCGGAATATACTTGCGCTCGCCGCCCGACGCGCTGCCAAGTCCGCCCGGCAGCTGAAGACTGTGAGTGGCGTCGAACACGACCGGATAACCGAGCTCGCGCATGACCACGAGCGAGCGCATGTCGGAAATCAAATGATTGTAGCCGAAAGACGCGCCGCGCTCGGTCAGCAGCACCTGGTCGTTGCCGGTGGAAAGGATTTTATCGAGAACATTGCGCATATCCCAAGGAGCCAGAAACTGTCCCTTTTTAACATTGACGACTCTGCCGGAGTTGGCTACCGCCAGGACAAAATCGGTCTGTCTGCACAGAAAAGCCGGAATCTGCAGGATATCGGCGACGGCTTTGACCGCAGGGACCTGTTCGATCTCGTGCACGTCGGTCAGGATCGGCACGCCGATGCGGGCTTTGACTTCGGCGAGGATCTCCAGGCCTTTTTCCAACCCCGGCCCGCGAAAAGAATTCAACGAAGATCGGTTTGCTTTGTCATAGGACGATTTAAAGATGTACGGCACTCCGGCGCGATCGGCTTTCTCTTTCAGCGCCGCCGCGTGGCGCAGCGCCGATTCCTTGCTTTCGATCACGCAAGGCCCGGCGATCACTGCGAAAGGCAAACCACCGCCAATGCGTACTTGCCCTACGGTGACTTTCTTGGTTGCCATGGCAAACCCAACACAAGCGGTCAGGTGCGAACGATTTTCATTCTGGGAATTTCCGGCACGGCTCTCCGATTGGCCAACGCGGCTTCGATGAAGCCACGGAAAAGCGGGTGGCTCGACATGGGCCGGGATTTGAATTCAGGATGAAACTGACAACCCAGGAACCAAGGATGTCCCTTGAGCTCAATGATCTCGACCAAGCTACCGTCCGGCGAAAGGCCGCTGAGGAGCATGCCCTTGGCGGCAAACTCGGAGCGATAGCTATTATTGAACTCGTAGCGATGGCGATGCCGTTCCTCGATCTTTTCTCTGCCGTACAGCTTCGCCGCCAGCGTCTCGTTCTGCAGCACGCAGGGATAGGTTCCCAACCGCATGGTGCCGCCCTTGGTGTCGATCGCTTTCTGCTCCGCCATCAAGTGAATGACCGGGTGGGGTGTCTGCAAGTCAAATTCGCTCGAGTTGGCGCCCTGCAGGCCGCAGACGTTGCGCGCGAACTCGACGACCGCCATTTGCATACCGAGACAGATCCCAAGAAAAGGAACTTTGTTCTCCCTGGCATAGCGGATCGCGTTGATCTTGCCTTCACTGCCGCGATCGCCAAAACCGCCCGGTATAAGAATGCCATCGGCGTGCTTGAGCACGATCTCGCACTCTTCCTGCTCGATCTTCTCGGCTTCAATACAGTCAAGCTCGACGCGAACCTCGTTGGCGATGCCGCCGTGGACCAGCGCTTCGAGCAAACTCTTGTAAGACTCCTTCAGGCTCATGTATTTGCCGACGACCGCGATGCGCACGCAATCCTTTGGATCTTTGAGCACCTGAACGACCCGTTGCCAATTTTCCAGATGCGGCGCGCCGGTCCAGATATTGAGTTTCTCGACCACCCGCTCATCCAACCCTTCCTCATGGAAGACCAACGGCACTTCGTAAATCCACTCGACATCTTTAGCGGTGATAACGGCGTTCTCCGCGACGTTGCAGAAATGAGCGATCTTGGTCTTTATTTTTTTGTCGAGGATGCGATCGGTGCGGCACAAAAGAATATCGGGCTGAATTCCCAAGCCGGTGAGTTCTTTGACACTGTGCTGGGTCGGTTTGGTCTTGAGCTCGCCACCTCCGGTGATGTAAGGCACCAGAGTAAGATGGATATAGAGCACATTCTCCCGTCCCCAATCCCAGGCGATTTGCCGCACCGCCTCGAGAAACGGCAACCCCTCGATGTCGCCGACCGTGCCGCCGACTTCGCCGATGGCGATATCGTATCCTTCCGCCGCCGCGAGAATGCGCCGCTTGATCTCATCGGTGATGTGCGGGATGACCTGCACCGTACCGCCGAGATAATCGCCGCGCCTTTCCTTGGCGATCACGGTTTCATAAATCTGCCCGGTAGTGCAGTTATTTTTCTTGCCCATCGGCGTCGACACGTAGCGCTCGTAGTGACCCAGGTCCAAATCCGTCTCCGCGCCGTCGTCGGTGACAAAAACTTCCCCGTGCTGATACGGACTCATGGTGCCGGGGTCGACGTTGATGTAAGGGTCCATTTTCAGCAGTGTGACCTTGAGCCCGCGGCTTTCCAACAGCGCCCCGATGGACGCCGCTGCCAGCCCCTTGCCCAGAGAGGAAACCACGCCGCCGGTTACGAATATGAACTTGGTTTTAACAGTTGCCATGCGTCCTTTCAGTGCGCGCGCATTTTCAAATAGCGCTCAGCTTTTTTTAAATCCGCCGGTGTATCGACCTCCACCGACCGCTCGTCGACTTCGGCGACGTAGATCCGGTACCCATGCTCCAACGCCCGCAGCTGCTCCAAGCTTTCACTGCGCTCCAACGCCGTCCGTCGCAAGCCCGACAACTTTAATAGGAACTCACGTCGATAAACATACAGGCCGAGGTGCCGCTGGCCCCACTGGCGGCGATCCCTCCCCAAAGAGCGTTTACCGACGATCGAATCGGTCGCACCGTTTCGCGCATACGGGATCGGCGAGCGGGAAAAATAAAGCGCGAAACCGGCGCAATCCGTAAGAACTTTGACCACGTTAGGATTGCGCCATTCCTTCTCATCGTAAATCGGCGTGCACACCGTGCTCATCGGAATCGCCGTGTTGCGGCGCATCGGACGAACCGCGCGCGCGATTGTTTCCGCATGAATAAATGGCAAATCACCTTGCACATTCACCAACCAATCCGCTTTAAGCTTCCGCGCCACTTCCGCCAAGCGATCCGTGCCGCTGGCGTGGCGGCGCGAGGTCATCACCACGTCACCGCCGAAGCTTTTGACTGCCCGCTCAATGCGACGATCATCCGTTGCCACCAAGACGCGGTCGAGTTCCGGCGCCTTGGACGCGCTCTCGTAGACATGCTGAATCATCGGCTTGCCGCCGATTTCGGCCAATGGCTTTCCCGGCAGACGGGTTGAACCGTAGCGGGCCGGGATTATCCCCACAACAGCCATCGCTTCACAAGGTGCAAATTCGCTGAAAAACAGGCCGTGGAATCGAGCTTTTCGCTTGAAATAAAAAACCGCAATGGCTTTTCGGGAAAGCGCATCACGGAATTTTAATATACGCGGCGCACAACAGGGTGTCAACGAGATTTTACCATTGCTGGCGAGTCCAGATGCGCCGAGTACAATGGCGAGATCGCCTCCGAGCAGGCTTGACTTGAGCGCCCCACCGCATGTTAGGAGATAGGCTATTCGCGGCCATTTGAAAATGCGGCAGATTCTAACAGCAATTTTGCGAGAACCATGGCGCCACAGTTGATACCACTTAACGCCGGATTCGCCACCATTGGCCAAGGCGCCGGACCGATGATGGTGACGTGGAAAGCCGGATTGTTTCAAAAGCATGGACTCGACATCGGTCGCCCGCGCATCATGGGCGGCGCCCGCGGCGTCGTCCGCGGCTTGATGGCAGGAGAAATTCAATTCGGCAACATGGCTGCGCCGGCGCCGCTAAGAGCGAACCTCAAGGGCGACGCGGATCTAGTCTTTCTAACCGGCGGTATCAACCAGCAATTTATTCTTGGCCGCCCCGGTATCACTAGCCGAGAGGAACTGACCGGCAAAAAAATCGGCTTCGTCGGCGACGGTGGTCTCAACGATGCGCTCGTGAAATTGGTCATTGAGAAGTTACAGCTGACAGGCGTTACCGGTTTACGGGAAGAAACGATTACAGGCAGCGGCGATGAAGACTTGCAGGCGCTGTTAAGCGGCAAATGCGACGCCATCGTAAGCACACCGCCGGAATCGATCAAAGCGCGCCGGCTTGGCTGCAATTACCTGATCGATTTTGCCGAGTATGGTCTGAATTACGCTCTCGGCGGCATCGCCGCCCGGCGCGATTACGTCGAACGTAATCCCGAGATAACGGGAACATTCATCAAAGCTTACGTCGAAGGCATGCATCGTTACCGTACCGACCGTGAATTTACGGTCGGCGTCCAAGCGGAATACAGCGGCATCGAGGACCGTTCCGTTGCCGAGGAAACTTACGACCTGACCCAGCCCGGCATGCCGCCTGTGCCCTATCCGGTAGTGGCTTCGTTACAGACGCTGCTCGATTTCATGGCCACCGAACTCCCGCAGGCGAAAAACGCCGACGCAAGAAAATTCATCGACGACCGGTTTATCCGCGAGCTCGAGGCGAACGGCTTTATCGCCGCGCTCGCGAATCCGTGCGAATGACAACATAGCGCGGCAGAGCCGCAACAAAAGAGAGGAAATTCACCACGGAGGCTCGGAGTACATAGCGCGGAGTAATTTGTAATGCATGTTTTCTCGGCGGTCTCTGCGCCTCGGCGGCGCATTCTCTTCAGCCAATTCAAACTTCGTGTCCTTCGTGCCTTCGTGGTGAGCTGGTATGTCTCAATTCGTCGCATAAGGAGGCAAAGATGCGCTTCATGTTTTTGAATCATTCCTACAAACACCATTCACCGGAGCTCGAAGCCCATATTCTTAGATTGCTCAAGAGCTACGCTTCACCCGACACAATATTTGAGCTCGCTTATCCGGAAGATCTCGGCGGCGGTGAAGTGTTGAGCCTGCTCGAAGAACGCAAGGCCCTATCCGGCCTGCATCATATTCTCGAAACCCCGGCGCTGGTCAAAAAAGCCGTGGAGGCTGAGCGCCAAGGCTTCGACGCAGTGATCCAGAGCAACACCTTCGATCCAGGCGTCGAAGCCAGCCGCTTGGCCGTGCGCATTCCGGTGATCGGCCTGCTGCGCGCGTCGCTCCACTTTACCGCCAGCATCTGCGACCGTGTCGGTTTGATCGTGCCGCTCGAAACCCATATGCCGCACACGATGAGAATGGTAAAAACCTACGGCATGGCGGATTTCGTTTGCGGTATTCGTACCGTCGGCCTTTACGATACCGGCGACCTGTCGGGCTATCATGATGTCGTTGTCGAGCGGACACTCAAGGTGGGCAAAGAATTGCTCGAGGGCGGCGCCGAAGCGATCATCCCGCTCGGCGGGAAAATCTATCCATACGTCGTCACTCCCGATGAGTTGGCGCCGCAACTCGGGGTGCCGGTGATCAATACCAAAGCCGTAGGCGTGAGCTACGCCGAGCTGATGGCGCGAAACAAGATCCGGCACAGCATCAAGGCGTACCCGTGTCCTTCGGATCTCGACCCCGCGGCGGTGTCAAAGCGCTCGCGGTTGTGATGGGGATGTTAGTAATCACTTTAGTATAGTGTCTCAGGGACTTAGCAACATAATTCGAATCCAGGAGTAAGGGCGGGTTTCAAACCCTCCCTTACTGGATACCGGTTGGAGTTTATCCTGAGCAAGAGGCGAAGAGCCGGTATGAAACCTGGGTACCCAGCGTGTTTATAATGACAGGACAGTACAGAAATTGAGGTCAATAGTTATGATTATTGACGGTGACGGTCATTTTTTTGAGACTGAAGAAATATTCGAGAAATACATGGAGCCGGCGCTGCGCAATTATCGTCCAAGACTGCTCACCGACGACCAGGGTCATAACTTCTGGGTGGTCGACGGCCAGACGCCTTATAGAAGACCTCCCATCAAAGGCGCCGGCGCACCGGGCACCGCCGCCCCTCCCGGAGAGGCGCTACAATCGGCGCGACGCGCAACCCCCGGCAGTCAGACTCTGAGAAATCTCAAGGAGCGACTCGATGATCTCGACCGCGAGATGATCGACGTCCAGTTCATTTATCCGAGTTTTCTTTTGCACGTGAATGCCTGGCCCGATGGCATACTGGCGATGGGAGTTTGCCGGGCGTACAACACCTGGCTCGCAGAGGTTTGCAACAAGGCGCCCGATCGTCTCAAAGCCGTCGGCGTAGTGTCGCTGCAAGATCCGCAAGGCGCGGCGAAAGAAATCGCGCGCCTGCGCGAGTTGGGCGTGCATGCGGTGATGATCAACGGCACGGCCGGCGCCAGGCGCCTCGATCATCCCGACCATGAGGTGTTTTTTGCCGAGACCGATCGAGCCAAAATGCCGATCGCGGTTCACTTCAGCCTGCAATTTCCGGTCGTCGACAAACTTTTCGAGCACCATTTTCCCAACCGAGTGTTGGCGGGCATTCTGCCGATTATGGCGGGATTGACCAGCGTCATGTGTTCCGGTCTGCTCGATCGTTACAAAAACCTCAAATTCGCTTTTCTCGAAGGCGGCATCAGCTGGGTGCCGGCCCATGTGGAACGGATGGACGACCATTTCGAAAATCCGCGCTACGGCGCCAAAGATCTACTTAGTCACCCGCCCAGCGAATATCTCAAATCCGGCCGAATATTTTTCGGCTGCGAAGGCAACGAACCATTTCTCAATCGCGTGGTCGGCGAAGTCGGCGAAGATGTATTCATATTCTCCTCCGACTATCCCCACGCCGATCGCACCGAAGGCACCGCTCGAACGCTGCGCGACCGCGACGACCTTGCGCCGCAGCTCCGAAGAAAGCTACTCGAGGATAACGCCCGGCGATTTTACGATTTCGAATGAAATGGGTCGGGGCCGGCAAACTGCCCAATCACTTCGCGTCAACGCGGAGATAAGAACGCTTGCTTGATTTAGCCCACCCACTTGATTAGACTTTTTATAGCGAGTGCACCGGTGGCGACGCTGTACGCGAAGGAGGTGTGGAGATGGACCTGCCGAAATGCCAAAAATGCAACAACGGGCTGCTGATCCCGTTATCGGACTACGGCCAAGAGGGTGCGTCGGTGATGTTTAAAGCCTGGGCGTGCACCAACCCCGACTGCGGCTTTTCAATCCGCATCGATAAGGGCGAAGTAAGCTACGGCAAAAGAATCGAACCGAAACACTGAGCTTTAAAGAAACAGCGTACTACTCGGAACGCGTAACCCGATTCCAGCAATCCCCCCGTCTTAGCCCGGCATGCTCCGGTTAAAGCTCTGAATCGCCCGACCGAAGAGTTCGCAACCCTGCTTTAAAGCGGCCAGGCATTTTTCCTGGATCGCGCCATCCGTGGCGTAACGCCGTAAGATTTCCGGCGCGATCCACTCGTGCCCTTCTTCGTCGGCGAGCAGCGTGTCACGGTAAATCGCCGCGGTTTTAGCATCGATCGGCATGACTCGTTCGATAAACGATTTTGAAGTGCGGGGAAAAAATTCTTCGTGGCCGAATTGCACGCTTGCGATCAATTCGCAAAGCGATCCAAGGCCCGAGTGAAAATCCCATAATTCTTTAAGCTCCGGCAACGGTTGGTTCCACAGTGCATCCGGGTCACCGTCGAGCTCGGTGATTCTCTGACGCAAGATCGAGGCGTGCTTGAGCTCGTTTACGACATATTCGGACATCGGTTGTTGCAGATCGAGGTCGGGAATTCTGCCTACCCAGGGCGCGGTCACCTCAGCAGCCTTGCGCTCCATCACCACGCCGAATTGCAGCCGGCGCAAGACCACGGCGGGCACGAGCGGTTTCTCCGCGCCGTAGCTTTTTCTCTCGGCGTTCATTTTCTCCCAGAACGCTTCCCGGGTCGTTGTCAGTTGCTCAAGAAAATCTTCGGACTTGAGAGCTGGCATGATTCCTCCAACGGTCGAAGGCCGCCGTTTGACACACTGAATATTTTAGGTATTAACAATACAGGAAAATCACTTCCTATAAAAGTTCGCTTAAAACCTTAAAACGTCCGCGAGTCAAGCCATTCGAAAGCCGCTATGGAACGTGCTGAGGCCAAAACATACGTCGATAGCCTTTATCGGGATGTCTACATCCACTGGGATCAAAAGATCAATCATGGCGAGTTTATGACCCAGTTACGGGCAGGCACTCTGCCATTGCCCTGCCTTCGCCGCTTTTTTAAGGACTGGGGACTTTTTTCCATCGAAGTCGTCGCGCTTAACGCGGTCTCCTATTACGTGCATCTGCCTTTTTTTGTCGAGAATTACGATCTGTTGCCTGCCTTCTCCGATAAAATCGCCGAAGAGCTGATCGCACCGAAGCCGCCCGGCCATATTCTAATCCTCCTCGAAACTGCCAACGCGCTCGGGCTTTCGAAAGAAGAGTTATTTGAGCAGCCCGCCTCCGCGCCCGGCCGGGCGATCAGCGACTACTGTCGGCGGGTTTTTCAAGACGGCTCGATTTTCGAGTTATGGGGCGCGCACGCTTACGAGGAAACTCTCGCCCACTGGTCTAGTCAATGGGGCGCGGCGCTGGTAAGCCATTACGGCTTGACTAAGCGCCAGTCGATTTACTTCACCGAACACGCCGAGGCCGATCTCGTGCAACACGAACAGCGCATGGGACATGGCCCGATGAATCGCATGATCCTCCAGCGCATCGTCGAGCAAGGAAAGACGACAAAGAAACTCGGCTACGATCCCAAGTATTGCGCCTTTACCATGGTCGACCTGCACGCGTTGATGGAACAACACGCTCTGGAAAATCCGTATCCTTCATAGAGCGAAGGCCGCCAAGCTGTCCAATCGACCACTTCGACAGGCTCAGTGTAAACTCCGGGAGAAATCTTTCTGAGTTCCTTTGCATCCGCTTGGATGAGGCCCCGACACGCCACTTGGCGTTTTGACGCAGAGAATATCTTGAGGGTGGCGATGAGCCTAAAGCGCTTGATCAAGATTATGATCGGTCTTGCTCTGCTCGACGGCTCTGTTTCAGACGCAGCGGCACAACTCCCCGGCAAGTGGCAAGCTCGCGCGTCCACGCCGGTGCCGCGCAGCGAAGTGGCGGCCGTTGAACTAAATGGCAAGATCTACCTGATGGGCGGTTATGTCAAAAATGGTGACTTGCTTGAGGAATACGATCCGGCAAACGACAGTTGGCGTCGCCGGGCCTCTTTGCCCAAACCGCTGCACCACAGTGGTGCCGCCGCCGTCAACGGTAAAATCTACCTGATCGGTGGCTACATTCCCGGCGTTGGTTCCGTGGCCACGGTTTTCGAATATGATCCCGCAGTGAATCGCTGGAGCGTGAAACAACCGATGCCGACGGCGCGCGGCGCGCTCGCTCTCGGTATCGCCGACGGAAAAATTTACTCCGTCGGCGGTGTCGGTGCCAATGGCAAGAATTCGGCCGCCAATGAGGAGTACGATCCCGCTCTCGACCGTTGGACCAAGCGCGCGCCTCTGCCGACGCCGCGCGATCACCACGCGGTCGGTGTGGTCAACGGCAAGCTCTACGCCATCGCCGGACGGATTGACGGCAACCACGACCGGAGCATTGCAGATAACGAGGAATACGATTTCAAGACGGACCGCTGGTGGTCGCGCGCCGCTCTCCCGACCGTGCGCAGCGGCATTGCCGGCACCGTGCTCGACGCCAAAGTCTTCATCTTTGGCGGCGAGTACAACCGCGCCACCCGCAGAGATGTCGAATCCTACGATCCGGCGACCAACAAATGGCAGCGCTGGGCGCCGATGCCGACTGCGCGCCACGGCCTCGGCGTGGCCGTTGTCGGCCGATCCATCTATGTCATTGCTGGCGGACCGAAGCCGGGCGCGAGCTTCTCGTCCATCAATGAAATGTTTACGCCTTGAGCGTTCTAGCGAAAAAGCCGATCGTGCGCCGCGGCAGCCATTCGAGATGGCCGGGAAGTTTTCCCGAGACGAACCCGACGTGGCCGCCGTCGCGGGGAAAGTCCAGAGTTACGGAATCTGAAACCTCGCTCGCGCTCGGCAGCGCGCCTTCCGGCAGAAACGGATCGTTGCGCGCGTTGATCACAAGGGTCGGGACGCGAATCTTTTTGAGCCATAGCTTGCTGCTCGTGTTGCTCCAGTATTCGTCCGCATTCTTAAAGCCGTGAAACGGTGCGGTGTACAGATCGTCGATGGCGCGAAATGTCGCGCAGGCGCGCACCGCGCGCGCCTCTACGGCTAACCCATGCGCGGCGATTTTGGCGAGCACTTTCGGCCGCATCGTTCGTAAAAAATAGCGCGTGTAAAGAATTTTCTTGAAACCACCATCGAGTTGCTGAGCCGCCGCCTGTAAGTCGAGCGGCGCGGACACGGCGACCGCTCGCGATACGATGTCGTTTGCCCCCTCCGCTTGCTCGCCGAGCCACTTCAGCAGCATGTTCGCGCCGAGCGAAATCGCAACGACGTGAATCTCGCTTCCGGAATGCTGGTCCTTCAGCCGGCGCAGAATCCAATCGATCTCTGCGGAATCGCCGGCATGATAAGAGCGCGGCAAGCAATTGGCCTCATCGCTGCAGCCGCGGAAATGCGGCACCACGCCGCCCCAACCGAGCCGCGCCAATGCCGCCATCAAGGTGATCGCGTAATGGCTTCGCGAACCGCCTTCCAGCCCGTGAAATAGCACGACGATTTTGGATTGATCCGCCGCTGCATCAAGCCAATCGAGATCGATAAAATCTTGATCTGGAGTCGTCCAGCGCTCGCGCCGGTAGGACACGGCGAGATTGTTCGCCAGACAACGGGCATAGATCGTCTGCAGGTGCCCGCCGGGCAGCCACCACGGCGCACGATATTCGCCCGGGCCGTCCACTTCGCCAAAGCGCCTGTTGTTGCACGAAACGATTATTGGCTCACTCATGGCAGGAAAATTCGAAGCTCCAAATCCGCAACAACGGCGAACCTGTATGCTCAAAACCCGAAAATTCTAAAACCGGACCTCGAAGGGTTTTGTGTTTTCGGAGGTTATGTTTTGCACCATTTGAATTTTTTGTTTCGGATTTCAGATTTCGTGCTTCGGATTTACTTCTTTTGTTGGCGGCTTTGCGGCTCTTCGATCAACTCAGGACCTGTTGCGCGAAGATTCTTCTATTTCTGTACCTTCTCGGGTGGCATGAAGCCATGGCGCAATGTGTTTTCCGAAATCGTGCGCGGCTCGAGGAACTGCAACAGGTAGTCCGGACCGCCAGCCTTGGAGCCGATGCCGGAGAGCTTCAACCCGCCGAACGGCTGGCGCTCGACGACCGCGCCGGTGATGCCGCGGTTGATGTAAAGATTGCCGACGCGAAATTCCTTGCGTGCCTTGTCGATATGCGCCGGCGAGCGTGAAAAGACACCGCCGGTCAGAGCGAATGAAGAACGATTGGCGATCTCGAGTGCCTGGTCGAAATCACGCGCCCTAATAATCGCGAGAACCGGTCCGAAGATCTCCTCTTGCGCGAGACGGCTATCGGGATCGACATCGGTAAAAATCGCCGGGCCGACGAAATAACCTTCTTTCGGCGCGGCCATTTCCAAAACACATTGCGCTTCTTTTTTACCCAAGCGGATGTACTGGAGGACCCGCTCGACGGCAGCCTCTTCGATCAGCGGGCCGACGCTGTTGCGTGGATCTTCCGGCGGGCCGATCTTCAGGCTGCGCACCGCTTCCACCAGCCGCGGCACCAGACGGTCATGCACTTCGCCGATCAGGATCAGCCGCGAAGCGGCGGAGCATTTCTGCCCTTGGTAGCCGAACGCCGAATCGATAACATGGACCACTGCTTCATCGAGGTCGGCATCGGTATCGACGATTACCGCGTTCTTGCCGCCCATCTCGCAGACCACCCGTTTCACATGCTGTTGTTCGGGCCGATGCGTGTAGGCCTCGTGCAGAATTTCCAACCCCACTTCGCGCGAGCCGGTGAAAGCGATCAAGTGAATTTTCGATGAATGGACGAGGTGCGCGCCCAACTCGCCGCCGCCGTAAAGGAGCTGGCAAGCATCTTCAGGCAAACCCGCTTCACCTAGGATTTCGAGCAAGCGTTGCGCCATCATCGGCGACTGCTCGGCCGGTTTCATCAGCGCGCAGTTTCCAGTCACCAAGGCTGCGGCCGTCATGCCGGTGAGAATGGCCAATGGAAAATTCCACGGCGCAATGATCGCGGCGATGCCGCGCGGCTCGTAAAGATAAACATTGGTTTCGCTAGGCAGCGACTGGGTCTGGCGCGGCTCGGCCAGACGGAGCATCTCGCCCGCGTAATATCGCAAGTAATCGATCCCTTCGATGACGTCGGCGTCCGCTTCGCGCCAACCCTTGCCGGCTTCAAAGACTTCCAACGCGGCCAGCTCCCAGCGCTTCTCGCCCATGATGCCGGCGGCCTTGAAGAGAGTCTTGGCGCGCTCGCCCGCCGGCGTCGCGCGCCACTCGGGAAAAAAACGCGCGGCTTTCTCAATCGCCGCGTCCGCCTGATCGGCGCCGGCGCTGCGCACGCGCCCGACAATTTCATTGGGATTTGCCGGGTTCACGGATTCCAACCATTCGCCGCCCCCCCGCCGGCGGCTGTGATCGAATTTGCCGCGGACTTCTTCGAGTGTGCGTTTGAATCGCTCGCGGTTTTGCCGCAGCGAAAAATCAATTGCCGGCTCGTTGTGAAAGTTTTCGACACCCGCCCGCTCATTAATCGACGCCGCGACTTTGTCATCGGATCGGCGCGTCGGCGCCGGGGGTTTAATCAAACTGGCGATGTCCTTGCGGTCGGCGTAGGTCTGGCGCAGGAAAGAAGTATTGGAAGTGTTCTCCATCAGCCGACGGATGAGATAGGACATGCCCGGCAACAAATCGCCCACCGGCAGATACACCCGAACTCTCTGGCCGTATTGAATCATCGCCTGGCGCACTGGCTCGGCCATGCCGTACAACATCTGAATTTCGTAACCGTTGCTCGGTAGGCCGAGCATTTTCGCCGTCACTATGGCGTGCGCCAAGCTGCGCAGGTTGTGACTGCCGAAAGCCGCGTCGATGACATCGTGATTTTCCAACAACAGGCGACTCAACCGCTCGTAGCTCGCGTCGGTTTGGGCCTTTTCCAAATAAACCGGAACCGGCCAACCTTTCTGTTTCGCCCAGGCAATCTCGCTGTCCCAGTAAGCGCCCTTGACCAGCCGTACGCCAGTGCGGCGCTTGAGCCGGCGCGCCCAGCGGATCAGCTCGCGAACGTCAGTTTCGGCGTCACGCAGATAAGCCTGCAGCGCGATCGCCGCGTGCGGACGTTTGCGAAATTCTTCTTCCGCCAGCACGCTGCGAAAGATTTCCAGGGTGAGATCCTTGAGCGCGTACTGTTCCATATCGACGGTAATCGCCGCCTCCAGGCGAGCCGCTTCGCGCAACAATTCCCGCAAGCGCTCGCGCACGGTCGCTTCGGTGTTCGGATCCAACGGATCGAAACGCGCACACAAAGAGGAAAGCTTGACCGATAGGTTCACCCGCGGAATTTTTCCCCGCGGTGAATCGTCGATCTGCGGCACCGACGGCCATGACGTCGCGGCTTTGGCCAGGCGGCGCAACAAATCGAGATACCGCTGCTGCATGACGGCGGCTTCCAGATCGCTCACCGTCGCTTCGCCGACCACGTCGAGAGTAAAGGCCGCGAATTCACTGCGGAGATTCTTCACGACGGAAATCAAATGATCGCCGCTTTCCTCGGCGATGAAGCGGCGCGCCAGCTTGACGACATTGCGGCGCACCACCGGCGCCACCAGAGTTCCGGCATGAAGCGCCTGCGCGAGCACAACCAGGCCGCCCAGCGCGTGATCCACGCGTGCGAAATATTCCTCCAGGTGCCTGCCGATCTCTCTGGACGACTCCAGGCTCGGCAGGACGTCGACAAAACGAAACAGTGCCACCCGCAGCGACTCGTCTTCGAGCGACCAATCGATCATCCGTCCGAGCAAATCTTTGGCTTCGAACAGCGACGGTTTATGCTGCGCCGCTTTTTGATAGAGCGAACGAGCCAAGGCTTGGACGGCTTGCTCTGTTGAATCCACTCGCTGGGTCATTTTATCGCTGGAGACATTTGTATTGTTGGCTTTCATCATAATACGATCGGAGATAAGGATGAAGTCCGGCGCTTCAACGCGTGTTCACTCAGAGCGCGGAACCCATGCTGGACGCAAGCAAAATCCTCGTTAGCGCGCCGGGACATTGGCGCAACCTGGAAAGGGAGCAAACTCATCATGAATCATCCTGATCAAACGCTGCCCGCGACGCTCCCCGGAGCTGAAGCGGCGGTGGAGATGCTCAAGGCGCACGGTGTCGAGATCCTCTTTGGGCTATGTGGCGACACCAGCCTGCCGTTCTACGATGCCCTGGCGCGCCTGCCTCATGGCATGCGCCACATTCTCGCACGCGACGAACGCTCCGCCGCCTACATGGCCGACGGCTATGCGCGCACGTCGGGCCAGGTCGGCGTCTGCGAAGGTCCGAGCGGCGGCGGTGTCACTTACATCGTGCCCGGTCTCGCCGAAGCCAATGAATCCTCGGTTCCGCTGCTTTGCATCAACAGCGACATTTCAGTCGGCGCCCGCGGCCGCTACACTTTGACGGAATTGGATCAGAGCGCGCTCATGCGCCCGGTGACGAAATGGAATGCCGTGCTCAATCGCTCCGAAGATCTACCGCGCACTTTTCGCACCGCGTTTAAACAGATCACTTCCGGCCGGCCCGGCGCGGCTCATATCGCCTTGCCCTTCGACGTGCAAAACGGCACCGTGACTCGCGCCGAAGTATGGGGCGATCCCCAGTTCGGCCGCTGCCCGTCAGAGCGCGTGGCGCCAAACGGCGAATCGGTCGAACGCGCCGCCCGCCTGCTGCGCGACGCCGCGAAACCAGTTTTCATCTGTGGCGGTGGGGTTGTGATCTCCGGCGCGGAAGCGGAACTAGTGAGCCTCGCCGAGCGGCTTTCGGCTCCGGTGGCGACCACCATCAGCGGCAAGGGATCGATCATCGAACAGCATCCGTTGGCGGTCGGCGTGGTCGGCTCGAACGGCGGCACGCCGGAGACTCGCGCGATCGTCGATCAGGCCGATCTGATCGTGTTCGCCGGCTGCCGCGCGGGCTCGGTGACCACCGAACGCTGGCGCCACCCCGCGCCGGGAACGACTAAAGTCATTCATATCGATGTCGACGCCGCGGTGCCCGGCGCCAACTATCGCGCCGACGTGGCCCTTACCGCTGACGCCAAGCTCGCCTTGAAGATGTTGAATGAAGCGCTTCAAAGCATCGAGCGTCCGCTGGAGGCAGCGGCCGTGCAAAAAGCCAAGGAGCAAAAATTCGCCAAGTTCCAGTCCCTCGCCGACTCCGCGGAAACGCCCATCAAGCCCGAACGCGTCGTCGCGGCGCTCGCCGCCACCCTTGATGCTGACGCCACCCTCGTCGCTGACGCCGGCACCCCCTGCCCCTATTTGTCGGCATATTATGAAGTGCGCGCGCCCGGCCGGCGGTTTTTTTCCAACCGCGCGCATGGCGCGCTCGGCTATTCCATGGCGGCGGCGATCGGCGCTCATTTCGCCAAACCGCATGTGAAGTGCGTTGCGGTGATGGGTGACGGCAGTTTCGGTTTTACCTGCGGCGAGCTCGAGACCGCGGTACGTTACCGTTTGCCGATTACGTTTATCGTCATTTCAAACGCGAACTATGGTTGGATCAAAGCGGGACAGAAGTCAGGCTACGGCCAACGTTATTTCAACGTCGATTTCACCGTCACCGACCACGCCGCGGTGGCCGCGGCTTTCGGCGTCAAGAGTTGGCGCGTGACCGAGCCCGGCGACGTGGCGAAAATACTCAAGGAAGCTCTAGCCAACGGCGGCCCGACTCTGGTCGATATCGTCTGCCAACCGCTCCACGAAGCCAAAGCGCCGGTATCGGAATGGATCGCGTAAAAAGAATGGAGTGGTGGAGGATTGGATTAATCCAACACCGCCCCAACCATCCAAAAGGGACTTACTCGCGCTAAGTCGCCAAGACGCTAAGTTTTATTTTCTCCTTTGCGCCTTTGCGTCTTTGCGGGAAACAATCCGAGCTTTGTTTGCGGCTTTGCCACTCTGGCTCTTTGTGTTGGAAGCCTTCCTAATTTTGCAACCGCACTTTGGTCCCAAGGCCGGCGCAGTCTTCGTCGGTCTTGAGGCCGGCGGCGCGAATGCCGTGTGCGGCAAGCTCCTCATCGCGCTCCTGGGTGTCGCCGGTGACCCCAACGGCGCCGAGTAATTCGCCGTTTTGATCGCGAATGAGCATGCCGCCGCCTTCGGGAAAAATCTGGTCGCCTGAGGCACGGATTAGATACTGCATGAACAGCGGCCGCTCTTCGGTGCGCATGCGCACCAGCGACGACGAACGACCGAGCGCAAGCGCGGCGTACGCTTTGCCGTAGGCCATCTCGAAGCGCATCATCGCCGAGTCATCTTCCTTTTGAAACGCCTTGACCTTGGCTCCGGGCTCGACAATGGCGACACTCATCGGACGGCACTTTAGCTCCCGGCCGCGTGCAAAAATCGCCTCGATGATCCGATTGGCTTGCTCCAGAGAAATCATAATCCTCTCGCCTCCTCGCGCCCGTCTGGAAGAGAACTCACCGCCGAGGCGCCGAGCACACCGAGAAAAGATTTTTCATCAAGAAATAATCTGACTCTGCTCTCTCTGCGCGTCTCTGCGGTAAAATGTTGCTTCTAATGATCCCAGAAGAAACTGCAAAGCGCGGTTAGCTGAACAGCACCCGGGCAAGCTCCGACCGATACTTGTCGGTGAGCGGATGGTCCGAGCCGAGGACTTCGAAAATTTGCAGCATCGCCTTACGCGCGCCGTCGTCTTCGAAATTGCGGTCGCTTTTGACGATGTCGAGAAATTCGTTAAGAGCCTCTTCGTACTTTTCCGCGCTCGCCAGCGCCTGGGCCAGCTCGAAGCGCGCCGGCAGATTATCCGGGTTTGCTTTAACCTTCTCGCGCAGCGCGCCTAGGTTCTCGGCCGCGCCTTCCTGGAGCTTCAAACGTGCGATCAAGCGGTCCGCCGCCTTGCGCTCGTCAGCGACTAGAGAAACTTTCTCGAGATACTGCAACGCCGCGTCGGCATCCCCCTCGTTCATTGCCAGCCGGCCAAGCCCGAGCAGTGCTTTGGCGTGGTTGGGGTCCGAGTCGAGGATGGACTGATACAGCGCCCGCGCTTCGGCGGTCCTGCCTTCCTCTTCAAGCCGGGCGCCTTTGTCAGCTTCTTTATCCGCCGCGCTCGGCAGGAACTTGGTTAAAAACTCGCGCAGCATCGGCTCCGGTAACGCACCGGTGAACTCCGACAACAGATCGCCGTCTTTGAAGAGCTTCACCGCGGGGATGCCTTGGATCCCGAACAGGCCTGCTAAATTTGGATTTTCATCGACGTTGACCTTGGCCAGGCGGAATTCGCCGTTATATTCATCCGCCAGTTTTTCCAACGACGGGCCGAGGGTTTTGCATGGGCCGCACCACGGCGCCCAGAAATCCACCAGAACTGGAACTTCGGCCGAGCGTTCCAGAACCTCCGACTCGAAGTTCTCCTCGTTGACGTCATAGGTCCATTGATTCATAGCGAGCCGTACTCTTTCGAAAGGAAATATTGCTTACTCAGAGGACGATGTAAATGATCCCAGGACACCTTCTAAATTCGAAATTCGAATAACGAAATCCGAAACAATCTCAAAAATTCGAAAATACCGGAATTTAGAACTCGAATCCGCGTAGCCTCGTTTTGAACATTGGATTCTTTCGTTCTTGCTATGGTTTCCCGCTAGGGATTTCGTGCTTCGAATTTACGTCGCGCCTTTGCGCCTCTGCGGGAGATACTCCGTTCTTTCGCTTCCGCCCGCGTTATTGCTTATACGCCGCCGGGTCAAACGCCGTCCCGTTGAGCATGTATTCGCTCTTCACCGCCGTTGGTTTTCGAATCGTTTGGATCACGTAACAGCCGGCTTCGGCATTACGGATTACCTTAGCGACTTTTTCCGCCGGCTCGTTGGTCGTAATCTCGCACCGCGTTTCAACTCCAAGCGCCTCGGCCTGCACGGTCTCGCGCAACACCGAACCTTCGTTCTTGAAGCGCGCCGTGACGAAGATCTTTGCTTTTTCGATATGAGTCTTGAGCATTTCCCCGTACCGGGAAATTTGCGTGAGCAGTCAAAAACCCACGGACAAACCGAAGTACGCCAGCGGTGGAGGCGCGGTATTGTCGCCGCCGATACGCTCGCCCTCATCGCAGAAAACTGTAAAGCCGCGCGCATGGCCTTCTTTGCGCATGCGCTCCAAAGTTTCGGCGTCGGCTTCTAAGACAATCTCTCGCTTAATCTGCAGATCTTCGGCCATCATTCCTCCGTCTTTTTAAGATTAAAGCTGCGCGGCTGCATGGCTCAAGATGATACAAACACTATATTAGCAAAAACACCGCGTTGCCAAGCTCACTCCGGTGTAATTTTTGGCTCCGTTTCGGGCTGTCGATACTCTCGCGAATAGAGGTCGAGCAAGGCTCTGAGCAAAGCAAATATCACCGGACCGAGCACGATTCCGAGCGCGCCGAAAAGGGCCAAGCCGCCAAGGATGCCGAAAAAAAGAAACAGCACCGGCAGACCGAGGCGGTTGCCGATGATCAAGGGCTTGAGAATATTGTCCACCGAGCCGACGATTCCCAAAGACCAGACGAGCAGCACAATGGCCCTGAGGGTCTCGCCTTGCAGAAACAAATAGAGGGTGGCCGGGATCGAAACCAAGGTTGAGCCGCCGACCGGCAAGAGCGCGGCAAAACCTGTGACCACTCCCCACAGAACGGCGAATGGCACGCCTAAAAAATGATACGCCAGACCGGCGAGAAGTCCCTGCACCATGCCGACCACGAGCGAGCCATGCACGACGGCCAAGACCGCATCGACGATATTTTTGAACAGGCGCTGCTGGTGCTCCTGATCCATCGGCAGGAGGCGCTGGAGGCGGCTAAAAAACTCCTTGCCGTCGCGCAGCAGGAAAAACAAAGTAATCAATGCGATCAGGACATTGACCGTAAAAAGTAAGACATTCTGGGCGATCCCCGTGACGCGCTCGACCAGGAACTTGGAAGAGTTCTGCGCGCCTTGTACCAGCAACTCCTTCCAATTGATATTGATATTGAAGCCCGTCAAGTAAAATGCCACCAGGTCCCACCAACCCACCACTACCTGCACCCACGGCTTCGCGAGCCATCCTTGTTTGCCGTCTTCGTCCATCAGCGAGCGGACCGATTGAACCAACAATATCGCCTCTTCGGTTAGAAACCGCACCAGCTCGATACCCGGAGCGATCACGATCAGGATGATCATAGCGATCACCGTAAGCGCGGCGAGCGTCGCGCGCCCGCGCATCATACCGAGCAGCCAGAGGTAAAGCGGATAGACCAGGATGGCAAGAATCACTGCCCAGGCAATCGCCGTCAGAAACGGAGTCAAGATCAAGAAGGCGCCATATAGAATTACGACCAGCAGCGTATAAAAAAATGCCGTCGCGAGCCAAGTCTGGTTCACCGGTCAGCCTCCGTTTACTCGGCTCAACTGTACGCATAAGGAAGATGGGCCGCAAGGATTGACGGCGCCTCCAGGCTCGCCAATCGCATCGAATTGGCTATGCCTCCGGCTTGCGCGCAAAGAAGTTCACTCCCTGCACGTAGAGATCCGTGGACAGTTTGGCTTTTGCCGATGTGCCATCGTAGCAGTCGAAGCGCTCGACGATGGCGCCGTCAACAAGGCCGATTTGAGCGTGCAATCGATACAGCTCCGCCTCCGGCAGAGCGCCGCCGATTCAGGCGGCCCAGAGATCAACGTCGCTGCGCGCCGCCAGCGACAGCTCGCGCTGCACGACAACATCGGCAAGGTAGAGCCGTCCGGCCGGTTTCAGCACCCGGTAGATTTCATCAAACGCGCGAATTTTGTCGGATGATAAATTCAATACACCGTTGGAAATAACGACGTCGATGCTTGCGCTTTCCACCGGTAATTCTTCAGCCGTGCCGCGACGAATCTCTACGATTTCCCAAACAGCGGCCTTTATGGCAGCGCGCTTGGCGCGTTCGATCATGGACGGTGTCATATCGACGCCGATAACTCGACCTGTCGACCCGGTGCGTTTCGCTGCCAGCAATAAATCCGTGCCGGTCCCGCAGCCGATGTCCAAAACCGTCTCTCCGGCCTGGATCGGCCCGATCCGATGCGGATTGCCGACGCCAGCAAAAGAAGCGGTGGCTTCCTCTGGAAGGGTTGCCAGCTCCTCGGCATCGTAGCCAAGCATGCGCGCGGCGTATTGCGGCCCCCGGTGAAAATGGAAATTTCCGTGCGGTTCCCGCGCGACCCGGTCGTACTCCGCGCGTACCAGTTGCCGCAGCTTATCGACATCAAAGCCGGCCGGGCATGTTGCAGCCATAGCTTGTCTCCTCTTAAAGACTCATCGCTCCCGTTCCGGTCCAGGCTGGGTTGTCATTTCACAATCCAGTTAAGATGTCTCGACTGCTCTTTTCTTTCGTTGAGCCGACCGCGGCCGCTCTCCGTTGGAGAATGCCCATAAGAGATGAGGGAATAGATGACCGCGAGCCCAATCAGTAAAAGCTCTTCCATAAACCTACCCCGGTTATTTCGTCGTCACACCGCTGCCAGCTTGAACTTAGCCGGCTGCCAAGGAACCAAGTGTCGTTTTTCGCCACGGCTGAAACGCCGCGGCCTTCGTAGCATCGGAAACAGAGGCGGTGACGAGCCGACCTGAATCGTGCCGAGCACTTCGAACCCGTGCCGTTCATACAGCGGAATATTTTTATTGCTCGAAGATTCAAGGTAGGCGAGTTTGTCGTCACTATCGCAGCGCTCGAGCGCGTGTCTCAGCAGCGCCGAACCGTAGCCGTTGCCTTGTTTATCAGGAACGACGCCGATCATGGGCAAATACCAGTGAGGCTCGGCGGGATGGTGACTGTCCATCTGCTCGATCAGCGCGAGCACCTCTGCTTGATCGCGCTCGGGAATCGTACGCTGAAGCAATGCGACAACCGTCTTTTCATCCGGATGGATACCCGGTGGCAGCCAAAAGGCCGCGCCTGAGTACTCCTCGACGCAATCGGCGCTGCCGTGCTCGAAGGCAGCGCCGGCAAACACTTTGACGAAACTTGGAAAATATTCCCGGTAGCACTCCGCGTCAGGATAAAACCATCGCGCAACCGGGTCGGCGCTAAACGCCGACACGACTGCGCGGATCGCTAAAGCTTCATCGGGTGCTACCACGCTTTTGACTGTGATCATTGCTTGTTGTCCTTCGGAAATTTCACCGCGGAGTCGCCCGAGGGCACGCAGGAGGAATTAGAATAAATGCGCGCTGGGTACTCTGCGTCTCTGTGGTGAATACCCTCTTTGTCTTGGGTTGCGGCTTCGTCCCCCTTAGCCTTGGTTGTTTAAGTCCTCGTCAATTTTCGATCTGCAGCTCGGCGTCGAGCCGCACGGGCCGAGAGACGTTGAAATAGTTCGGCGAGGTCTTGATGACGTTCTCATGATTCTCTTGGAACCTCACGGTTTGATGTTTTGATTCAGATGAAAGACATTTTTCGGATCGTAACGGTTTTTGATCTCTCTCAGGCGGTCATAATTCGATCCGTAGGCCGCGGCGACGCGGTCGCCCTCTTCCGCGGTCATGAAATTTACGTAAGCGCCGGCCGATGCGTAAGGCTCACTGGCCCTAAAGAATTCCCGCGCCCATCCAATACACTTCTGGTCTTCTTTCGCGTCCTCCCATCGGCTGTGCACGTTCAACACGAACCTCGCGTCCCTGTGACCGTAGGCCATCGCTCCCGGCGGGACCCGGTTGGGAGCACCGGCAATCAGACCTATGAAAATTTCGCACTGCGGCGAGGGCAATCGGCCGGCGAATTCGATAATCGAGTTTAGGGCAGCGTCGCCGAGTCCCGTAAAATTATGGGACTTCCAGTAGTTCCTCGCGCCCGGCGTCAGCAACGGGTCAAAGGCTTTTTGCCATGCAACGTAAGGCTGAGCACCGAAATGCTCGCCGTGAGCTTTGCCGAAGGCGCGCAGAGGAGCAATGAGTTTTTCTGCTTCCGCGGCGGCGCCGGAGTAAAAAACCGGCAGCACAACGACTTCCTTGCCGTGCACGTTCGCCGGAAGAAAGGGCAATGGAGGAGCCTTGCGCAGGACAACCCAAATGTTGAGATCCTCAGGTGCCGACTCGACGAATTGACGATACTTGTTAAGTATTTGCTTCGCCTGAATGAAAGGGAAAACAATCAAGCCGGCGAATATTTCGGGACCCACGGGGAAAAGTTGAAACTCGAACTGGGTGACAACTCCAAAATTTCCCCCGCCGCCGCGAATCGCCCAGAACAGATCGGCATTATCGGTTTCACTTGCACCTATTTTCTCACCCTCGGCCGTAATCATGTCGACGGAGAGGAGATTGTCGATCGTCATCCCATATTTGCGAGTTAACCAGCCAAAGCCGCCGCCCAGCGTCAGCCCTGCGATGCCCGTCGTGGAATTGATCCCTACCGGCGTCGCCAGACCATGCGCCTGGGTCGCTTCGTCCAGATCGGCGAGTGTCGCCCCGGGTTCAACGTAGGCGCGCTTTTTTCCAACATCCACGCGGACGTTTTTCATCCTTGAAAAATCGATCGTAATACCGTTGTCGCACAGGGCATTGCCGGCGATGTTGTGTCCCGCGCCGCGGATGGAAAGCTCAAGTCCGTTTTCCTTTGCAAACCTGATTAACGGCGGAACATCGTCAGCTTCCACGCATTGCACGATAGCCGCCGGACGCCGATCGATCATCGCATTCCAGATCTGGCGAGCTTCCTCGTAACCGGAACCCTCGGGGATTAGGACGTTCCCCTTGATGCGGCCCTCGAGTTCCTCTCTCGCTTTCAACGATTGTGTTGTCATCATATGGGTCTCCCTCAGGTTGAGCTCGTCTCAGCAAAACATTGGCGCCATTTGTTCGATCTGTTTGCGCGCTTCTGGCTTAATCGCCTCTACGGTGGCCAAGAAGTTCGGATGGGTCATGCCCGTGCCCAGATACGTCCAACGCATCCCTTTGAGCACCGCGTCTTTAACTTGATTGCGCTCGCTCTTGGACAGATTTCTACGGGTCGCCCGCACGAAACTCTCCACGTCGAACTCGGCCTGCTGCTGGATGCCTTGGTCCAAAAACCCGCCGATCTCGCCGTATTCCTGAAAAGCCTGGTCGATCTCCTTGGCCGTGGAATGCGCCACCACTTCCTCGACGATCAAAGTATCGAGCTTGGTGTGCTGCGACTCTTCCAGCCAGTGGTTCTTGAGCAGATTCCTGAACTGCGGATCGAGGTCCTGATTGTCCCGGACACCTTCGATGTAGTGCCTGAGCGTGATCCACTCGATGTGGAGGATGGCGATGCCGGCGCCTAGCGGACTGTGCGACAGCACGAACCGGCTCACGTCTTCGGCAGGTCCGATGAAATCACACTTGCTGCCGAAGCCGTCCTCGAAATGCTGCCGGAAGCGCTTGAAGAGATGAATGTGCTTTGCCTCTTCGCCGGCGAATTGTAGCAGGGCCCGCACGCGATAGTCGTCTCCCGAGAGTTGCGGCCGCGCATGATCGACCACGTAGGGCAGAATGAATTCTTCCACCAACCCGAACATGGCGAGGTACTCATGGCCGCGAATCTGGTTCAAGGTCAGTCGCTCCTCCGCTGTGAGAAACGAAAGCGTTTGCACCTGCGCCAATGACTCCGGCATGAACGGCTTGGTGAAGTCGAGCTGCTTGTCGCCGCCAATCAGATCTTCGAGCTTCCAGCCGATCCGTTCGGAAGCCGCCAACGCCGCTTGGTATGAATAATTGTGCTGCATATCCGTTTTCCCCTTTCTTGATTCAATGAATATCGATGAACCACATTAGAGCAGCTAACGTGCCATCGTGTTGGGAATGAAAACTTAGCTAGAAAACCAAGCACTTAACGAGAATGGGCGGGTGGTGTAGAAGTTGTGAGATCTTGCGAGTTGTGAGATCTCACGTCGCTGGACATGAGATCTCACGTCCGATCGAAGAGATTTCGTTTTTATATTCTGCGTCGAAACCCCAGAACTCAGCGCGCGATTCAAAACGCGCAAAAATGGAAGTACGCGTCAGCCTCCTTCAGCTTTTCTTATCGCCGCCCATAGTTTGGGCGCGGTGTAAGGCATGTCGATGTGCTCGATACCGAGGGGAGCCAAAGCGTCCATAACCGCGTTCGCCACCGCAGGCGGGGCTCCGTTGCATCCCGCCTCGCCCACGCCCTTGACACCCAATGGGTTAAACGGATTCGGCGTCACCGTCTCGCCCAATGTGAGCTCAGGCATATCACCGGCGCGCGGCACCGCGTAATTCATCAAAGAGCCGGTGAGCACCTCGCCGCCGCCGCCAAAGAGCATCTGTTCGCGCAGCGCTTCGCCAAGGCCCTGAGCCACGCCGCCGTGAATCTGTCCATTGAGAATCATCGGGTTGATGACGACGCCGCAGTCATCGACCAGGACGAGTTTTTCAAGCGTCGGCGTTCCGGTATCCCGATCGATTCTCACCAGCGCCAAATGCGCGCCGAAGCCCCAAGCTTCGCGCTTCGGATCAAAGAATGCCGTCTCTTGAAGACCAAGCTCGGTGCCGCGCGGCACGTTTCCACCATATGCGGCGGCGGCGATCTGGCGCCAGGTAACTCGTTTGTCCGG
>Ga0210076_1000008_pt1 | contig 49719 bp, 46 predicted proteins | sample MayberryNW_Catta_3_FD_184876 | JGI IMG/M metagenome (GOLD analysis project Ga0210076, IMG submission 184876) | Wetland microbial communities from San Francisco Bay, California, USA, that impact long-term carbon sequestration -... | ecosystem: Environmental > Aquatic > Marine > Wetlands ... | reverse complement strand
TCATAAGTATCTAGACAACAGGGTTGGTTGGAGACGAAGGGACGACTCGTTCCAAGCCCAGGCAAAGCGTCTGTAGGTCATCGGCCACCACCCGAGCCACGCCCCGAGTGCGTAATTTTGGGCGTGGGTACGAAAGCGTCCTTTGAGTGCTGATGCCTGCGCTTTCCACGACTCGCCCCTTCGTCACAGCATGTCTACTAACTAACGAACTCCTTAGTAGTAGAGATTAGCAGAGCATAAAGTCTCCGCTGACCGGTTAACGTCAGTGGCACGGCTCTCAAAAAGCAAATGTTCGCGCCAAGGCGACCGCAACGCGTTTGCGGACATTCCGAGTTTCGGTACCGAATATCGGCCTCAGGTTTGTGGTTCGTAACACGCGACTTTTGTCCAGTCAATTTGCCGCACGTGAATACGCGCCATGACTACAAGGATGATCGGGCAACGGAAAGAAACTTAACGCAGCACGGAAAGAACCGAGCGGGCGCAGCGCTCCATCGACTTCAGCACTTTGTCCCGGCTTAAGCCGCCGAAGTGAAAAGTCAAACCGATGTGGGTCGTGCCAACGACTTCGCCGATTCGTTTCAAGATGCGCGCGCAGGTTTCGGTTCCGCCAAAGATGCCGCGGCTGTCGCGCACCATCGCGTCGTAGTCTAGATGGCCAAAGACTCTCTCGTAAGCGGGATTGCCGGGTGCCAGATTGAGCGCTTCGAGGGCAAAGCCGCGCCAGCGGTGCCAGTGATCGATGACTTCCGTGCGCGCTTGCGCATCGCTGTCGCCGACGTATACCGGATACATCGTAAAGACATCCCTGCTTTCGACCTGATGCCCGGCTTCGCGCAATGCTTTCCAGTACATTTCGACGCGCGGGCGCTGTTCTTCGTTGGTGGCGATCCATGGCAAGGTCATCAAATGATGGCCGCGGCGGCCGATCATGTTGAAACTTTGCGGATCGCGGTTTGCCGTCACGTAAATCGGCGGATGCGGCTGCTGCAGCGGTCGCGGGTAAACTCGGAGCTTGGGAAAGCGATAATGCTCACCCTGCCATTCGAACTCCTCGCCGCTCCAGGCGCGCATGATGATGTCGAGCGCCTCGGGCAACCGCTTTTGCGCATCGTTCCAGTCATAGCCGAAGACCGCATATTCGGTCGGATGCATGCCGCGTCCGGCGCCGAAGTTGACGCGACCGCCTGAAAGCTGGTCGACCATGGCGAACTCCTCGGCGATGCGCAGCGGATTATGCATCGGGATGATCGAGACGGCGGCGCCAAGGCGCATTTTTTTCGTGCGCTGAGCGGCCGCCGCCAGTAGCACGGACGGACTCGGCAACATGCCGCCGAAGTAGCGAAAGTGGTGTTCGGTCACCCACAGAGAGTCGAAGCCGAGCGACTCCGCCGCATCCATCTGTTCGAGCCAGCGGCTGTAGACCGAACTGCTATCCCCGTCGAGCTCTGGGACGTAGGTGTTGAGAATGTAGTATCCGAACTTCACGCGCGTCTGTCTCCTGCTCCCCGCGAGCTAGAAAATAGGGGGATTTCTCCGAGGCGTCAAGCCACGGCGCATTCTGACCGCATCGGCGGAGAGCACTGCGTCGTTCGATATTGTCGAGCCGCGGCGAGTTGCATTTTCACGAACAAAAAGGGTTATTATGCAAAAGGCTTCAAGGAGCTCCGTATGAAACGATCGTTGAAGTGTTCGCCGGGACCCAAGCTGCTTGCAATGAGTCTGTTGGCGGGTGCCTATCTTGTGATCGCAGCGCGACACCCGCACGCCCAGGAGTTGAGCAAGCTTCCTTACGTTCCAACGCCGCAAATCGTCGTCGACGAAATGTTGAAGATGGCCAACGTGACGGCCAAAGATTTTGTCATCGATCTCGGCTCCGGCGACGGTCGGGTGATCATCACCGCGGCGCGCAGTTTGAAGGCCAGCGGCCTGGGCGTCGACATCGATGCCAAGCTGGTCGCGCTGGCCAATCAACAGGCGAAAGCCGAGGGAGTAGCAGACCGCGCCAGGTTTATCGAGCAGGACATGTTCAAGACCGACCTTAGCCGGGCAACGGTCGTGACCCTCTATGTCATGCCCGACTTTATGGAAAAGCTGCGCCCCAAATTGGTTTCGGAGCTCAAGCCGGGCGCACGCATCGTCGCGCACGACTATTATATGAACTATTGGTATCCCGATCGCCAGTTCTCTCTCACCGTGCCGGAAAAAGTCAAAGCCAACGGGACCGACAAGGCCTATCTCTACCTCTGGATCGTGCCCAGTCTAGTGGGAGGCAACTGGCGCATGGAGTTCGATGTCGGCGGCCGACAACGGCAGTTGATCGTTCTAGCGTTGGCTCAACAATATCAAATGATCGACGCATCGGCGGAAAACATCTTAGGTCCGATGAAAATCGAAAACACGCTGCTGCGCGGCAACGAGATCCGCTTCGATTTAATGATCGGCGCCAGTCCGTATCGGTTCACCGGGACAGTCAACGACAACAAGATGGAAGGAACAGCGGTCACGCCGGGGAGCAACCAACCGATCGCCTGGCGCGCCGCTAAAGTAACGGAGCCGAGCAAGTGAATTGACATCCGGAGGCGGCTTTCATAGTTGAATAGCCATCTGGAAACCGAATTTATGCAAGAACTCAATCAAGTGGAGGAAGCATGAGCACAGCCACTGCCGCGTACGCGCCGGAAACCGTATTGTTAGGAGAAAAAATCATCTCGGCGGATTCTCACATTCAAGAGCCGGAAGACCTGTGGATCAAAAATCTTCCGCCATCTCTAAAGGGCGGGTATCCTAATTTTCCCAAACGCAACTCACCGGGCGAAAAACCAGGCGGATGGGACCCCAAAGCGCGCATCGGCGAAATGGAAACCGACGGCGTTTCCGCCGAAGTGTTGTATCCCACTCTCGGCCTTCGCTTGTTCGCGATGGAAGACGCCGAGTGCCAGGAAGCCTGTTTTCAAATCGCCAACGATTGGATGATCGATTACTGTAAAGTAACGCCGGGCCGCTTGATCGGCATCCCGATGATTTCTCTATACAACATTAAAAACGGGATCCAGGAGCTCGAAAGGTGCAAAAGAGCCGGTATGGTCGGCTGCCTGATCTGGCAAGTGCCGCCCGAGCATTTGTCGTTTCGGACCGATTACTACGACCCGTTCTGGGAAGCCGCATCCGAACTGAACATGCCGGTGAACCTGCACATCCTCACCGGCTTTAATTACAGCCGCTGGGAGCGCAAGGGCCTCGACACTTACAAAACCGCGGTCAACGATAAGGTGAATGACGCTGCAAATACGCTGTTCGATCTCGTTTTTACCGGCGTGCTCGCGCGTTTTCCCAAGCTCAAAATCGTCTACGTCGAAAATGAATGCGCCTGGCTGCCCTTCTACATGCATGAATGGGACAAGTATTATATGCGCTTCAAAAACAAAGTGCCGCTGCCGTTCATGAAGAAACTCCCGGGTGAGTACGTCGCCGAACAGGTCTATGCAACCTTCTTCAGCGATCCCACTGGCGGCTTGCTCATGAGCCGCTACGGCCAGGACACTTTTATGTGGTCCAACGACTATCCCCACGCTGCATCGCCCTGGCCGAATTCACGCAAGGTGATCGCGGAAGAGCTCGGCCATTTGCCGAAAGAGGTGCTGCGCAAAGTGGTGCGTGAGAACGTCATCAAACTCTACGATCTGAAGATCGACGGGGTCAATAACTGACTTGCTCGCCGGAACCAGTGAACAAGTCACCCTGAGCCCTTCGCCTATGTTCAGATAAACTACGCGAAGGGTCTTTCACACGTTGCCGTGATTGACTGAACGAACTTCGGCTCGAAGCCGAAGGGTTCTGAATTTGTCAATTGGAAGTCGACTTTCAATTTGTCATTCCGGTGGAAGCCGGAATTCAGCCGATTTTGAACTCGACTCAAAACGGACCTGGATGCCGGCGTTCGCCGGCATGATGAAATTTCCGTAGTCCGCCTATTCCGAATCTTGGTTGCGGCCCTGGCTCCGCTGGGGTATGGTCCGGCGCTGATGACACTCGAATTGAGCTTCATCCTTCCGTCTTCATCCCCATCCCTTATCCTTTCTTGACCGAGGAGGTTCTATGCCGGGCGCGCTTGAAGATATTCGCGTGATCGACTTTACCCATGCGCTAAACGGTCCTTTTTGCACCATGCTGCTCGGCCATCTGGGCGCGGAGATCATCAAGATCGAGCCACCTAGCGGCGACGGCTTTCGCCGCTCATGGATGCCTCCTGGCGCAAAACTCGACGCTTACGAATTCCTGTGGATCAACGTCAACAAAAAAAGCGTCGTACTCAATTTGAAAACCGAGCGAGGCGTCGAATTGGCCCGGCAGCTGATTGCCAAAGCCGATGTCGTCGTCGAGAACTATCATGCCGGACAGATGGAAAAGTTCGGCCTGGGCTACGACGACCTTAAGGCGATCAATCCGCGCTTGATCTATTCTTGCTCGCGCGGTTTCGGCGAGTCCGGGCCATACAAGGATTACGGCAGTACCGCGCACACCAATAACAGCATGACGGGCTGGACGCACACCGGATGGAAATATAGCGGCGCTCCGGGAACCAAAGCGATCGGTATCGGCGACGAAGCTGCCGGCGTGAGCATGGCTTGCGGTATTCTCGCCGCGCTGCACGCACGCGAGCGTACCGGCGAGGGCCAACGCATTGTCGTATCCATGCAGGAAGCGCTGCTCGGATTTATGATCAGCGAATTCCACGAGCATTTTGTCGGCATTGAAATCGGCAACAGGCCGGTCCCTGCGTCCGACGGCTACTTCACCCTGCGCATTCCCGATCTTAGCGATAGCGGTTGGCTCAAGCTCGTCAAGTTCATGGGACGGGAGGATCTGCTCGACGACGCGCGGTTCGCGAGCGCACCGGCGCGTAAACAAAATCGCGCGGAGTTATACGAATTGCTAAAAACATGGATGCGCGGCAAAACCCGCCACGAACTGTGGGAGGGCTTGCGCCCGATCGACTATTTCGGCGCCCCCGTGCTATCCATGAGCGAAGTGATCGAGGACCCGCACATCAAGGAACGAAACGCGTTTATCGAGCGCCATCATCCGACGGCCGGGCCGACGAAATTGCTGGCCCCCTGGATTCACATGTCGAAAACCCCAGCGCGCATCCGCGATGACGCGCCCGCTCTCGGTCAGCACACGGACGAGGTGCTTGGCGGTATTCTTGGTCTCAGCAACGCCGAATTGACCGACTTACGAACGCAAGGAATTGTGAAATAAGACATTCAAACCCGCGAACGAGTGTCCGATTCTATGATTTGCGGCGTTTTGAGAGTGGACAATTAGAGCCGGCTGTCGTATGGGATTTGAGATTGACAGGACTGACCTAACGGCCTATGGATCTCGACCCGATTAAGCAGGACATCGTCACCGCCAGTCATATTTTACACCGGCAAGGCATCGCTGCGGCGTTCGGCCACCTGAGCGCACGCATTCCCGGCACCGATACGTTTATCTTTCCGCCGCGCATGAGCCCAGCCCTGGTACGGCTGGACAATCTGCTGGTGCTCGATGTCGAAGGAAATCAACTATCCGGCGACGGCAGACCCAATACGGAATTTTGGATTCACGCGCGCATTTATAAGGCCCGCCCGGACATACAATCGGTCTGCCACGTTCATCCGCCAAGTTGCGTTATCTTGGGCTCCCTAGGCGAAACCATTAGACCGCTGCACGCCTCCGGCGCCATTTTCAAAGATACCGTGCAGGTTTTCGATCCGATCACGCTCATCCGCACGCGTGAGCTGGGCGATCAGGTTGCAGCAACGTTAGGTCGGCATAGCGCCATGCTCTTGCGCGGCCATGGTGTCAACGTCGCGGATCAAGACGTCCGGCGCGTCTGCGTCATGACACTTTGGATGGAAGAGGCCGCGAATTATCAACTGCGCGCGATGTCGGCGGGCGAGCCGCGCTATTTTACCCCCGTCGAATTGGAACAAATGTACAAACAAGTCTCGGGGGAGGAAGTCTCCAACCGAGCATGGGAATATTTCAGCAGCCTCGTGAATGAGTGAATGAAAACTGACGTCGCCGCGAACAAGACGTCAATGACGCGCACGGTTCACGTTTAAACCCAGGAGGAGTTATCGCCATGAAGCATTCGGATCTCCGGCAAGCTGTGATCGATAGCGCAAGTTTTCTGGTTCGAAGCGGCGCAATTTCGATGAGTCACCACGGCAACTTCAGCGTGCGAGTGCCCGGCACGGACAAGATTCTTCTGACCGCGACCAGTTCATTCGACAATTTGAAACCCGAGAACCTGGCCATTCTCGATCTTGACGGAAAGTTAGTCGAAGGCGAGATCAACCCGACCAATGCCGAGATCGTTCATATGCACGCGATCGTTTACAAGGAACGGCCCGAGACCGGCGCAGTCGTGCACACCCACTCCACCTATGCGACCAGCTTTGCCTTGGCCAGCCGGCCGCTCGGTTGTTCCTATGAAGCCCTGGTGCGCCAAGACATGACCGATGGCATCCCGCTCGCCAAGTACGGGCCGCGCGGATCCACCGAATCGGTCGCGAATATCGCGGAGGCGTTGAGTTCCACAAAAAACACCAAGGCCGTATTGCTCGAAAATCATGGCGTGCTCGCGTTCGGCAGCGATCCGGCCGCGGCGGCGCGCGCCAACTTGATCGTCGAGGAAGCCGCGCAAATGGCGATCTTCGCCGAAGTGCTTGGCGGCGCGAAGCTCATCCCGCCCGAGTTCCTCAAGGCGACCGTCGGGCGAAGGGATGAATTCGCCCGCGCCGGAAAGCAGAGAGCATAGGTCGCAGTCGTAACCGGATCATGTAGGGGCGACGACCGGTCGCCCCTACGCACGAAAGATGGTCCCTCACCCGGAAGGACGAAAAAATGGAACTGACCGCGGCGGAAAAACGGCAATCTCTGCGCAAAATGCTCAGCGAGCCCAAATGCCATATTGCTCCTAGCTGTAACGATGGGATTCAAGCGCGTCTGGTCGAATGGCTCGGCTTTCCGCTCGTGCATATTTCCGGCAGTGGGCAGCACCGGGCGCTCGGCTTCGCCGATGCCGGGCTGCTGACGTTGACGGAAATGATCAACCGCGCCCGCGAGATCGCCGACGCCGTGAATATTCCGGTTGTGAGCGACGCCGAGACCGGTTACGGCAATGCGGTCAACGTTGTGCGCGCAGTGCGCGAATTCGAGAAGAGCGGCGTTACGGCGATCCACATCGAAGACCAGATGACGCCCAAGCGCGCCGGCCACGAAGGCTTCGACGTCGGCTTGGTGTCAAAGCAGGAATTCGTCAACAAGATCAAAGCGGCCGTCGATACCCGGCGGGACGAAAATTTGGTGATCATTGCGCGCTCGGAAGCAAAGGATTCTTTGCACGAACGCCTGGATCGCACCCGAGCCTGCATCGAAGCGGGTGCCGACGCCGCCTGGGTCAGCGCCCGTTCCGAAGACGATATCAAAGCATACGCGAATCTCGGCAAGCCGCTGGTCGGCGTCCCGCCCCGCCAGGTGATGGGGCTACAGCGCTGGGGCGAGCTCGGCGGCCGCGTCGGTTGCATCCCGACGGTACTGCAAGTCGCAGCATTGCATGGCATGCGCCAGTGTTTGGAGGAGCTTAAGAATAACGGCACCGAAACCGGCTATTTTAAGAATACCCCCGGCATCGAGGACACGCGCAAGTGGTATACCGGCCTCGGTAACGCCGAACTCAAGGAACTAGAGAAAAAGTACGGCTATTAGAACCGGACTCGGCTGCGGCTTCGAAGCCTTCCCACCGAATCTTCAATCGCGGTAGATTTCAGACTCCGGAGGAATTTCCATCAGTTCGATACTGTTCCCGTCCGGATCGGAAATAAAAGCGATGCGCTGCTTCGCTCGGCCGATGAATTTCCGTTCTGGCTGCACGTTCATCTTGGCGAGATGGTCGAGCGCCTGCTCCAGATCGTCGACCACAAGACAAAAATGGACGTACCCCACGGGATCGGGCGGCGAGGGCAGCATGTTCTTTCCCCCGGTAAATAACTCGATACATTGTCCCTTGCTGAATTCCAAAAACATCAGCTCCGGCCGCTCGCCCTGCGCCTCGGCGTGGTAGATCTTCTTCGCGCCGAACGCGTCGCCGTACCAGCGCACGCTGCGCTCTGCGTCGGCAACTTTGAATGCAACATGTCCAAAACGAAGGCCGGCGATCGTCATCAATGGTCCTCCCCTGGGTCGAGATCCGGTGCTCCAGTTCATCTTAAGGCTCAGCTGAAGATCTCGAATTTGTAACCGCCTGAATCCGAGAGATTTCGGCAACATGAATTCGAGTTGTTTGACCGATCGCGAAACGGTCTCGTTGCTCGGGATAGCAACGGCCGCATCACGTGCCTGCTTAACGACCGTTGATTTCGGTCAGGAGCTGCGCGGCGTTGCGTTTGTGCTTGGCGTCATCGGAGAACTGAATCGGTAGGTCCGGGATCGTCTTCAGCAAGACGCGCGCGGGCTCCCATTCCCCTTTGGCAACATGGCTGCGCGCCAGCTCCAAGCGCGAAACGATGATCGTTGGATTGAGCTCGACCGCCTTCTTCAAATATTCGATCGACTTCTCCAAACTTCCCTGCGGTACCGACTGTCCATACAACACCGAAGCAAACACGCGGCTCGCGGCGCCGATCTCGGCGACCTTGCGATGCCACACGCCGTAGGCATGATAAGCGTGACCGTTCCTGGGGTCGAGCGCGAGCGCTTGCTCGATCTCGGCACGAATCTCCTCGGCCAGCTCCAGTTGCCGAGCAATCGGCGATACCATCGCCGCATTGCCGAGCGCCGCAGCCAGCCAAAAATGGCCCCAGGTGGAGCGCGGATCGACCTTGATGGCATTGCGGGCATAGCTTTCGGCGGTCTGGTATTCTTTTAACTTTCGCTCTTTCCAGTTGTCGCCGTTCTCCGCAATCGTGTCGCCGATATCGATATGGGCGCGCGCCATCTTTACCAGTGCCTCGAAATTGCGTCCGTCGACCTCGAGGATTTTTTGCAGCTCTCTGATCGCTTCTGCCGGTTTGAACTGCGCATAGAGCCGATCGGCAAGCTTGTGCCAGCGGGCGATATCGTCGTCACGCCGGCAACAGCCCGGTGCCGTCTCCGGAGTCGCACTCAGCTCCGCCGCGCCCGCGCCCGGTTCCGGGATTAGAAACAGCGTCGCTGCTAACCCGATTTGCAAAATCGTTCGCTTCACCATCGCTTACTTCAAGGATAGCGCTTTTCCCGCCTCGTCGACAGCCACGTAAATAACTTCCGCCTCGGTCACCTTGACGCGATGGCGCGGCTCCGTGCCGCGCTCCGCTTCGACGCTCACCCGGACCGTGATCGAGGTCGTGCCTTGGCGCACAACCGCGGTATAGAAACTCACCACGTCTCCGACGTACACCGGCGCGATGAATTCGACTTCGCGCATCGCCCGGGTGACAAAGTTACGCGGCGCCTGCCGCGACGCGGCGATGCCTCCGGCCAGGTCGATGTGACTGAGAATGACACCGCCGAAGATCGTGCCGCGCGCGTTGGTATCGCGCGGCAACATGGTGATGCGTAAAGTTGCGTCAAGGGCGTCTGGCATCGGATAATGGATCGGAGATCGGCAGGTTGGCCGGCCCGGCGCGCGGCTAAACGCAGGTGAGCCACTTCTGGTATTTGCGGTTTTTTCCCTTGATCACGGCGAAAAACGTTTCTTGAATATCTTCGGTCACGGGACCGCGCCGGCCGGCGCCGATTTGTCGATCGTCGACTTCGCGAATCGGCGTTAGCTCCGCCGCCGTGCCGGTGAAGAACGCTTCATCCGCGATATAAAGTTCGTCGCGAGTAAACCGTTCTTCGACCACCTCGTAGCCTTTGTCCCGGGCCAAGGTGATGATCGAGTCCCGCGTGATGCCCGGCAGGATCGACGTGAGCGGTGTGGTTTTGATCTTGCCGTTACGCACGATAAAAATATTTTCACCGCTGGCTTCCGACACATAGCCCTCGTTGTCGAGCATCACCGCTTCGTCGTACCCGCCCTTTTTGACTTCAGCTTTGGCGAGAACCGAATTGACGTAGTTACCGGTCGTTTTGCTCTTAGTCATCATGACGTTGACATGGTGTCGGGTGTAGGAGGACACCTTGGCGCGAATGCCGTTCTTGAGACCCTCATCGCCGAGATAGGCGCCCCAAGGCCACACCGCGATGCATACGTTCACCGGATTATGCGGCACGTAGATTCCCAGCTCGCCTAATCCCAGAAAGGCAAGAGGCCGGATGTAACATGCTTTTAACTTGTTGGCCCGGATGACTTCGGCGGTGGCTTGACACATTTCTTCGGCCGTATAGGGCAAAGGAAAGCCCAAAATCTTGCCTGAATCGACGAGCCGTTGCATATGCTCCGGCAGGCGAAAAACTGCCGACCGGCCGTCCGCCATCTCATAGCAGCGGATCCCTTCGAAATAGCCGGTGCCATAGTGCAGTCCGTGCGCCAACACGTGCACCTTGGCATCTTCCCAACGAATCAATTCTCCGTCAAACCAGATTTTTTCCGTCTTCAATGACATGATGAAACTCTGCCGATCGGCGACCGGCTTCTTTCCTGCTGCGTATATTACGTGCCTGCACGCGGCGCATCAAGTCAATCAAAAAAAAGGCCACCCGGTTGTCCGCGTGGCCTAAGACGGTGACCGAAGGATCCTAGAGGCTCTTTTTGAGCACTGGGGCGGCCTTGAATCCAACCGTGCGACTTTCACTGATGTTCATCAGAGCGCCGGTCTGAGGATTTCTGGCTTTGCGGGCCTTGCGCGAGCGTACGGTGAAAGTCCCAAAACCAGGCACCTGGAACCGCCTGCTTTTTTTTATCGCTTTGGCAATGCTCTCGAACGTTGCGTCTACCGCTTCGTTGGCGGTCAGCTTGCTGATTTTTGCGCTCTTGGCAACGGCTTCAATCAACTCTGCTTTGGTCATGCTCTCGCCCTCCCCGTGATCAACCGGCCTTCCGGAAGCTACGTGGAATATTTTTTCTGGCTTTCTTAAAAACAGAGGCCGATCATTTCCAATTCGCCGACAAAAGTCAACAGTTTCTAAAGCGCTTGCGCAGCTTCGTGGAGCAAACCGTAACGCACACCCTGATCGCTGACGATGACGTGCTCGACGCGATGGAATTTCATGATCCGCTCGATCAGACAAGCCCCCGCAAAAATCACATCGGCTCTTTTTGGATCCATCCCAATGATGGCTTTTCGTTCGGCGATCGATTTCTCCTGAAACAGATTGATTTGCCCCTGGAGCTCGTCGAGAGTGAGGCGACTGCCGTGCACATCGCTGTGAGAGTAATGTCGCAACTGTTTGTGCACCGCGGCCAGCGTGGTAAAAGTGCCGGCGATACCGACGAGTGTCAGACTCGAATCAGCTTCGATTCCGAGTCGAGGGAGTCCGGCGATTTCCTGGTCGACGGCTGCGATCAATGCCGTGACTTCGTCACGGTGAGCCGGATCGCTATGAAGAAACCGTTCGGTCAGCCGTACCGAACCAATATCGATACTGACGGACTTAGACACGCCGGATCGGTTGCCGCGTATAAACTCGGTGCTGCCGCCGCCGATATCAATGACCAAGAACTCCTCGGCATCGAGAGAGAGACCGCGCTGAACGGCCAGAAAGGAATAGGCTGCTTCTTCGCGACCGGTGATCACCCGGATGTCAAAGCCGAGCTTGTCGTGATAACGCGCCCGGACTTCCCCGCTGTTTTTGGCGTCGCGCAGGGCGCTCGTACCGACCGCGATGATCTCCTGGACCCCCAAATTCCTGCAGTGGTCGCGGTAACGTTCGAGCACTGCGAGCGCGCGCTGCTCGCCTTCGGGGCTGATCCGGCCGGTGCGGTCGACACCTTGGCCGAGACGCGCGATGTCGGCCAGATCATCCACGACTCTGAAACGGCCCGTCTCCCTGAGGTCGGCGATCAGACAAAGAATCGCATTCGTGCCTATGTCGATAAAAGCGCTGCGGCGTGGACTCATCGGGCCGAGACGATCTCCGCGCTGCGATTCGGTTGCGTATCGGCCGGCGCAATCCGAGTCTCGGTCCCGCGCAACCATGCAGCCATGTCGGCGAGCGCGCGGCGTGACATCAGTTCCTTTTTTTCTTTGCCTCGCACACGCTCGGCCAAAGGCGGGAGCAAGCCGAAGTTCACGTTCATCGGTTGAAACCTGGCGCGCTCGGGATCGCTGATGTAACCCAACAGCGCTCCCAGCGCCGTCGTCGGGGGCGGGGCGACCGGCGGCTTGCCGGCGAGCAGATGGGCGGCATTGATGCCGGCGAGCAGGCCGGTCGCTGCCGATTCAATGTAGCCTTCGACGCCGGTAATTTGGCCGGCAAAAAATAACGACGGACGTTGACGCCACTGGAGGGTCGGCAAAAGGTGTTTGGGCGCGTTGATAAAGGTGTTGCGGTGCAGGCTGCCGAGCCGAACGAACTCGGCTTTGGCCAAGCCGGGGATCAGCGCGAACACGCGCCGCTGCTCCGGATAGGTCATCTTGGTCTGAAAGCCGACCAGATTGTACAGGGTCTTTTCTCGGTTCTCTTGACGCAACTGCACAACCGCGTAGGGACGTCGCCCGGTCCGTGGATCGCTCAGCCCGACGGCACGCATGGGACCGAACGCGAGGGTTTCCCGGCCGCGATCGGCTATCTCTTCGATCGGCATGCAGCCCTCGAACGGCACGAAGCGCTCGAAACTGTGAGTCGGCACGCGCTCGGCGCTCAACAGCGCGGTGACGAAACGATCATACTCTTCGTGGGTCATCGGCAAATTGAGATAGTCATCGCCGCCTTTGTTGTAGCGCGCGGCGCGAAACGCCACCTCGGTGTCGATCGACTCGGCCGTAACGATCGGCGAAATCGCATCGTAAAAGTAAAGATGTTCTTCGCCCAGACGCGCCCTCAGATCGCGCGATAAAGCCGGCGAAGTAAGTGGCCCGGTGGCGAGTATCACGAGACCATCGTCGGGGATCGTCTGCATCTCGCGCCGGGTAATCCGCACTGTGGCTAGCGCTTCGACCGCCTCGGTGAGCGCCGCGCTGAACCGATCGCGATCCACCGCTAGTGCGGCGCCGGCCGGCACCCGGCTGATCTCGGCGCAGCGAATCACCAGCGAATCGAGCTGGCGCATCTCCGCTTTGAGCAGGCCTGCCGGCGCCGTCACCAGATCAGAGCGCAACGAGTTGCTGCACACCAACTCGCCGAGATTGGCGCCGGCGTGGGCCTCGGTCATGCGCTGCGGGCGCATCTCGAAGAGCTCCACGACGATACCGCGGCGAGCGAGCTGCCAGGCGGCCTCCGCGCCCGCCAGCCCGCCGCCGATGATACGAACGATATTTTCCATGACGCAATTGAAGAAAAAAATGGATGAATCGCGCCGCAGCTGCGATGGGTGGCGCGTGCGTAATCGACGACGATCCTACGCGTCGTAACCCGGCGGCTACTGTTCGGCGACCTGGATCGAGTAGCCGCACTCCTTCTTATAGCAACGATGTGTGCGGCCGTTGCGCTTAGTCACTTTCTCGACCAAAATCGGGCTTTCGCAGTCGGGACAAGGTGTCGGCATGGGCTTGTCCCAAGACGCGAATTTGCATTCGGGGTACTTGTCGCAGCCGTAAAAGACTTTACCCCAGCGCGATTTGCGCTCCTTGATGTTACCTTGCTTACACTCCGGGCATTTGACGCCGAGATCGACCGGCTTTTCCAACGGCTGAATGTTTTTACACTCGGGATAGCCGCTGCAGCCGAGAAATTTACCGAATTTGCCCCAGCGTAGCAGCATCGGCCGGCCGCACTCCTCGCAGGTTTCATTGACCTCTTCTTCGGCAACGATTTCAATCTCGCCCGTATCGCTGCGTTTGAAGTTTTTGGTGTTTTTGCACTCGGGATATTGCGGACAAGCGAGAAACTCGCCGTTGCGCCCCCACTTGATCACCATCTTCGCCCCGCACTTGTCACATTCGATGTCCGTCGGCACTTCCTGCCGTTTAACGTCGCGCATCTCTTTCTCGGCCTTCTTGAGATCGCGCTCGAATGGCGTATAGAAGCGCTTCATCGCCTTGGTCCATTTTTCCTTGCCGATCTCGATCTTGTCGAGCTCGTCCTCCATGCTGGCGGTGAACTCCACGTTAAGAATGTCGGGAAAGCTCTCGACCAAGAGATCGGTGACGAGAAAACCCAAATCGGTGGGCAAGAGTTGGCGGCTTTCGTTCTGGCTTACGTACTCGCGGTCGAGAATATTGGAAATAATCGCCGCGTACGTGGACGGCCGCCCGATGCCTTTTTCGTCGAGCTCCTTGATCAAGGAGGCCTGCGTGTAGCGCGGCGGCGGCTGGGTGAAATGCTGGCGCGGGTCGAGCGAAAGCAGATTCAAGGCGTCACCCTTTTGCAAATCCGGCAGCATGCCGTCCGTGTCCTGCGCCTCGTCTTCTTCATCCTCGCCGTTGGCTTGGGCCGCGCGCTCGTCGCGCCCTTCGATATAGACCTTCATGAAACCGTCGAACTTGACCTGCTGGCCGGTGGCGCGAAACAGCGCTTCTTTGACCGGAATCGCGAAAGCGGTTTGATCGTACAACGCGGGCACCATCTGGCTTGCCACGAACCGGTCCCAAATCAGCGAGTAAAGTTGAAACATATCGCGCCGCAAGTAACGGCGCACCCGTTCCGGGCCGTACTCGAGCGAAGTGGGGCGAATCGCTTCGTGGGCGTCCTGCGCGCCCTTTTTCGAGCGAAACGTGTTGGGCTTGCCGGGCAGATAATTCTTGCCGTACTGCGTTTGAATATGCTGGCGCACGGCGGCCAGCGCATCGTTGGAAACCCGCGTCGAATCGGTCCGCATATAGGTAATCAAACCGACTGAACCTTCCTTGCCGAGCTCGACGCCTTCGTAAAGATGCTGCGCCAGCTGCATGGTGCGGCGGGGCTGAAATCCGAGCTTGCGCGCCGCTTCCTGCTGCAGCTTGCTCGTGACAAAGGGCGGCGCCGGATAACGGCGGCGCTCTTTTTTCTCAACCTCGTCGATGACCCAAGCGGCGCCGTCGAGCGACTGAATGATGCCCTGGACCGTGGCGTCGTTTTCCAGACGAAACTTCTTGTTGTCTAGCTTCTGCTCTTTCCACCGAACCAGCTTGGCTTTGAAGGATGGCGGCAGACGCCCTTCCAGAAGCGCGGTCAGCGACCAGTATTCCACCGGCTCGAAAGCGCGAATGTCGGTCTCGCGCTCGCATACCAAACGCACCGCCACCGACTGCACGCGTCCGGCGCTAAGGCCGCGCCGCACCTTGTTCCACAATAGCGGGCTAATCTTGTAACCGACCAGACGGTCAAGCACGCGGCGCGCGATCTGCGCGTCGAATTTGTTGCGGTCGAGCTCCAACGGTTTGGCGATCGCGTCCTGCACCGCTTTCTTGGTAATCTCGTTGATCAGCACGCGGTGCACGCGCTTGTGATTCTTGGCGACTTGTCCGGCGATATGCCATGCAATCGCTTCCCCTTCGCGATCCGGGTCGGAAGCCAAATAGATATTTTCCTTGCCCTTAGCCGCCTTCTTTAGATCGTCGATCACCTTTTTCTTCGCCTGAATAACCGTAAAGTCGGGGGCGAAGTCTTTCTTGACATCGACACCCAGCTTGCTTTTGGGCAAGTCGACGACATGGCCAACGGACGCTTTGACTTGAAAATCCCGTCCCAGATACTTTTCCAAAGTTTTCGCCTTGGCCGGAGACTCAACGATAACCAGATTCTTTGCTGCCATATGGATGAACTCTTTTCTGAGCGTGCTCAACTAGGCTGTATGAATTTATCTTTCCGCCGCGTAAATCTTACCCGGCGCCTGCCGAATCAATCCCTGCAATTCCAGATCCAACAGAATTTCCAACACCTGAGCGGCCGGCAGTCCGCTTCGCTCGATGACCTGATCCACTTGCAGGGAGTTATCTTGCAATAAATCGAAAATCTTTCGCGCACCCGAACTCGCGCTCGGCGGCAGCGCCTGCGCCGTCTCGGCCGTACCGCCGCGGCGCACGAGCTGGGGCGCGATCTCCTCGACGATATCGTTGACGGTCTCGACCAGTTTCGCCCCCTGGCGGATCAATCGGTGCGCGCCGCGGCTGCGGCTTGCGCCGACCTCGCCAGGCACGGCGAATACTTCGCGCCCCTGTTCCAGCGCCAGAGCTGCGGTGATCAACGAGCCGCTTTTCTCGGTTGCCTCGACCACCACGACGCCCAACGACAAACCGCTGATCAAACGATTGCGCGCCGGAAAATTGAACGACATCGGCCGCGTCGCGACCGGCAACTCCGAGATCACTGCGCCCTGTTCACTGATCCGCCGGTACAGTCGTTCATGCTCAGGGGGATAGGGCCGATCGACGCCGGAGCCCAATACGGCGATCGTGCGGCCGCCTGCCTCCAAAGTACACTCATGCGCCGTGCCGTCGATGCCCCGCGCCATGCCGCTCACCACGGTGAATCCCACGCCGGCCAAACCGCGCGCCAGATCGCGCGCGACGCGCCGGCCGTAATCGCTCGCGCTGCGCGATCCAACGATCGCCACCGCACGATCGTCTTCGGCGCGCATCGCCCCTTTGATGTAAAGCACCGGCGGCGGGTCGGCGATCATACGCAAACGTGCCGGATAGCTTGGATCGTTAAACGGCACGATCGTTACGCCGGCTTCGCGAGTGCGCCGCAGCTCATCGTCGATCTCACGCCACTCGGAAAAATTAACGATCGCTTCGATGACATCTCGATGCAACCCTTCGACTTGCCCCAACTCCGCGCGGGAGGCGAAAAACGCTTGGATCGGATCGCTGAAGCACGCCGCGAGCCGCTTAAAGCCCACGCCGCCAAGTCCCTTTATCCGTCCAAACGCAAGCCAAGGCGCATCGCGGTCGCGGGTCGGTACGCCCGTCGAAATTCCTTTCGTAAAAGATAACGATGCCTCAACCATACTCGTTTACAGATTGTCAAACTGGCGCGCGGATCGATGATTCAATGCGAAGCCAGGGAGACGAGATGAAAATGATAAGGTAATTTTCCGCCGAAGGCCAGGCAAGGCTCATAAGCGGTGGCGAAAATGCACCGGGTCATCTCTGCAAAGGTTGTGTTTTTACGCATCTTTCTTCGAATCGGAGCAATCTTTTTTTAGCCGGAACCGAGCACAATTGAAGCAAAGCTGCCGGCGCGACATAACGCTCAATCACGCGATCACACCGGCGCATTGCGGACTGCGTGCTCGAGATGCCCAGCGCGGAGCCGCTTGTCCGCTGTGCAGATCCTTGGATGAATACCGCCTGTTAAGGAGACAGCCGCGACGGCCAAGGTTATGACCGTCGTTGGGTTTTGCGTTCTTCGCGGCGGGCCCTTAAATGGAGTCGAATCGGCGCGTTTTCGAATCCGAGGTTTTCGCGCAGTTGATGAACCAGATATCTCTGATAACTTTCGTGCACCGCGCCGGGCCGGTTGACGAATAACGTAAACGTCGGCGGCCGCGTGCCGGTCTGGGTCCCGTAGTAAAACTTCACCGCCCGGCCCTGCGACAGCGGGGCGGCGTGCGCGCGGACGATTTTTTGCAGCGCCTGATTGACCGTCGACGTGGACACTTTGCGCCGGTACGCTTGTATTACCCGCATCGCCGTCTGTAACATCTTGTGCACGCCCTGGCCGGTCGCCGCCGAGATAAACGCGATCGGAGCAAACTCGAGGAACGAGAGCCGATAGTTCACTTCGTCGCGATACTTCTCGGTGTCGCCGTCGTTTTTTGCGACCAAGTCCCACTTGTTTATGGCCAGCAGCAGCGCCTTGCCGCGTTGAATCGCGTAGCTCAGAATCTGCGCATCCTGATCGGTGACGCCTTCTGGCCCGTCGATGACATGGATGATCAAATCGCCGCGGTCGACGGCGCGCAGGGCACGGTTGACGCTAAAACGTTCGATGCGGTCGTCGATCCGCGCCTTACGGCGAATGCCGGCGGTATCAATCACTATCCAGGGTTGGCCCATGATCTCGAACGGCGTTTCGAGCGAATCGCGTGTCGTACCCGCCTTGGAATCCACGACCGAGCGTTCAAAACCGAGCAGACGATTGATCAGGGTCGACTTACCCACGTTAGGTCGGCCAACCACGGCAACCCGCAGCGGCTCGAGAACTTCTTCCGGATCCTCGGGAGCTGCGCCGGCGCCGCGCGGCACGTCATCGGGTAAACGGCCGACAATATCGTCCATCAGGTTCGCGATACCCAAGCCGTGCTCGGCCGAGATTGAATAAAGCCGATCGATGCCAAGAGCGAAAAACTCGTAAAGATTGTCGCCGCGCCGCTGTGAATCGAGCTTGTTGACGGCAAAAAACACCGGCTTATTCGTTCGCCGCAACTCATCGACCGCTTCGCGATCGAGCGGGTTCAGACCGCTTTTGCCGTCGAACAGAAAAACGATGATGTCCGCTTCCATCAGCGCGAGACGGCTCTGCGCTTGAACAGTCTGTTCGAGTTTGCCGCCGCTGTCCGACTCCATACCGCCGGTATCGACGAGCTGATAGCTGCGCCCCGCCCACTGAGCCTCGGCGTAGTTTCGATCACGGGTCACGCCCGGCAAATCGTCGACGATCGCTTTGCGCTCGCCCACGAGACGGTTGAACAACGTCGATTTCCCAACATTGGGCCGGCCGACAATGGCGACGAGCGGCAGCTTTCTCGTCCGCTTGTGACGTGCGGTCAAACGCGCCGTGGAAGGTGCCTGCATCTACAAACCCATCTCGCCCAGTAAATGTGGATTTTGTGTCCAGCCCGGATCGACGCGCACAAAAAGCTCGAGAAAAATTCGACAACCGAGTATTTTTTCAAGTTCCTCGCGCGCCTGCTTGCCGATCTCTTTGAGCATGGCACCGCGCTTGCCGATCAAAATCCCCTTGTGAGAATCGCGTTCGGTATGGATGGTCGCCGAGATCACGAGCAAGTTCTTTTCCTGTTTCTCGGTGAATTCGTCGATCGTCACCGCCACGCCATAAGGAATTTCCTCCCGAGTGAGCAAAAATACCTTCTCGCGGACGATTTCCGAAGCGAGAAAACGCTCGGACTGATCGGTGTACTCGCCTTCGGTAAAAAACGGCGTTCCTTCGGACAGCCAGTTTTCGACGATATCCAGAGCCAGCTGCACGCCCTCGCCCGTAAGCGCGCTGACCGGCACGATCTCCTTGCCCGGCGCCAGCTGCGAGCAGCGCTCCATCAACGGCAGCAACTTTCCCTTGGAAACCAGGTCGATTTTGTTCAAGAGCAACAGCACCGGGGTCTCCAAGCCACGTATCGTCTCGGCGATTCGTTCTTCTTCCTGTTTGATTTTATCATGGGAGTCAAGCAACCAGATGACACCGTCCACTTCATCGAGGGTCTGCAGGGCGGTATCGACCATGCGTCGATTCATCAATGAATGCCCTTGATGAATCCCCGGCGTGTCAAGAAAAACGATCTGCGAGGCCGGAGTCGTGCGTATGCCGGTAATGCGATTGCGCGTGGTCTGTGGCTTGGGCGAAACGATGGCGACCTTCTCGCCGAGAATTTGATTGAGCAGCGTCGACTTGCCGACGTTGGGCCGCCCGATTATGGCAATCGTGCCGGAGCGGAAAGTCGGCGGGTTTTTTTTCTTGTTCTTGTTTTCCGGCTCTGCCATAAATCGAAACCGAGGACGAAGTATTATGACATCGCCGAACCGCCGTTCAAGGTCGACTCCGGGAGCCCGATCCCAGCCATGCCGATCCGATTGACTGCACCGATGAAACGGCGCCTCACCCGGCGCGCCTTAGAGATGGTCGAGAACTCCCTGAAATTTTTTCCGGAATTGCGGGACGCCACGATCACGGTCGGCTATACGCGCAAACACTTGGGCAGTGCGACGATCATTTATCGCAAGGGCATCATCACGCGGCTGATAATCCGCCTGAGGGTTCGCAAAGTGACCTATCAGACCATCGGCCACGAATTGACCCACTTGATTCAGGGCCTGGCGCATGGGGGTCGATCGCGATCCCGCTCGGCTGATCCGGCCAAAGTCCCGTCCGGCGAACAGCAGTGCGATATCTGGACTTTGGCGCGCGCTCCACTATTCTGCGATGACCCGCCAACTTACATTAAAATGCCGCGGTCAATCCGCGAAAGTTGGCCGGAGTACGCCGATCAAGTGCGTCATCTGTGCATCGCGGCTATCGCGAAACGCCATACACACCGGTTTTATATCCGTTGGCTCGAACAAGAACTGCGCAATTTGGCAAAAACAGCGCGCGCGGAAAACCGCCAAGCGCAGCAGTTATTTTTGCCTTTCGTAGTTTAGCCGGCGTTGGCGGCACGGTCTTATGGCATCCAAAACGTGTTGTTTGTGATCAATCGTCGGGCGATCGCAAGATCGCATCGATTTCTTTCACTTGCTCCGCGGTCAAATTCCAGTCCGCGGCCCTTACATTGCTGATCAGTTGCTCGGCTCTTTTTGCTCCCGTGATCACCGAACACACGGGCGCCTGGGCCAGCAGCCACGCCTGCGCCAATTCGTTAACCCCGCGGCCCTGCGCTCTCGCCCACGCCGACAGCCGGGTGACGGCCCGAAAGTTTCTTTCCGTCATCAGCTCTTGGACATTTCTTACCGACTCACCGCGTGAGCCGGGCGGCGGTGCTTTTCCCATCTCGTACTTCCCCGTGAGAAATCCACCGGCCAGCGGATAGTACGGCACGAAGCCGACTTTGTGCATGCGGCAGTACGGCAAAATTTCGCTTTCGACCTCCCGTTTTAACAGGTTGTACTCGGATTGCAGCACGACGAAGCGGCTCCAGCCCTTGACCTCCGCCAACAGGTTAGCGTGGGCGAGTTGCCATGAAGCGTATGCCGAGGCGCCGATGTAGCATATCTTCCCCAAACGAACCAGATCGTCCAGCGCGCGCAAGGTTTCTTCGATCGGAGTGGTGTCATCCCAGCGATGACAGTAGTAAAGCCCGATCCGATCGGTCTGCAGGCGGCGCAAGCTTTGTTCGACGGCCTGCATCATCTGATAGCGGGATGCGCCCCAGCTGTTGGCGCTGGTTTTTCTGGGGAAATTGAACTTTGTCGCTAACACGACCCGGTTCATGCGTCCTTTTAGCGCGTGACCCAATGTTTCTTCGGAGCGGCCGTCATTGTAAACGTTGGCAGTATCGATAAAATTGACCCCGCTATCGAGCGCGGCGTCGATAATCTTGTTGACTTCTGCCTGCGGCACGTCTTCGGAACCGAAACGATTCGCGCCGAGACCGACGACGGACACACGCACGCCCGAATGACCCAGTTGGCGGTATTCCATGAAATCTCCTTGGTATTTATCTGGCCGTCAAGGGTGAGAAAAGCGAATCAAGACTTGCGCTTACGGATTGCGATAGAGATCGGCCTTACCCAGCGCTGCGCCGCCTGGCCGGAGCGCTCCCGGCCGCAGTTCCAGCACTCGGTGAATTGACCTTCGAGGGTTTCACCGCAGCCGACGCAGTGCCAGGGCTTTTTCACCGACTCGAGCGGCGCCAGTGTCTGCTTCAGGATCGATTTGGCTCTGCCGAATTTTTCATCGTCGAGGACCCAGAGCTCCGGCCAGCACTCGATCGGCGGAAGCTCGCCAGCAGCGCTGATCAGGTCGACGTTCTTGGCGATACACTTGATGCCGAACGTTGCCAACACGTTCTTCAAGTGGCCGATCATCATCGGATCTTTGGCGCTGTAAACCCGTTTCATCTACCCTCGAGAGTTGCTACTCACCGCGTCGCAACGCTCTCTCATTGAGCTTGAGCCGTGCCCCAAGCCAGAGCGAACGTTCGAGATGATCGCCATAGCTATCACCGGATGAAGGGTGAACCAGCACGGACAATCCTTCGCGATGGAGCATCAGCCATGACACAACCTTACCGAACTCTTCCGGGGAGAAGACCGCTTGATACATCGCATCGAGATGCGGACCGACGGCCTCGTCATGCCAGCTCCCGAGTCGAACGTTGAATGCGCTCAGCCCCACGCGCACCCGTGCCGCCGCGTCGCGCGTCTTTGCCGGATCATAATAAATATGGGCGTGGTAATCTCTTATTACCCGTTCGCTCATTGTTCACCTCGCGCATTCAGTCTCTGCAGTCTTATTACCAAATCACGCTGGCAGAAGCCAAACGCAAGACCATCCGGCGCAAAACGGAACCGCGTTCCGCTTCGCCGGGGTTGAGCAAAACTATTTGTGGTTCTGAGGAGCTAGCAGATTGGCAGGTCTAAGCAGTCACGAATTAGCCGGCTCGGGCAAAACTTCATCGGGGAAAAGATATTCGTAGCCAGCCGGGCCGAAGTTGACCAGGATCAATTGGCGACCCATATTTTCCACCATTCGGACGAACGTGCCTTCGCGAGGTAGGACAACGCCGGTCTTCTGCGATCGGATCGGTTTGACGGTTATCAATAGATCTCCCGGACTCATTGACTCTCCCTTCCCATGCGAATCAACCTGCTCTAAGTTCCGTCTCATCAATAGCGCCTCATCCGGTCGACTCAGCGTCTCTCACTAATTAGACGCCTGACGAAGCGAAATAAATGCAATCATAGGACCAAAAAAATTGGCCCCCTCCGTGAATCATGGCGTTGAGCTCATGATGTTTCGCCCTTCAGCCGGAAATCTCGATAGAAAAAAGGGATTTTTTGTATTTGCGGCCTTGCGCCCGGCCGCCTGATTCACCCGCCAAGGGAGCCGCTCGGTCAATCGTGCTGGAAAATAAGGCAGGCAATTTCATACTTGGAGGCAGGATCAGTGCAGAAATTGTCCCTTCTGACCCGATTTGAACGCGAAAAAATCGTGCCAATTCATGATCGAATTAATGAAGTCGCCCAGCATAGCCATCGAACGCGGCCACCTGATTGCAAATCCCCCCGGCTCCGCGGCATTCGTCGCTGCGGGACTCGTTCGGCTGTCAATCGAAAATCGTTCATCCAAGGAGAAAGGATTCGGATCTCGGCAGATCTGCTAACTTAGCTTGGTGCAGCGGCGTGAATCATCAACCACGGGCAAGCTACCATAAACAAAAATTTTTTACTATTTTTTTTCTGGAAATTTTGACTTTTGTTTGGCGGATATCAAACAATTTGAGCAGACGCCCTTCAGTCCTTTTAACCAACCTTTAAAGAAATGATGCCGGCAAGCGAGCTTGCCGCAGCGGGAGCATTTTCTGCCGCCAAGCTCGCCGAACTTTGCGCCGCACAATGCACAGGTAAAGGGCACGATGTTGACCGCGCAAAAGCTCATGAGCACTCTTCCATATAAAGCCTTTCTCCAGCCTACTCTTTTGCATCCAACGTCGTCGAGGATCTTCCGGGCTTCACCGCGCCCCGAAATGGAGCAATCTCGGTCCGACCTCAAGTGGGGTGCCGTGAAGCGTCAAGAAACCGGATTGACGAGCATCGCCCGGCCGCGCCACTGGCGCAAGACCAGATCGGCGAGAAACAAAAACAGCGCCGCGCCTGCCAGCGGCCACCAAGTATCTTGTCCCTGCCGGCTTTTTTCGGGAGTCGGTGTGTAGAAACGTCTGAGCGCTTCGTTGAATTTTTCGGGATCGACCATTTCGCCGCCGGTTTCTTCGGCGAGCCGGCTGAGCATTGACAGGTTAGGTTTTAGCTCGCGATATTCTTTCGGATAGGGCGCGACGTAGGGAACCGTCGCCAGCGGCACCGGCTCCGCGCCGCCGTCGCCCTCGGCATAAACAGATAGGAAATGAATGCCGCGTGCCGCCGGCGTGAAGTTACCCTCGTAGCGGCCCGGCGCAGTCTGTCGAAAGCTCCGCTGTTGACTGGTCTGATTCGGTGCCGTGATATTCGCTTTGACGTTGAGTTGATTCAAAAACTTGCCGTCGCGCGACACCAGGTCGGTGACGACCTTGATGGTTTCGCCCTCGGCGTGCAACTCCGTCTGGATTCCAGTGTCCACAAACTTGCGCATGGTATCGCGGGCGAGTTGGCTCGCCCATTGAGAAAATCCCGGCCAGCTCACCCAGTCCCTGCCCCAGCGCCCGCTTAAATCGGAGGTAAACGCCATCACCCGACCGAGACCGTGGCGCCAGGACACCAGCAGCGGATCCTTATCCACGCGCATCAACAGCTCCGCGCGCGGCTTGGGATAAGTCAGCACGTAGCCGCGCAGCGACGGCAGGTTACTTTGCGCGATGCCTTTGAGCGGACCCATCGACGCGACGATCGTCGGAGTGACCGTCTTTTCAATCAACAGATCACGCGAGATCAGCAGTGTTTCCGTCGTAAAGATTTGCGGGATCGTTTGCGGGTCTAGGGCAACATAACCTCTGCCTTTGCCGTTCTTCGCGATCTCCGCCATGAGCTGCACGTCGGCGTCGCTGCCGACCGAAACCGTTGACACGGTAATGCCGTCACGAGCCAAGTTTTCGACCAGCGTGTGAAAGTCCGCTTTGTCAGTGAGCCCGTCCGAGAGCACGATCACATGTTTGATCGCTGCTTGCTTGCCGGCAATGACCCGATGCGCTTCGAGCATCGCCTTAAAAAGGTCCGTGCCGCCATCGGATTGTAACGAGGCGAGTTTTTCGGAAATCCATTCACCTTGGCCGACCTGGCGAAACGGCAGCGCCCAATCCCAACCGGCATCGAAAGCAAGGATGCCGACCTGATCCGTCGGGTTCATGATATCGGCGGCCGCGATCGCCGCCGCCTTCGCGAGATCGAGCTTGGTGTTGCCCTCCGATCCCGCGCCCATACTGCCGGATTTGTCGATAACGAAAAGCAGCGCCACGTGCGGCATCTCGAGCCGCGCGGGCGGACGCATATCCACCGGCAGAATCCGCTCCAGCGGCGTGCGAAAGTAACCGCCGGCGCCATAACTTTGCGAGCCGCCGATCACCAGCACACCACCGCCCAGGTCGCGCACGTATTTTTCCACGTTCTCCATCTTGGCATGGGTCAGTTGAAATGCCGGTACGTTATCGAGCACCAGCAGATCATAGGCGGAAAGCTCGGAGAGCGACAACGGATGGATCTGCGGGGTTGACTCCATCACAGCGTAGCCTTGCACCTCCAAGACCCGCGAGATCACGCGCGGGCTCTCCTGATGCCCCGACAGCAGGAGTACTCGCGGCGGTCCTTTCACGGCGACCACGGCTTGCAACAAATTGTTTTCCGCCAGAGTGTCATCCGGAGCTTCAACCAGTAGCTCGTAGGAATGGTTGCCGCGCTCGCTGAGGCTGTCGCGGAAATCGATCGAGTTCCGGCCGGGCTTGAGCGCCATTTCCCGTTCGGAATGGAGCACGCCGTCGCGCAACAAGCGCACACGCGCCGGCGCTTCACGCAGGCTCTCGACGACGCCGCGGATTTCGAATCCTTCGGCGCTGTCGACCAGCCGCGGTACGGTCAGGTCGCTGAGATAAACCTCATTGCGCCCGCGCGCCAGGCTTACCGGCAAGGTCCACACCTGTACGTCCTGAGCGCGCAAGAGCGGAATCACGCGGGCGATCTCGCCGCGGTTTTCGTTGCCGTCGGAAACGATCAAAATTTTTCCCTGCCGGCCTTCGCCGATCTGGGCCACGGCGGCTTGCAGCGCCGCTTGAATATCGGTTTCCTCGCGGTCGAGGCGAACGCCGAAATCGCCCAGTGGTATTTGTTCGCGCGGCAACGACTCCCACTCGGGCGCGCGGCCGAACGCCATGATCCCGGTGCGTACCTGGGCATTCTTGAGTCCGCTCGCCGCCTCGAGAAGCTCCTGCGCCTTCTCGCGTCCCTCGTGACCAACACTGCGCGACACATCGACGCCGAGGACGACATCGAGAGCGGTGGTCGAGCGAAACATACGCGGATTCCATAGCGCAAGCGCCAATACGACCAATACAGCGCCGCGAAGAATCACAGGATAGATCGGCAAACCTTGGCGCAACGCCAGGAAGAGCTCTATCCCAAGCATAACCAGCACCGCGCTCACCAGCACGGGCCAGAGCGAGAACCCGAGCTCGAGCCCGGCATTGCTTTGCTCAGCCCGCCGGGCGCCGCTGCTTAAATTGACCGGCGGCACGATCTGTGATTCGTCTTCGTCGAACAAATTGACGGCAAAACGGCCCTCGCGCGCGGCACTCTTGAAGCGGTAAAAGCCCGCCTGAAAAGTATCGGCGAAAATCATCGGAGCCACGGTTGCGGAAAAAACCTCTTTCTGCCCCGACGGCGCGGTAATTTCCACGGCGCTTTCGCTGGGCGGCAACCGCAATGCGATCGGAGCGCCGGCCCGGGCAGTCTGCGCCGGGAATTCCAGCCGCTGCGGCTGAAACCATTCGAGCGCATTGTGAAACAGCAACGGAAAGGCGATGCGCAGCGGCAAATCCGAAGCCATCAAATCAAAACCGACAAACAGGACGCGCAGTTTCCCTCGATCCAGCGCATACATTAGCGCGCCCTCGGCGGCGCGTGCCAAAACCGTCCCTTCGCCTCTGAGCGCGACCCGGCGGGCTTCTTGTACTCGGAGATCGCCGAGGCTGAGGCCCTGCGTGAGCGGATGCTTCGCGATCGGAGCAAGCACGCGTGGATTCTGAACCTTGCCCGTGAGCACGATCGGCAAATTCGGCGCTACGGTGTCGATGAGTATTAGATTCCCCTGCGTCAGCGCCGGCGCCGCCACGCGATCGAAGATCATCACGTCAAACTGTTTTTGCTCCAACTCCGGCTGCCACTGTGGCGCGCTGCTCACCTCCACGTGAGGAAAGAGACGCAAGAAACGGCTCAAGTAGAGATTTCCCGGGCCGACATACAACAGCTTCAACGGCGCGCGATCGGTGAGCGCCAAATAAGCCTGATTATCCGTGGCCAAGTCGTCGTTGACCTCGAGGCGGGCGAGCAACTGCCCTTCGAAGCTGCCGTCGTACGGAAAAATCATCACGCGCCGCTCCTGCGCGCCAAGCTCGATCTCTTCGCGCGCCAGCCGCTTGCCGTCCAGACTCAGGATGAGCGGCGCGCGCACCGGCTGGGCCGTGAAGTTTTTCACGTGCACCATGATCTCGGCTGGAGAGGCCTGGGTGTCGTGGCGCCGCACTTCGAAGCCGACAATGGCGACGTTATCCTTGCCGCCATCGACTTGGACGAAGTGGAGATGAGCGCCAGCCTTGGCGAATTCGTCGGCGCCCGCAAACGCGCCGTCACTCAGCACGATCACGCGATCCGGGCTGCCGCGCTTGAGAAACGCATGGGCGAACAGAATCGCCTCTTTGATGCGCCCGGGCGTATCCGTGGCTTCCAAGCCGCGCGCCAGTTCGCGCAAGCGGCGCTGGTCGGCGGTGAAAGGAATCAGCAGGCGCGGCTCTATGCCGGCGCCGATCACCATCATTCTCTGTCCGGCGCCGAGATGATCGACCAGACTCAACAACTCCCGTCGCGCGGCGTCGAAGCGCGCGGCGCCGCGCCCTTTCGCTTTCATGCTGGCGCTCAAGTCGACGACCACGACCAGGTCGCCGGACGCGCTACCAAAGTGGCGCAACCAGGGATCGGCTAGCGAGGCGATGAGCGCCGTCGCCGCGAGCAGCTGCAAGATGAGCAGTAAATTGTTGCGCAGCAGCCAACCGAGCCGGGTGCCAAGTGGCCGCTCCCTGAGCACCCGCTCCCACAGAAAAAAGGTCGTGGTGCTAATTCGAAGTCCCTTGGGCTTGAGGCTATGCAGGAAGACAATCAGCGGGATCGCCGCCGCAAGCAACAACAGCGCGGAGGGTAGACGCCAAAACATATCTCACGCCACGCTGCTCACCTGGCGCAGCGTCTGCAAAACAAACTCCTCGAAAGGCACGCTCGTGGTCGTGCGCAGATAATCGATGCCACGGGCGGCGCACATGGATTCGACTTCTTTGAAGTAGCCGGCGACTTCCGCCTTAAAGCGCCGGACCAGCTCGGCATCGAGAAAGAGCTTGCGCTCGCGTCCGCCCTCGACATCGATCAAAGCGACGTCGCCCCAGGGTTCCGGCGTGATTTCTCGCTCGTCAACGACGTGAATCATCAGCAGCTGGTAACGTTTCGCCGTCAACTCTTCGAGCGCGGCGCGCCAGCCGAGCGGATCGAACAGGTCGCTGACAATCACGACGAAGCCCGGATGGGGGAACAGATTGGTGAAAGTATGGATCGCCGCGCGCAGATTGGTTTCGCCGTCGCAGGAAAGTTTGGCGAGAAAGCCGAACAGGCTAAGAATTTGTTTTCGGCCGCGTCCCAGGGTCAACGGCGCATGCAGGCGCGCAGAAAAGGAGGCGCCGCCGACGCGGTCGAGATTCTTAAGGCCGATGTACCCCAGCGCCGCCGCGACCTTTTTGGCGTAATCTATCTTCAACGGCGCGCCCTCGGCCATAGACCGGCTGGTGTCGACCAGAAGATAAATGTTCATCTCTTCTTCCGAAGTAAACACTTTGAGCAACACGCGCTCGAGACGCCGGTAAATATTCCAGTCGACGTAGCGCAGATCGTCACCGCGCTGATAGCGCCGGTAGTCGGAGAACTCCAAGCTGAAACCTCTGCGTGCTGCCGCGTGCTCGCCCTTGGCGCCGGCCCAACTCAAGCGTTTGGCGACCAGATGCAAACGCTCGAGCTTTTTCAAAAACTCGGTGTCGAAGAACGTCTCGGGTTGCCCCGCGCGGGTCTCGCGAGGGGAGGCTGCAATCATTGGCGCCTGGCCCGCGTTCCGAGCGAAGCGGGGAATCTTGTGTCCGGCGCTACGCAACAACTTCGCAACGGCGGCGCCGATCTTGGCCGGCGACGTTTCAAGACTCGAAACTCGAAAGGTGAAACTCATCAGGCTCTATTCGACTTCTGCCACATGGCCGGCGATCTCACCCAAGATTTTTTCCGCGTTGACGCCCTCGGCATCGGCTTCCAAGTTGAGGATCAAACGATGGCGCAAGCTCGGCAGTAATAAACTGCGCACGTCGTCGAAGGCGACATTCGGCCGGCCGGCGAACAGCGCGCGCGCCTTGGCCGCCAAGATCAGGCTCTGTAGTCCACGCGGGCTCGCTCCATAGAGAACGAACTTTTGCGCCAAGCCGCCTGTGCCGTTGCCCTGCTTCTCATGCGGATGCGTGCCCAGCACCAATCGAACCGCGTAATCTTTGACTACGTCGGCCAGCGGCACTTCGCGCACCCACTGGCGCATGTGCATGATCGCCGGTCCGTCCAAGATCTCGCGCACTGCGGACGGCGGTGCCGCTGTGGTGAGATCGGCGATGCGGCCCAGCTCCTCACGGCTGGGGTATTGCAACAGTAATTTAAAAAAGAACCGGTCAACCTGCGCCTCCGGCAGTGGGTAGGTCCCTTCCATCTCGATCGGATTTTGTGTTGCCAGGACCATGAACGGACTTTCCAGCCGATGGATCTTACCGCCGATCGTGACGCTCTGCTCCTGCATTGCTTCCAACAGCGCCGATTGCGTCTTCGGCGTAGCGCGGTTGATCTCATCGGCGAGGACGATATTCGCGAACACGGGACCGCGCTGAAAATCGAATACTTTGCGTCCAGCAGGATCATCCGTGAGCATGTTCGTTCCGGTGATGTCCGCCGGCATGAGATCGGGGGTAAATTGAATGCGCGAGAAACTGAGACTCAAGATCTCACCGAGACGGCGCACCATCAGAGTCTTGCCTAAGCCCGGCACGCCTTCGAGCAAGCAGTGGCCGCCGCACACCAGAGCGATAAATACCTGCTCGATCAGCTCTTCATGGCCGACGATCACCCGCGCCATCTCCGACTTAATCTGGTTAAATGAGGCGAGCGCGCTGTCGATCCGTCGCTCGATCTCCGTAGCTGGGTCCATTGGTTAAATTCTCCTCAGGCTCTGAACCGACCCTTATGGCTGGGGAATGGAAAGACTTGGGATCGAAAACCGATCATTCCGATTGTCCATTACTCTAACCCGTTCCGCGCATTCACTTGTTCCCCTCTCCCAGTGACAAAAAGTAGTTCTTGATCGTCTCTTTGAGCGCCTCGGGTACGCGCTCGGAATTCAGTTCTTGCTCGGCCTGTCGGCGGTAAGAAGCGACCACTTCCTCCTGCGAGACCATGCTCTTTCCCGGCGTCGGTTTGCCTTTGAAAAATAATGACGTGCTCTCACCCGCACCGAGCGCGCCTTTCACTTGAGTCGAAGCGTCGGCGCGAAACTCCGGCAACGAATGATGTTCTTCGGCACGCTTTCCCGGCTCTTTGCCGGGCAGACTGTTGTGATTTTTCTCTTTGATACCGTCGGGCGCCGGATCTTCTTTGCCTGGACCGCTGCTGCGTGCCCAATTCTCGCCTGCCTCCCCGCGGCCTTGCTGCATCATCTGCTGTAAATATTGCTGCGCGTCCAACAACGCCCGGCGATCCAACTCGCCTGTGACCTCTTGCTCAAGCTTGTCGAGATACGACTTAAGCTCGCTCCGCGCCGGACTCTGCCCACCTCGGTCCGCCTTATCCAAGCGCCGCTTGAGCTGCGGCAGCGCCGCCAGCCGTTCCATCCATTGCCGGCCGAACTCCTCGGCGCCCTTCGGCAGATCCGGGAGTTGCGCGAGGTCGCGCGCCGCCGCCAATTCAGCTTTGAGGTCCTTAAGACTCTGCTGGCTTTCCGCCGCCGAAAGGGGATCCTTTTCGCTGTCCGAATTCGCCGCTTCCTCGAATTTTTTGGCGATCCCGGCCAAGTCCTTTTTGAACGATTCGTCGGCGGTGTTCTTTTCAAGCCCCGCACGGGCGACTTTCTCGAGCTCCTGGCCCATCTGGAGGCTTTCTCGCAAGCCTTCGTTGCGGGCTTTTTCCTGGAGCTCGCGCGCGTATTCACGCGCCCTGTGGGCCAACGTCTGAGGTGCCGAGGAACGATCAACGGAAAAATCCCAGCGGTCAAAATCGAGCCATAACAAGGTAAACCAAAGAACAAAGAGCGGCAGGGCGAGATACGCCGGCCAACTCCAACGGCGCGGAAAGAGCGCGCGCGGATCGACCGTAGACAGTCTTGCCTGGGCCTGTTTGAAAACCAGCTGAGCCGCCGGGCTTGGGTCGGCGCGCGCCGACAGTTCCCAGGCGGTCACCGCGCGCTCTTCGAGCGCGAGCGCCTTGTCGAGCAACCTTGCCGCATGCGCGTCATCCCGACACGCCCACCGGCGCCGATAAAAAAAGCACGGCGCAAGCGCGCCGAACAAAAAAACCGGAACGAGCCAGCGCAACCAATCGATCGGCAATAAAACATGCAACGGAAAAATCAGCAGCGCCAACGCGAACGCCGCGCCAAGTGCGGCGGCGCAAATCTGCTCGTGCCGTTTCCGCCGCTCCCAGCCAATCTGCTCGGCGAGCTTACGTTTTAACTGATCCATGACGGTGCTCACAACAGCGGCTCCCGCGCCAACGCCCAGCGATGTACGGCGTAACCGGTAGCGCCGAGAAAAAAATGAAAAGTAAGGTGCACCACAGTTCCGGACCATTGCCAACCGAAGAGGGACAGTGGCGGCAGTTCCTGGCGGCTCAGCAGGGCGAGGACAAACGCCACCGGATTTAACGGCAGATAAAAAAGCGCCGACAGAAAAATCAAGCAAACAAAAAAACTACGAATAAAAACCTGGCGGCTTTCGATGCGGCGCTCCCAAACGGCCAAGGTCGCCAGTCCCCAGACCCCGTACGCCAGGGCGTAAAATGGCAACAGCAGCAGAGTTAGGGCGATGATTGCGAGCGGAGTGCGCGCGATGGCACCGGCCCAGATCAATAAAGGTCCACACAGCAACAGCGACACTCCGACATGCACCACCAGAAAGTACAATTGAGCCCAGCTGACCGAAGCGACAGGTTGCGCCTGGTCGCGCAGCCAGTGTTTGAGCGGCTTGAAGCGCCAGGGCGCGAATTCTTGATTGGCCACGCGCAAAGCGAAATAGACCATGAGCACCAATGCCGTTACGGCTGAAACTTTAAACAGGCTCGCCGACCCGCTCCACATCTGAGCGTCTAAGGATGGCACATACAAGGACAGGAATTCTACCGGGGCGAGGATCACGAGCATATAAAAGTAAACAGCAAATCCATGCCCTTCGTCAAAATAAACGGCGAGGCTCTCGCGCCAGACGGGATTGTCTTTCATTCCTCCTCCTCTCCCGGCAGCGGAAAAATAGCCCGAAACAGCGTATAATCCTGAGCTTGAATGCGCGGATCGTCGATGCGCACGAGCGACTCGGGGTTTTTGACCCAGCCAAAGAAAACTGCCGCTCCACTGATCCAGCGCGAATCACCGTCACGCGGGAACATCGAGGAGTGAAACAAGATATCGCGCGTCTTATCGGCGAAAGTCATTTCGCGCAAGTTCAGAGTTTCCGCGCGCGCCGCTCCGGTCGCGTTGTTGACTTGTCTATCGGACAGCGGAAAAACCCGGCGCAAGCTCTCGCCGCGCGGCACCACGCCAATATCGAAACGTTGCCCCGGAACCAACAGCCAGCAGTTGACCAGATCCTTGCCACTGCGATTATTGACGCGCATGACCAAGCGATCCGCGTAGGCTTCAAATTCGGCGCCGACCCCGAATCGGTCAACACGGCGCAGGCGGTACAGCCGATAGTCCCACTCGCGCAGCGGCAAGCGATAACGGCTCGCGCCGCCGGCGTCCTGGGTGACGACCGCAGCTTCCGAGTTATCGCGAGCGCGGCTGGTGACCGGGGTCAAATCGATCCAGCCGCGATCGAGCTGCAAGTCATACTGGCGCAGTTGAGTCGAGAACAACGCTAGATTGGCCTGCGTATCGACGAATCCCTCGCCGCTGTTCTCCAGCACGGTGGAAACCAGTAGCACCCCGTCGGGAATATTGCCGCCATGGCTGAAATGGACGTAGCCCGCCGCCGTGCCGCCGGTGACGAACGTCATCAGCGCAACGAATAGTCGGCGCGGCGCGAGACGTTTTTTTTGCCAAAGCCAGGCAATTGCGCCGATACCAACCAGATAACCGGACATGGCGAGGAAAAGCGAGGCGGAAGGCACATAGGTGGCGATGAACTTAGGGCTCGCGATCAACTGATTGAACACCGCATCGCTCCATTCGGTGCGTGGCAGCGGCTCTTCGGCGCTAGCAGGCGCCAGCAGCGGTTGTAAGAACTTAGGCAAGCCTTCCCATTTGGATAGTGGCGGGCGGCCGATGTCGAGGGCGAGATACGTAATTCGCCCCCGGCCGCGGCTCGTTTCCACAAGCATGGGAAGTCCGTCGATCTCAGCGAGCGCTTTACCGCTTAAGACCGTCGAGGCCTGCGTCCACACGCCAGGCAGTGCGGCCTCCGGCTGATTGTTGTCCGGCGCGGGCGCAAACGAAACTTGTTTGGCGCCGCTCACACGGACGGGCAGAAAACGCGCCAGCGCCGGCTCCTGGTAGAGCGCGTAGTTCAGGCTGCCGATGATCAACATACGGCCGCCGGCGGTGAGCCAGTGGTCGAGAGCAAGAAGCTGCGCGCGCGACAGCTCGCGCAGCGATTGGTCATAGAGGATTAGATGGGAAACGCCGAGCAGCGCACGTGAATCGGCGGCAAGCTCGCCGGGCGATACAGTGACCAGCCGTCGACTTTGCGGCAGAGCGGTGAGCGCGATAGGGGGAAACGCGCTGCTGCCGCTCATCATCAAGAGGACGGGGCCCGGCGAGAAGTGACGGCGCAAATCGATCTCGCGCTGCGCCTTAGCGCCGGCGGCGTCGAATCTAATGGATAATGGCCGGCTGATAAAATCAGGATCGACGGTGAGCTGAACCGATTTGCGCGATTGGCCGCCGAGAAAAACCGCGCGCCGGTACTTAGCCAGGTACGGCGCGCCGCCTTTGGTCGCACCGCCCTTCCAGACCTGAACCTCCAGAATTCCTTCGACCGGGCGGCCAGTGTTGCTTAGCCCGACCTCGAGTGGAAACGGATGCCCGAGTTGAAAGACGCCATGAAAGCCGACGCGAGGCTCAATCAAAATCTCCGATCGCGCCGGTGTCGCGCTCGAGGCTAAGAACAACAGGCCGGCGGCAATTAAATGCGCGTCGAACCTAAACTTACACTCGTTAAATTGAGGCAAGCGCCGGGAACCGAGGCGCCGTCGGGAGGAGAGATTTAGCGCAATGCGTATGGCTGAAAAGGACATATTTCCTTTCCAGAATGGCCCGTCCCACTCGTGGCAACGACTTTATTCGATGTATTCCACGCTGAGTATGTCGAAAGTTCGGACACCTGTCGGAGTGTGTACTTGAACTTCGTCTCCTTCGCTCTTGCCGATCAAGGCGCGAGCGACTGGGGAGCTGATTGAAATCTTGCCGTTCTTCGGCTCCGCTTCATGATCGCCGACGATCTGATATACCACCTTATCTCCCGTGTCACCATCGGCCAGGGACACAGTAGCGCCGAAAACGACTTTATCGCCTGATAGTTTGCCGACTTCGATGACCTGGGCGCGCGCCAGCTTGTCCTCGATCTCACGGATCTGCACATCGAGCAGCGATTGGCGGTCCTTGGCGGCGTGGAATTCGGCGTTCTCCGAAAGATCGCCGTGGCCGCGCGCCTCCTCGATCTCACGAATATTTCGTGGCCGCTCGACGGTCTTTAACCGCTTCAGTTCCTCCACGAGAAATTGGTATCCCTTGCTCGTCATCGGCACGCTTCCTTCTGCCATATCGTCCACTCCTCGCTAAAAATAAAAACCCCTCGGAATCGCTCCCGAGAGGCCTTAAAAAATCGTTGGCATTCTACCAGCTGCTAATCTCTAGTGAACCAATTCTAACATTGACGGCAACGAATTCAACTCCACTCGAGGCACACTTGGGCAATGAACCTCGGCCAAAACACGAAAATCCAAGCTTTGGCCCGGCAATTAGCGACCAGCGACGCCGTTTTGGATCAATCATGATCTTCGACTGCTGCGGATTCGGTCGGTCTCGACCCGTATAATATAAAAAGATTGCGCCTGACTTCGGCTCATGCCCGCTTTATCGGGCCAAAAACGTGACAGGCCACACCGTGGTGATCGGCGTCAAAATCGAGTGGCGGTTCGGTCTGACTGCAGAGCGGAGCCCGGTAAGCACAACGCGGGTGAAACGTGCAACCGGGCGGAGGATTGACCGGGCTTGGCACGTCGCCTTCCAGAACCACTCGTTCCTTTTTCCGGTTGGTATCCGGCATCGGCACGGCGGAGAGCAGCGCGCGTGTGTACGGGTGTTTGGCATCGCGATAGATCGTCTCACTATCGGCGATCTCAACGACCTTGCCGAGATACATGATCGCGACGCGATGGCTGATGTGCTCGACGACGCGCAAATCATGCGAGATAAACAGATAGGTGAGATGCATCTTCTCCTGCAGCTCCTGCAAAAGATTGATGATCTGCGCCTGGATAGAGACATCGAGCGACGAGACCGGCTCATCGCAGACGATAAACCTCGGGCTGACGGCAAGCGCCCGGGCGATGCCGATGCGCTGGCGCTGCCCACCGCTGAACTCATGCGGGTAACGGGCGTAATGATCTTCACGCAAACCCACTTGATGGAGCAACTCCATCACTCGATCACGCTTGGCCTTGCCTTTGGCGAGCTTGTGAATCTCCAAGCCTTCGCCGACGATATCGCCAACGCGCATGCGCGGATTGAGCGAGGCGTAGGGGTCTTGAAAAATTATTTGCATTTCGCGCCGCATATTGCGCAGCTCGCGCGGGGACATCGAAAGAAGATTTTTGCCCTCGAAAATGACTTCGCCGCCGGTCGGTTCGATCAGCCGCAAGATCGTCCGCCCGAGAGTCGACTTGCCGCAGCCCGATTCGCCGACTAGCCCGAGAGTTTCTCCCTCGTTGACGGCCAAATTGACACCATCGACGGCCTTTACGGCGCCTTTGTTGCGAGAGAACAATCCTTCGCCGACCGGAAAGTGTTTTTTTAAATTGCGAATTTCCAACAGGTTCATATCAACTGAGCAAATTCCAGCGATCGTTGACAAAGAGCGCCATGCGTCAGGCTTCAACCCTCGCTTTTTCTCGCGACTCCGTATGCGGGAAATGACAGGCCACCGTATGGCCGGCCTCTTGGGCCAGCAATTCCGGCTCGGTTTGCGCGCATGGCTCGGCTGCCCGCGGGCAACGATCACGGAAACGGCAGCCGCTCGGCAAGTTCAGCGGGCTCGGCACCACTCCGGGAATGGCATCGAGACGCTTTTTCCTTAACGTGCCGACGCTCGGCAGCGAGTTGAGCAATCCGACGGTATACGGATGCAAGGGATGGTTGAAAATCTCCCGGGTGTTGGACCGTTCGACGATCTTACCGGCGTACATAATCGCCACGTCGTCGGCCTGCTCGGCAACCACGCCGAGGTCATGGGTGATCAGCAACAGCGCCATTCCCATCTTTTGCTGCAATTCTTTCATCAGCTCGAGGATTTGCGCCTGAATTGTCACGTCCAGGGCCGTCGTGGGTTCGTCGGCGATCAACAAACTCGGATTGCACGAAAGCGCCATCGCGATCATGACGCGCTGGCGCATGCCACCGCTCAATTGATGCGGATAGGCATCGACGCGCGATTCCGGGTCGGCGATCTTGACCAAACGTAGCATGTCAATCGTCTTATCCCGGGTCTCTTTCTTGCCCAGTCCTTGGTGCAAGCGAATCGCTTCGCCGATCTGATTACCGACGGTGAACACCGGATTGAGCGAAGTCATCGGCTCTTGAAAGATCATGGAGATTTCATTGCCGCGAATCTTGCGCATCTCTTCATTGTTGAGCTTCAAGAGATCACGCCCGCGATAGAGAATTTCTCCCCCGACGATCTTTCCCGGCGGCGATGGGATCAGGCGCATGATCGACAGGGAGGTCACGCTTTTGCCGCAACCCGACTCTCCCACCAGGCCGATGGTCTTCCCTTCGCCGATCTCGAAGCTCACGCCGTCAATGGCGCGGACTTCGCCCTCGGGGGTAAAAAACGACGTCTGCAGATTTTTAACCTGAAGCAATTCAGCCATTGGAGCGGTGCTGCGCGGCGAACTAGCGGAAGTCCTCCAGCGTATTCGGGTTCCTCATCCGCGGCTAGATTCTCGCCGATAGCATATAACATTAAATCCAAGCACTTCCAACACAGGTCTGGGTATTCGAGAATGCTGCGAATCTTCACCGGGCAAAAAGTTCCTTGTGTCACTCCGAAGCGGAAGTCAGCAAGCAATAAGTCATCCCGAACCCTCCGGCTCGGCTCAGGATACTCAGCGATCTTGACCCCATCGACCGACGCCCCGAACGAGATAATGATCTTAGGGCCTCAGTCAAGTTCAAATCTAACGGCCAAGCCACTGGCAACTCATTGATAAATTCGCATAAAGTGAAACTTGGACGCAATTTCTACGATTGATACGGCTGAAAATTTCAACTGCTCAGATCTTCGCGGGAGACGGCGCCATGGGTCGAGTAAAAAATCTGGATGAAATAAAAGCGATGGTTCGCGAGCGCACCGGCAAACGGAATATATTTCGCCTCGCTAAGCGCGAAGATGTCGAGTCCGTACTGGCCCATCTGATTAGCAAAGATCCCGATCTTTGGGCCAAAGAATGGGCGCGCGTGGCAAAACCTTATGAACAAAGAGGCGCGCAATTGGAACAATCGGGCAAGTTTAAAGAAGCCCGCGACGCTTACATCCAGGCTTATGCTTACTACGCCACCGGGCGCTATCCCACGCCGCATACAGCGGAAAAAATGGCCTGCTTTCGCAAGAGCCTCGAGATGTACGAAAAGGCCGGCGCCTATTTCGAGCCCAAACTGGAAAGAGTTGAAATTCCGTTCAGCGCTCAGAAAATCCCACTTTATGTGCGCGTCCCCGAGGACGGCCGAAAGCATGCCGTTGTCATCAACTTCGGCGGCATCGATGCCTTCAAAGCGGAGAGCTACGAATATGATGAAGGCTTGCAAAGAGCGGGTATGGCGAGCTGCGCCGTCGACATGCCCGGGGTCGGCGAGTGCCCGGTCAAAGCATCTTCCAGCGCAGATGCGATTTTCACCGCAGTGATCGATTACCTAGAGAAGCGACCCGATGTCGACCCCGAGCGAATCGCCATCATGGGGCGGAGTTTCGGAGGTTATTGGGCAGCTAAAATGGCCTACGTCGAAGCGCAGCGTTTGCGCGCCGCAGTCGTCTGGGGCGGCGGCGTCCATTATTTTTTTCAAACAGACTGGCTGCGTGAGTCGACCAATGCGGAAAGCTATCTGATGGATCATGACATCGCCCGCTGCCGGCTCTTCGGAGTCGATCGTTTGGACGACCTCGTGACACCGTGGTCGGCGCTCTCGCTCAAAGACCAAGACTGGTTGGACAAACCGTCCTGTCCCATGCTGATCGTCAACGGCAAAAACGACCTGCAGACGCCGATCGCCGACCTTTATATTCTTTTAGAATACGGCACGCCCAAATCGGCACGGGTTTTCCCCGGCGGCCACATGGGGCAAACGCCGCAAACCTTTCCCACGATCGTCGATTGGTTGAAACGCGAGTTGGCTTAACGCGTCATTCGGTATTCCGCCGCGCTGACTGTTAACGATTGCCGGAACGAGAGTGCCTTGAACGAGACGCGCCTATTTTTGAAATTGCTCCCGTGGAAAATTCGCCGTCGCCATCACGCCGCCGTCGACCACCAAAGGATGGCCGTAAATGAAATCGGAGTCATCACTGACGAGAAACAGCGCCGCTTTCGCCTGATCCTCCGCCGTGCCCAGCCGCCCGGCGAGGTTTTGGAATGTCCGGCTGCCGGCGACATCATCGTCGTAACCCACCGGTGACCCCGACCGATTCGGCACCACGCAATTGACACGGATCTTGTACTCGGCGAGCTGCACGGCCATGGCGCGGGTCATATTGATGACTCCGGCCTTCGCTGCGGCGTAGGCGATGCCGTCGAAGCGGCCGATCATGCCCGACGTCGAGCCGAAGTTGACGATCTTGCCGCCTCGCCCTTGGTCTCGCATTTGTGCCGCGACGTATTGGGTCACTAGATATGGACCTTTGAGGCTTACGTCGATGACCTTATCGAATTCTTCCTCTTTGCTGTCTAGGATATTGGCGTGATCCGTGAGCGCGGCATTGTTGATCAGAATATCGATACCGCCGAACTTACCCACGACTTTCTCGACCATGGCTTGCACGTCGCTCGACTTCGTGACATCGCAAAGCGCGAGCATGGCCTCATGACCCGATTTGCTTATTTGATCGACCACCGCCTGCCCGCGCCCTTCATGCATTTCGACCACCGCGATCTTCGCCCCTTGAGCGGCGAACAGCAGCGCCATGGCCTTGCCGATATTTCTTCCGGCTCCGGTAATCACCGCCACTTGTCCGTTGAGTTTCATTGAATCGAATTCCTCCGTCGGTTCGATGACTGGAGACTATCCGCCCGCCCAGTAAGCTGTCAACGGCGAGTCGATCGGCGCGGGTCCACGAACTCGAGAAACCCGACCTGCAACAGGCGTCGGTCAATACCGTAGACGGGCAGCCCGGGATGATAAGGGGCGCGGATCGATATTCACATCAGACGATTCGGCATTGACACGACAGCGCGTTTTCGATTATGCGAGCTGAGAGGAGGAAGCCGATATGATGACGCATCCAAAATTCATCGACGTCGATGGGATCCGAACCCGCTATTTCGACAAAGGAGACGGCGAAGTTCTCTTGTTAGTTCATGGCAGTCACTTCGGCACACCGGACGCATGCGAAAGCGCTCTTGACTGGGAATTCAATTTTGACGCGCTCGCCGAGCGTTATCGCGTGATCGCGATGGAGAAGCTCGGGCAGGGTTACACCGACAATCCCAGAACGGATGCCGACTACACCATGGCGGCGACGGTAAACCACGCCGCGGGTCTGCTTCAGACGCTCGGACTGAAAAACGTTCACGTCATCGGCCACTCGCGCGGCGGCTACGTTGTCGCCCGTTTGACTTTGGATCATCCCGAGCTGGTCCGTTCATGCACGATCGTCGACAGCGGAACTCTCGCGCCCGGACCCTCAAAGACGGAATCTATTATGGCCGATGCCCCCACGCCGCGCCTCAGCCGCGAAAGTCAAGTTTGGTGCATCGAGCATTATTCGTATCGACCCGATCACATCACGAAAACTTGGCTCGACGCCGCGGTGGATATCGCCAAGTCCGCCAAGTACCAAGAAACCGTCAGAAAGATGGAAGACGAGGGGCTCAAAAGAAACCAGTTTTTCCCGCACCTGGCGGTGCACAAAGAAGAAACTTTAAATCGGATCATGCAGGGCAAGCTCATCCAGCCGACCCTGCTCGTTTGGGGCTATAACGATCCGACCGCGTTGTTAAAGCGCGGCCATGCGCTCTTTGAGCTGATCGCCGACAGCAATCCGAAATCGGAAATGCACATCATCAACCAAGCCGGCCATTTCTGTTACCGCGAGCAGCCGGAAACTTTCAACCAGGTGGTGAAGGCGTTCATCGAAAAATGCAGCAAATAGTCGAGCAGGCACAAGCGATTGCCAACACGATCGACGACTGTGATCGTCTCACCCGCTCCGAGTTAAATCTTCAAGCCTTCCGGCGCCGTGACGCTGTAGAGATCGAAAGTACTCAGGGTGCAGGCGAGCATCGCTTGGTCACCGATTGTCCCTCGACCATCTTCTTCTCGCCGAGGCGGCCATAGACCGCCTGAAATGTCGCCCTCACGTCGCCGCTACTTTTGCTTGTGCGCCGTGACTTCCCTCATGGTCTTAACACCCGTATGAGCGGCAATGAACGCCCAGCGATCGGCAAGCTCCACGATTCTCCGACCGGTGGGCCGATAGGAATGGGACGTGCCGCGGTCAACGCGCAACAGCACCGGCCGAGTGCATTTTTGTATGGTCTGCAGCGCAGCGGCGTATTTAAACGAGTGACTGGGCACGACGCGGTCGTCGCGGTCGCCCGTCAGGATCAGCGTGGCCGGATAACAGACTCCCGGCTTCAGGTTATGCAGCGGCGAATATTGAAACAAGAAACCAAACATCTTCGAGTCCGAGGGCGCGCCGTATTCGGCTACCCAGGCACCGCCGCTGGTAAACTTGTCGTAACGCAGCATGTCCATGACACCTGCGGCTGGAGTCGCAACGGCAAAAAGATCGGGGCGTTGATTGCTCACTGCGGCGACCAACAGGCCGCCATTCGAGCTTCCTTGAATCGCCAGCCGCCGCGCCGAAGTGTATCCGCGACGGATCAAGTCCTCGGCCACTGCGATGAAATCGTCGAAGCTGTTTTGTTTCTTGTCCAGCATGCCGTCGCGGTGCCACACCTCGCCGTAGGCACCGCCGCCGCGAATATTGGCTGTGACGAAGATTCCGCCGAGCTCGAGCCAGGCCGGAAGGTCCGCACGGTATCGCGGCGTTAGACTATTGGAAAATCCGCCGTAGCCGTAGAGCAATGTCGGATGATCCCCATCGAGCGGCACATTTTTACGCGCGGTCAGAAAATAGGGAACCCGAGTACCGTCTTTGCTCGTCGCAAGGAGCTGCTTCGTTTCATAGGCTCTATAATCGAAGGCCGGCCTAGCCGCTTCAAAGGGAACCGGCGCGCGGCAAAGGTCTACGCAGACAAAAACCGTGGAAGGAGAAAGCGGCGAGGTAAAGCTGTAAAACAGCTCCGCCACATCGTAGAGACCGGTTAAATCCCTTATCGTGCCAATGCCGGCAGGCGCCGATTCGCCCAACTCCCGGCCGTTAAGCGCGAAGAATTTGATCCGATTTCGGACATCGAGCAGATGCTGGACAACGATCTTACCTCCTGACAAAACCGCGTCCTGAATCACATAGCGCCCTTCGTGGACGACCGTTTTAGCCGCGAGTGGAGCTTGGGTGTTGACCTCGACGGCAACGATCTTCCGGCGCGGCGCGCCGCTGTCGGTAAGAATAAAAAAGCTTGCTCCCACATTGCCGAAAAAGCGATACATCGCCTCGCCGTTGCCGGCCAGGTGTCTAGGTGGACCCTCGAGCTGCGGCTCCGTCGCATTTTTCAGATCCAGGTAATAGAGCCGGTTACGTCGGCCGCTGCCCTGAGAGACGCGCACGAGCAGATAGCGACCATCGCGAGTGACCCTGCCGCGCACGAACCACTGCGGGTCATTGTTGTCGCGATAAATGAGACGATCCACCGATTGGGCCGTGCCCAATCGGTGGTAGTAGAGCCCATGGACACCGCTCGGCGATTGGCGCTCCAATCCCGCTTGTGGCTCGCGATAGCGGCTGTAGAAAAATCCCTTGCCGTCATGCGTCCATGCGATTCGCGAAAAACGCACCCCTTCGACAACGTCACCGAGATCACGGTTCGTTTCCAGCTCGCGCACCCGAATCGTTTCCCAATCGACGCCGGCGGCGGCGGTTGCATAAGCTAAAAATTTGCCATCGGGCGAAGGGGCGATCTGGGACAGTGCAATGGCGCCGTCCGGTGACAGTAAATTTGGATCGAGCGCCATCACGGGCGGGGATGTCAGTGTGGCTCGGTAATAGACCACGGCTTGGGGCTGGAGTCCGGAATTTTTCCGGTACCAAAGCCGGCCACCCTCTTGGCGGGGCACCGTGGTTTTTGGATAATTCCACAACTCGGTGATGCGCTTATGCAGCGTCTGCCGCAGAGGCAGGGCATCGAGATATTTGGACGCGACCCGATTTTGCGCTTCGATCCACAAATGCGTGTCGTTCGACTCGAGCCGTTCGAGCCAGCGGTAAGGATCGGGCACCTTATTGCCGTAATAATAGTCAACGACATCAACCGTTTTACTGGGAGGGTAGTCCAGCGACGGTTCGGCGCTTAGCCCTTCCGCTGAAACCAGCACCAACATCAAGGCGAGGAAGAGCGTCATGAAATGCGAGCGGTGGTTCCGTCTAGATTTTAAGGTCGTCCGGTGGCGTCGCCGTAAACACGTCGAACGTGTTGAGCGTGCAGGCGAGCATGGCGTAGTAACCGACGGTCGCCGTCAGCTCGACCATCTTCTTCTCGCCGAGGCGGCCATAGACCGCCTGGAATGTCGCCTCGCTGACGCGATGCGCATGAATCATCTCGCGCACGAAGCTTACGATCTGCGCGTCCTCGGCGGAAAAAGTTTCCACGCCTTTCTTTTGGTAAATTGCGCGAATGCTCTCCATGGAGATGCCGGCCTTCTGGGCATGATTCACATGCGCCGCCCACTCGTGTTTGCAGTCGAGCTCTCGCGCTGAGATCAACGCGGCGAATTCGACAAGCTTGTGATCCAAAGTCGATTCAAACCGCACGTAACTGCCGAGATGCATGGTGCGCTGCGCCAGTTCGGGACTGTATAACAGAGCGCGCCACGGGCCGCCAACCGCGCCGCGGCTGTGCGCGATCGCCTCGTAAACTTTGCGATCCTCCGGAGCTAAATCCTCTTTCTTATCGATGGTTGCGATCCGTGCCATTCTCTTCTTCCCTTCGAGCGAGTTTGTCTTTGAGCCAATTTGTTACAATCTCCACAACATCGTCATTGGACTGCCCCTTTCGTCTGCCCATATGGCCGGCGCCGGGCATGATCCGCAAGTCTTTCGGGCTGCCGTGCTCCGCCAACAAATAGAGATCGCTGATCGGATGTTGATCGTCTTCTTTGCCGTTGATGCAGAGCAGCGGCGCGCACGGCTGGTCGATCCAGCCTTGTGCGACCAACGATAAAGTCGGCGCGATTCTGAGCGTCTCCTCGAGGGTCTTCACCCCGAAAATGTAAGAGCGCGCCTCCAACAGGCTCGCCGGTCCCATCAAATACTGCGATGCCGTCAACGTCAGCGCCGGGCGCAGCCATTCTTCCTGAAACGTCCGATGCACGCCGGCGCCCCAGTTGACCGCGCCGCGCAGCCGCCTCGGTTCCGTGTGCGCCAGTTTCGCAGCCCAATAACCGCCGAAGCTACCGCCCATGCATGCGATTCGTTTGCCGTCGATATCCTGCCGAGTTTCGAGATAATCCATCGCCGCGGAGAAAGTCCGCTCAGCGCGTAAATCGCTGCCCAAGCATGGATTTTCTCCCGCGCCGGGCATGTCGATGGTGAAACAGGCGAGCCCCATCTTGAGCAGCACGTCACTGTTCGTGCGGCGGTCCTCTTTCCAGCCATCGACCCCGCCCCAGTGCATGACCACAGCCGGACGATTGACGCCTTTCGGCACCTGCAAGTAGCCAACGACTTTTTTTCCTTCGAAGGGAATTTCGATGCGCTCCAGCGGCGGGTCCATGTAGGGCGCCGCCTTGAGAAACGAGCGCAGCGCGCCTTTGTAGCAATTCAGCTTTTCCGGGCTGCTCGGCACGGGATAGCGACCAATGCGGTAATATTCATAGGCCAAATAATACGTTTCGCCGGCGTCTTTGCTTTTTCCCTGCTTTTCCTGCTCCGCGGCGATCGCTTCATATCTCACCCCGACTTGACCCCACTCTCGCCCCCACAAATCAGCGTCGAGGCTGGTCAGCTTCGTAACCACGTGCTCGACATCTTGCTTCTTCACTCTTTCAAACGGATTGATGCGCCCGGCGCGATGCAGAATATCCGCTTTAATTTCGTCGAGGGTTTTTTCTGCCATCTCGATGTCTCCTGGTACGACAGCGACGTGACTTACTAAGGAGTTCGTTAGTCAGTAGACCTACTGGGACGAAGGGGCGAGTCGTGGAAAGTGCAGGCACCGGGACTCAAAGACGCTTTCGCACCCACGCCTAAAATTAACACTCGGGCGTGGCTCGGGTGGTAGCCGATGACGCCCAGACGCTTTGCCTGGGCTTGGAACGAGTCGTCCCTTCGTGTCCAACCAACCCTGTTGTCTAGATACTTATGAACTCCTTAATAATTCTATCGCCGATTCTTTGGCGCCTAACGCCAGCGCTGCGACGGGCTTAACAGAAATGACGTGATTAGCGCAAGCCGCGCAGGCGCGGGTCGAGCACTTCGCGGAGTCCTTCGCCGACCAGGTAATAGGCAAGCACGGTAATAAAGATGGCGAAGCCCGGAAACACGGCAAGCCACCAGGCAAAAGTGGCCCCGCTCGCTTCGCGCAGGATGGAACCCCAGGTGACCAGTTGGGCCGGCACGCCGATGCCGAGAAAGCTCAAACTCGATTCGACCAGAATCGCACCGGCGATCCCGAGGACCACGGAAACGATGACCGGAGCCAATGCATTCGGCAAGATATGCCGGAACATGACGTTGCGATCAGACACGCCGAGCGCGATCGCCGAGGTCACATAATCCTGGTTTCGGATCCTGAGAAATTCATTGCGCGTGAAGCGCGCGATTCCGACCCAGCTGGTCATGCCAATGATCGCCATGGTTAAGAAGATGCTGGGGGGCAAGAGTGCGGCAACGGTGATCAAAAGAAAAAAGGTCGGAATGGAGAGCATGATTTCGAACAATCGGGAGATCACCAAGTCCGCCCAGGAGCCAAAATAACCGGCAATGGCCCCGAGAATGACGCCGATGATCACGGCGATACCGACCGCCACGAAGCCGATGGAAAGAGATATCCTCGACCCGTGAACCATGCCTGCCATAACGTCACGGCCTAATTTGTCGGTGCCGAACCAGTGTCGCATTGAAGGAGGTTCGAGCGGCTCAAGCAAGTTAATGCCGGTGGCGCGGTAAGGGATCGGCGGGAAAACGGCTTTGGCACCTTCGAGCTTCTTGAAATCGACGTTCAATAGCTCGGCCGGCCACCGGCCGAGCTCGACGTCGACCATGTAGCTGCGGATGATCGGAAAATAGGTTTTGCCGCGATATTCAAGATAATAAGGTTTATCGTTGGCAATAAAATCGGCAAACACCGCGATGAATACCAGGAAACAGACCACATAGAAACCCGCGAGAGCGATCGGATTGCGCTTAAAACGTTTCCAAACGTCGGACCATAGTCCACGGCTGAGAACGGCACTAGCCGACGAAGTCTCGGAATCAATCGTTTTGAAAGATGCGGCTTCGGTCCGGTTCAAGGTCATTGCAGGCGACGTCCGAAGGCGATTCGCGGATCGACGATCGACAGCAGAATATCCGAAATTAAAATGCCGATCAGGGTGAGCACGGCGGTGACCGTCAACAGCGCCAGGACCGTCGGGTAATCGCGCGCCAGAACCGACTCGTAACCCAGCTGGCCCAATCCGGGAATTGAGAAAATCGTTTCGATGATAATGCTCCCGCCGATCAAACCGGGCAGAATGGAGGCCAAAATCGTCACCTGGGGAATCAGCGAATTACGCAACACATGTTTTAGGATAACGGTTTTTTCTTGAAGTCCTTTGGCTCGCGCTACCTGAACGTAGTCCTGGCCCAAGACTTCGAGCATGCTCGAGCGCATGTAACGCGATAAACCGGCGAAACCGTCGTAAGAGAGCAAGACCACCGGCAGGAACAAGTGCCAGGCGTGATCCTTGATTTTTTGCCAGAGCGGCCAGTGGTCGGAAAAATTGATCGACTCAAGCCCGCCAGGCGGAAATAGGTAATAAAAATCACCGCCGCAGAGGAACACCAGCGCCATGGTCGCGGCCCACACCAACGGCACGGCAAAAAGCACAAATGCTGCGAGAGTGGTCACGCGATCGCCGAAAGTATGGGGATGGGTAGCGGAATAGATTCCCAGGGGAATGGCAACCAGATAAACGACGATGATGGACCAGGCATTCAGCGTAAGGGTTATCGGCAAGCGTTCGGCGATCTTGTTCCAAACCGGCTGATTATCTTTAAACGACTCGCCGAAACTCAGCGTCGCCAGATTTTTCAGCCAAACGGCATACTGCACGTGGAGCGGTTGATCGAGACCGTACTGGGAGCGCCACTGGGCCATCGCTTCGTCCACGGCACCGCGCTTCTCGACGGATATGCCGGCGCCGGCTGCGGCGCCCAGACCTCCGGCCGCGCGCAGCTCAGCCGGGTCACCCGGTGCCAGACGCATGACTAAGAACGCGATGAGCGTGATCCCGATGAAAGTCGGAATGATCAGCAGCAGCCGCTGAAGCAAGTAGGCGGTCATACGATTGGGCTACCGTGACGTGAGGGTGCTGCCGTACTTTTGTCTCGATGCCGGAACCCACCAGTCGATCGGTCGCAAACCGTCCGGAAATACTTCGACGTTCTGAAAACGCCGGTGTACTGCCGACACACGCTTGCTGACGTACAGAAAAGTATAGGGCTGCTCCTCGTGCAGAATCTGTTGAAATTGCTTGTACAGCTGAATGCGCTTTTCTTCATCGAATTCGCGCCGGTACTGCTCCAAAATCTCATCGACGCGGTCATTCTTGTAGCTGATCGCGTTCGACCCTTTGTTGGCCGCCTGGGACGAGTGCCAGACCTGGTAAGCATCGGGCTCGGTTGTCGACATCTGCCAGCCGAGTACGACGGCATCAAATTGATGATTCTTGACATCGTTAAGGAAAATCGTCCAGTCCAGCTCGCGCACGCTGGCAGCGATGCCGTGTTTGTGAAGTTCGTCTAACAGCACGAGAGCGACGCTTTTGCGGACAGCGTTGCCGGAGTTGATCTTGATCTCAAAGCGCAATGGCGTTGTCTCGCCATCAATGACTTTGTCCAGCACGCCGTCGCCATCCGTATCCCGCCAACCCGCGTCGCGAAGCAAAGCCACTGCTTTTTGCGGATCGAATGGGTAGGTCTTCAGAGTCTTGTCGTATTCGGGACGAAACAAATAGATATGACTATCGACGACTTCACCGAGACCGAACAGCACGCTTTCGACGATTTGCTTGCGGGGGGTGAGATGGGTCATCGCCTGGCGAACTCGCTTGTCGCGAAAGATCGGGTGATCGTTATTCCAGCCAATATAGGTGTACGTCGGCGCGTAGTATTCGTATTTCCTAAAGTCCTGTTTAAATCGTTGGCTGTTGGTGCCGCGAACATGCTGCACCGGTTGTAAGACTTCCATGTAATCGAGGCTGCCGCTCTTGAGCCGGATCAACGCTGCATCGAAGTTGTTAATCACCCGAAATTTTAGCCGGTCCAGGTAGGGCTGGTCGATTCCCTCCTTGCCGTTGCCCCAGTAATCCGGATCGCGCACCAACTCCACCTCCCGGCCGGTCTTCCAGAAGTTGAATTGGTAGGGGCCGCTGCCCAGGGGATCGCGACTATAATTTCGGTTGAACTGCTCGCCAAACTGTTTGACCGCATCGGGCAACTTGGCGGGATCTTGCGTGAGGTCGCGCACGCTTACTTGCGCCAGCAGGTTGTCCGGATCGTAATAATGGCGCGGCAGCACGGCAATGGCGCCGAGCACGCTTTCATTCAAAAAATACGGTTCCTTGATCGAGAAGCGAATCGTGTAGGGATCGACTAGGTGAGCATCGACCAGCGAGTCATAATAGACGCGCAAAAATGGCGCATTGACGAAAGGACATTTGATCGCCTTCACGCTGAACAGAACATCCTCGCCGGTGATCGGCCGGCCGTCCTGGAATTTGGCATCTTTACGGATCTTGAAAGTATAAGTGAGCTTGTCTTGAGAAATCTCGGGCCGCGCCTCGGCGATCAACGGTTTGAAAGCCAGCGTGCGCGGATCCCGCGTCAAGAGAGCTTCAAAAACGTAGGCCAGCACCTCGCTCGAACCTGCGTCGCTGGAGGTCAAGGGATTGAGCTGTTCCGGATCGCTCAGGGTATGAAGGACCAGCCAGTCGCCGGTCACCGGCGCGCCGAAATCCTTTGCGGCGCCGACCATCTCGGGGAACTTGACTTCGCTATTATCGCCACATCCGGCCAACACTAGCAGTACAAGCATCCATAGCAAAAAACGCGGCGCCATGGTCAATCACCCACCGCCTCAATCGGCACTTCTTTGGCGTGGGCGGGGATTTGCTGGGAGAATTGCTCGGGGGGAATCGTCGCGTTGAAGTCCGGCTCCTTGTAGCGAATGCTGACTCTCTTTTTTTGCCCGTGAGCTTGCGCGACGATCGCGCACGGAAACAGGCCGGACGCACTGGCGATATAATCGCTGAATTCGGCGCTAAACTCGATGTTGCCGTCGTCGTTGAAACGCTCCCATTTAGTCGGCACCGGTTGGTGCGATTGAAACACCAGCACATCGCGCTTGCGACCCTTCGAGGAAAAAATGAGCGTGTTTCCCTGCTGCTCCCAGGACGCAGAGACGTCGACCGGCGGCAAACCCATCAGCAGCATGGTCACTTCCTGTAGCTCCAAGGGAATCTGCGTATAGCGCCGCAGATTGTCTCGGGTGGGCTGCGCGCGAACAAAAACGCCCTCGCGCGGATGATAGCCGATCATTTCCTTATCGTTGGTGGTAAAGATCAGGATCGCGCCGAGAAACGTTAACGTTTCCAAGCGCAAGCGATCAGGCCGCTGCACGATAACCGCTTCCTGAAACCCATGATTGCCTTCCGGTCCGGCATAGTCGACCTGAGCCAGCGCACGCAGCGTGCGAAATTTGTCGCTGCGTTGCTTCATCGTCTCGATCAACGTGCTGGATTCCCAATCGGGAACCGGCGGCTTCGGCGCTTCCGGCGGCGCCACCGTTGCACAACCAGCAAGACCCATCACGAGCGTTATAAGTTGAAAGAGGGCGAACGGTCGAAAGCGAGCGGCTCGGACGCGCCAGGGGAACCGAATCAAATCCCTTTCTCCAGGCGCTGGATTTTTTCACTAATGCGTTTGATCTGATCGCTTTCCTTCGAGCGCTTGAGCGCTTCGCGGTAGCGCACCAGCGCCCGGTCGGT